>Ga0214925_100184_pt1 | contig 49713 bp, 50 predicted proteins | sample Stichaenrichment_FD_168299 | JGI IMG/M metagenome (GOLD analysis project Ga0214925, IMG submission 168299) | Xylose enriched microbial communities from anaerobic bioreactor in Madison, Wisconsin, United States - 63SRT | ecosystem: Engineered > Bioreactor > Anaerobic > Unclassified | place: USA... | reverse complement strand
AAACGTGATAAAGTAGATGTACCCAAAGTAATCACTCCCTATATTGGTTGGAATTAGCTACTACCATTGTAAGTGATTGCTTTGGGCTTTTTAATTTCTGTTCGGATTAATTATAGAATTTGCCATTGTGTAAAACATAATGCAAACAGCTCGATCATCAGCCAAGAGTTAATGACCGTTAATCGAGCTGCTCATATTAAATATGGAACGTTTAATTAATCAAATTTAATAGGTGCTACGTACGCGTCAATCGGATGAGCATCCGTCAACGCACGGACATCTTGACGCACTTGCTGCAGGACGGTCTCATCATCATGGTTCTCAATGGCAGTAACGATCAGTCTAGCAACTTGCTTAGCATCAGCTTCTTTGAAACCTCTCGTAGTGATGGCAGGTGTCCCCAAACGAATACCAGAAGTCTTGAATGGACTAAGCTTTTCGTTAGGAATCGCTTCTTTGTTAGTAGTGATCATCACACTATCCAGCAACTCTTGTGTTTGCTTGCCGTTTAAGTCAGTTTGACTCACGTCTAAAGTCATCAAGTGGTTATCGGTCCCACCAGAGACCACTCGCACTTTGTCTGCTTCATTAAATACGGCCGCCATTGCTTGGGCGTTTTTAATAATCTGAGCCGCATAATCTTTAAACTCTGGCTGCAAATCTTCCAGCAAGGCCACTGCCTTACCCGCAATCACATGTTCAAGCGGACCGCCCTGAGTACCAGGAAAAACAGCAGAGTTGATTTGCTTAGCGTACTTCTCCTGTGACAGAATCAGTCCGCCACGGGGACCACGCAACGTCTTGTGAGTTGTTGTAGTGACCACGTCGGCAATGCCAACTGGTGACGGATGCAAGCCAGCAGCAACCAACCCAGCAATGTGAGCCATATCAACCATAAGGTAGGCCCCAACTTCATCCGCAATCGCACGGAAAGCCTGCCAATCAATTACCCGACTGTAGGCAGAAGCACCGGCAACAATCATCTTAGGTTTAACTTTTAAGGCTAAGTCACGGATCATATCGTAATCCAACAATTCGGTATCCGGATTCAAGCCATAGCTGTATGCTTCATAAAGCTTCCCGCTGAAGTTAACTTTAGCACCATGACTCAAATGGCCACCAGCATCTAACCCCATACCTAAGATCGTGTCACCAGGCTTTAAAAAGGCAGCGTACGTGGCTTGGTTTGCCTGGGAGCCTGAATGTGGTTGAACGTTAGCATATTCGGCATGGAACAGTTCCTTAGCACGTTCGATGGCGAGGTTTTCGACGACATCAATATATTCATTTCCACCGTAGTACCGCTTTGACGGGTAACCTTCTGAGTACTTGTTCGTCAGTACGGAACCTTGGGCTGCACGAACTGCCGGGGAAACAATGTTTTCGGACGCAATTAACTCAATATTATGCTGTTGACGATCCTGTTCTTGACTAATAGCTTGCCATAACTTCGGGTCTTGTTCTTGATAATTCAACACAATCAGCTCCTTGGCATTTAATATGCCTAAGTTTAACAAATTCAGCGCTAAAAAGAAAGGGTCTAGACCTTAAAATACAAACAAAAATAAACGGTTAAGTAACATCCATCCGTAAAACACGAACATCACTTAACCGTTTAGTTTCATTATTCACTAGAAAACTAGTTTTATTTCTTAAAGTGCATACCGCCAGCCGACTTATCCAGTCGATTCATATACGCTGCACCTAACCCAGTATTGTCAAAGCCCTCGGTAAAAATCACTTTTACTTCAGATTCTAGGTCAAAATGACGTAACCCAGCAAATAACAAGTGAGTAGCGCTTTGAATATCCTTACCTAAAGAATACGTTTCAACGTTTTGAGGTACTGATAGCTGAGCCAGTACCTCATCCGTGGCCATGAGTCCAATCGCTTCATTTTGCTTTGAAGCCCAATCCATAGCTGCTTTAAAATCAGCTGGATGATCAACAATTTCAACCTGAGCACTAGGCGCATAATGCTTATACTTCATACCTGGCGCTTTGGGAATTTCGTTAGCACCAACGTGATGATGGTCAGCTTTTACGTCACCAATAACTTGTTCCAGTTCAGCAACCGTCACGGCACCCGGCCGTAAAATGGTCGGCGTATCAGTGGACATATCGATGATGGTTGATTCCACACCGACTTGAGTTGGGCCGTCGTCAACGATGCCAGCAATTTTACCGTTCAAATCATGGTACACATGCTTAGCCAACGTTGGACTCGGTTTACCAGAAGTATTAGCCGATGGCCCCACGATTGGAATCCCAGCCGTTGCAATCAATTTAAGTGTCACTTGATTCTCAGGCATTCGAAAGGCAGCCGTATCAAGACCGCCTGTCACCGTCTTTGACAGCGTTCCTGGCTTAAGCGGCAAAACAATGGTCAATGAACCTGGCCAGAACTTAGCCATTAACTGTTTAACTTCATCGGTCAGTGGCTGTGCGTAACGTTCTACCATTTCAATCGACGACACCGTGACGATCAGTGGATTATCACTGGGACGCCCCTTTGCCGCATAAACGTTGCTGGCTGCTTGTTCGTTGGTGGCATCTGCGCCCAAGCCGTAGACCGTTTCAGTTGGAAATGCGACTAATTCACCTTGTTTCAATAGCTTAGCTGCCGCTTCAACTTCATCTGGTTTAAAAATTTTAGTTTCCATAATTTTGAATTTTGCTCCTATTCTTGTTAAAGAATGATGCGTCTATTTAAACTGAATTCGAACCATGCGATCATGACCAGCCATGTCCTGACGTACAGTGACAGTTGCATCAGGGAACCGCTGCTCAAAAATCTGTCTAACTGCTTGGCCCTGCTGAAAACCAATTTCGAGAAATACTTGTTTTGTAGTCACGACACCCTGTCTAAGTTGATCAGCTAAACGTTCATAGATAGCTAGGCCTTGATGATCAGCAAACAGTGCCATTGCTGGCTCACTGGCTAGCACATCTGCATCCATTTCCGCCTCTTCATCATGTGATATATACGGCGGATTGCTCACAATTACATCAAAGCGGGAACCCGCAACGGGCGTTAGTAGGTCTCCCTGAACCGTGTTTATTGAAGCGTTTAACTGCTTAGCATTCTCCTGGGCAACCTTCAGTGCTTCCTCGGATAAATCCGAAAGTGTCACCTGCCAATCAGAACACCGCAACTTCAGCGTAATCCCAATGGCACCACTCCCAGTACCGACATCCAAAACTGATAACTGCGGTTGCTGATTGGCTGACAACACCCACTCCACCAATTCCTCGGTTTCTTGTCGCGGAATCAAAACCGCTTCGTTAACGATAAAACTTTCACCATAGAATGGCGCTGTCCCAATAATGTATTGGGGCGGTATTCCACCAACATATTGGTTGATAGCTTCAACATAGCGGTTATCCAGAGTTATAGGCATGGGCTGACGGTATTTAATGAGCAGATGAGTCTGATCTAAATGACTGAGTTCTTGCAGCAAATAAGTCGCCGCCGACTCATCTAACCGTTTTTCTTTAAGAAACAAAGAAGCCCACTTGAGGGCCTCATAGTAAGTGCGATTACTCATTAAGCTGTTCCATCTTTTGAGTTTGATCGTACAGAATCAAAGCATCAATGATATCATCTAAATCGCCATTCATAATTTTATCGAGTTTGTTCAACGTTAAGCCGATTCGATGATCAGTCACCCGGTTTTGAGGATAGTTATAAGTCCTGATTCGTTCTGAACGATCCCCTGTCCCCACAGCTGACTTACGTTTCTCGTCATACGCACTTTCTTCTTGTTCGTGATAGTAGTTATAAACACGAGCACGCAAAATTTTCATTGCTTTAGCACGGTTTTGCTGTTGTGAACGTTCATCTTGCATCGCAACCACGATACCAGTTGGTAAGTGGGTCATTCGCACGGCAGAACTGGTCTTGTTAATATGTTGCCCACCAGCACCAGATGAACGGTAAACATCGGTTCGAATATCTTTTGGATCAATATCGATATCAACGTCTTCAGCTTCTGGCATAACACCAACAGTAGCCGTTGAAGTATGCAGCCGACCAGCTGACTCGGTAACAGGAACCCGTTGTACCCGGTGAGCACCACTCTCGTACTTCAGCTTGGAGTAAACCTTATCACCACTGATCAGCATAACGATTTCCTTAAAACCACCGACTTCAGTTTCGTTCTTATCGACGACTTCAACCTTCCACCCCTGCTTTTCAGCGTAGCGTGAATACATATCAAAAAGATCAGCAGCAAATAAACTGGCTTCGTCACCACCAGCTGCACCGTGAATTTCCATCACAATGTTCTTATCGTCGTTAGGATCTTTAGGCAACAGCAAAATTCGAATCTGATCTTCCAGCTTCTCTTTTTGAGCTTCCAAGTCTTTGAGTTCATCTTTGACCATACTGTTCATATCGTCATCAAGTTTTTCATGAAGCATTTCATTATCTTCATTGATCTGACTAGTGATTTTTTGGTATTTCCGGTAAGCTTCAACCGTTTCTCTCAAGTCAGCTTCTTCTTTAGATAATTCCATAAAACGCCGGGTATCAGCAATAATCTCAGGATCACTGATCAGTTCGTTGAGTTCATCGTAACGATCAACCAGCGCCTGTAATCTATCAAACATTTGGTCCATTTTAACTCTCCTATTCTTCGCCTAACATATCCATTGGTGGATTATAGTAGTGTCTTCTGCAGACGGGATAATATGATTCGTTGCCACCGATTTGAATCTGTTCGCCTTCGTAAACCGGTTTATTATCATGAAAACGCAGATTCATCGTGGCTTTTTTAGCGCAGAACCAGCAGATTGTTTTCATTTCTTCGAGTTTATCGGCATACAGTAACAAATATTTGGAGCCTTCAAACAGCTCATTGCGGAAATCGTTTTTCAACCCAAAAGCCATCACAGGAATCTTAAGCTCATCCACGATCTTGGCCAGCTCAAACACGTGAGCCTTAGTTAAAAATTGAGCTTCATCAATCAACACGCAATTAGCTTTAGAGTTGATCTTCTCAACCATCTTGAAGATATCATCATCATGAAAAATCGGCACCGCCTCACGCTCTAATCCAATGCGGCTTGATACTAACCCCACACCTGAACGATTGTCCGTCCCGCTAGTCATAATAATAACTGGCTTATTCTGTTCTTCATAATTATGTGCTACCTTCAAAATTTCAATGGTTTTACCACTGTTCATAGCGCCGTACTTAAAAAATAACTGTGCCAATAGTCTCAGTCTCCACTCTTCGCAAATTTCTCATCTATTATAGCGGATTTAGCGTTAAAATTCACCCTCTCCCCATGGATATTCCAAAGTGAAATCGTTTTTTTGATTAAATCAGCATTGGTTCACCGCTTATTTGCCGGAAACATGGTAGAATATATGCTTAGTGAAATTGAAAAATATAGTTTCTGCTGTCACTAAATGTGACCAAGCAGGACAAGGAGCGAGAATAATGACTTTACGAAGTAACGTAGCTGCCTTCGCTGGCAGATCCTCATATTGGTTCCTGCATACATTTATGAAGGGTGGCAGTTCACTGCCTGGCAAAATCACCACAAAAATCGACCCAGAGATTCTCAAGCATCTGGGACAAAACTACGACGTCATCGTCATTACTGGGACAAACGGTAAAACGTTGACAACCGCTTTAACGGTTCGCGTTTTAAAACAAAAATACAGTAATATTTTAACCAATCCTACAGGTTCCAACATGGAACAAGGTATTGTGACAACTTTTCTCCGGGCACCTAAAGTTAAGGGTGCACGACCAATCGCCGTACTGGAAGTTGACGAAGCCAACGTTATCAAGGTGACTAGGTACATCAAGCCTAAGGCGTTCGTCTTCACCAACATTTTCCGTGATCAAATGGACCGCTACGGTGAAATTTACACCACCTATCAAAAAATCATTGACGGTGTTGCGTTAGCACCTGAAGCAACGATTATTGCTAACGGTGATGCGCCAATCTTCCACTCAAAAAACTTACCGAATCCGATTCTCTATTACGGTTTCAAGAACCAAGAGGAAAAAGACATTAAAGCCAAGCCAAATACGGACGGCGTTTTATGTCCTAACTGCCAACATATCTTACACTATCGCTATCTGACTTACAGTAATTTGGGTAAATACTTCTGTCCCAACTGTGGTTTTGAACGTCCTGAGCTTAAATTTGCGGTCACTCAAATTGCTGACCTCACACCCACTAGTTCTGAATTCGAAGTTGATGGTCACGCGATGAAAATTGAAATTGGTGGTCTGTATAATATTTATAATGCACTGGCAGCTTACGCAGTTGGTCGTTTTCTCGGCGTCACACCCGAACAAATTGATACTGCATTCAGTGAAGATAAAAAAGTCTTTGGCCGCCAAGAAGTCATTGATTTAGACGGTAAGCAAGTTACCTTGATTTTAGTCAAGAACCCAGTGGGACTCAACCAAGTGTTGGATATGATTGCAACGGATAAAAAACCATTTTCGTTTGTCGGCCTGTTAAACGCTAATTATGCTGACGGTATCGACACCAGTTGGATCTGGGACGGCAACTTTGAAAAGCTGCCACAATTAAACATTCCGGCTTACATCACTGGGGGCGAGCGGTACAAAGACATCACCTTCCGCTTAAAGGTTGCTGGCGTTCCCGATGATATCCATCAAGTAGTGCCAGAACTAAAGGACGTTGTGGAAAAAATTAAGACTTTACCAACCGAGCACGTTTATGTTTTGGCAACTTACACAGCTGTGTTACAATTACGGAAATTATTAGCCGATCAGGGCTATATCAAGGAGGGTATGGGAGCATGACCTATGAATTAAATGTGGCTCACCTTTATGGCGACCTGATGAATACTTATGGTGATGTTGGCAATATCTTAGCTTTAAACTACTATGCTAAACAAATGGACGTCAAGTTGAACGTGAACGTTGTCAGTTTAGATCAAGACTTTGATGCTGATCAATACGACTTAGCCTTTTTCGGTGGCGGTCAGGATTTCGAACAAGTGATTGTTTCAAAAGATATTCAGACTAAAAAACGGGCGTTAACCGATTTTATTGAAGATGGCGGCCCAGTGCTGGCCATTTGCGGTGGCTTCCAACTGTTAGGCCACTACTATGTTGATGCTAAGGGAGATAAAATCCCCGGTATTGGTGCGCTTGATCACTACACCCTGTCACAGGATAATCACCGATTCATTGGTGACATCGTGATTAAAAACGAGGAAACTGGTGAAACTTACCACGGCTTTGAAAATCATCAAGGTCGAACTTTCTTAGGCAAGGATGAACGACCATTAGGCAACGTCATCGAAGGCAAAGGTAATAACGGCGAAGATGGCACTGAAGGTGCGATTTACAAGAACGTTTTCTGTTCCTACTTCCACGGACCAATTTTGACCCGCAACGGTAATCTAGCTAAACGGCTGCTGGTGGCAGCACTCAAGCGCAGCTACCCTGATGCCGATTTGAGTCAGCAAGAAGCCCTGCCAATTGCAGCAACTTTTTAACATTAATAAAACCCATTTAAAAAACATCATGATTGATCAGCCAGCACGCTGAAATCATGATGTTTTTTGTTTCCACATTCCATAATTGAACTATTTACTTTATAGTTACAAGACTGCTTTTCTCGCTTAAATAGGTGTTAATAATGGCGTTTCTACGCGCCAAGAACGCTTCGTTAGGTGCCTTAGGATGAACGCGATTAGATAAGAACACCATCCCTTGATGGGTTTGTAAATCTAACACCAAGCAAGTTCCAGTATAGCCGCTATGCCAGATGCAACGGTGCGGTGTCGGTAGTTTTGCGTCTAAAAGTGCCCAGCCAAATGATCGCCATTGGTGATGCAAAGGTGTCTGATCATTTAATAATTCAGCTTTTTGTCCAGTGGTTATTGGTAAATTGCTATTTCCCAGCATCGCCTTTTCAAAGATAATCAAATCGTTTAACGTGCTAAAAAGCCCTGCCGAACCACAATGGGATTTCAACACAAACGCTTTAGGATCATGGACTACACCACGAATAAGGCTGCGGGTAGGCGATAGTTCAGTTGGCACACACTGCATTGGGTCAGCAGGCTGAAAAGTACTGTCATTCATGCCTAATGGCTGCAAAACATTCTCAGTAATTAGCGTTTGAATGGGCTTGCCTAAAAGGACTTCAGCAATCCACCCCAGAAAAATGAAGTTGATATCCGAATACACCATTTTTTGTTCAAAATTCTCGCCCACATGCATCCCCAATAAAGCCTCATGCAGCTCGTTTGCACTAAGTTTATTTCGGTGCGGGATATAGCCCGTTATTCCTGAAGTGTGGGTCAGCAAATGCCTAACCGTTACTCGAGTATCCTGCCAAGCTGGCAGGTAATCATGAACCCTATCCGTTAGCGCAAGCTTTCCAGTAGCAATCAACTGTAAAATCACGTTCACGGTACCCACTACCTTCGTCAGAGACGCCAAATCATACAGTTGATTAGGCTTTAAGGGCTCATAGCTTGGGACTAAGGCCTCAGCACCGTATAAGCCTGTTTGCACGTGCCGGTCATCAATAAAGGCGTAACTCACACCCGGAACCGTTCCGTCATTAACTAACTCGGTTATTGCTTGAACCGTTTTCTCATACATTTAAATTCCAGACTCCCTTACACACTTTTCTCTAGAATAACATAAGGCCAGCAACTTCCTCAAAATTGGGAAAGCGACTGGCCTCATCTTTACTAAATCGATTAAAATTAAAGTTCGACTTTTTGAATCCAACCTTCGGGCGCTTCTACGTCCCCAAACTGAATCCCAGTTAACGTATCATAAAGTTTTTGGGTGACTGGACCAACTTCAGTTTCGCTGTAAAAGACGTGAAGTTGACCTTTATACTCGATACCGCCAATTGGCGCAATAACGGCTGCTGTACCCATGGCACCAGCTTCCGTAAAGCGATCAAGGTCGTCAATATAAACGTCGCCTTCTACCGGCTTCATTCCGAGATTATGCTCCGCCAAATAAAGTAAGGAATACTTCGTGATACTTGGCAGGATTGAATCTGATTTAGGGGTAACAAATTCATTGTTCTTAGTAATCCCAAAGAAGTTTGCTGACCCAGCCTCTTCAATCTTAGTGTGCGTTGCTGGATCGAGGTAAATCACGTCGGAGAAACCTGCTTTATGAGCCTCGTCTCCGGGTAGCAAGCTACCACCGTAGTTACCACCAACCTTACTCTGACCAGTGCCGTGAGGAGCAGCCCGATCATAATACGAAGTCGTGAAGTTAGTAGGTTTGACCCCACCCTTGTAATAGGCACCAACAGGCATCGCAAAGACCGTAAACAAGTACTCTGGTGCAGGGTGAACCCCAACATTGGGACCGACACCAATCATCAATGGCCGCAAGTACAGCGTACCACCCGTCCCATACGGTGGAACGTAGTCAGCATTTGCTTTTACGACTGATTTTACCGCTGCAATAAACTTATCCTCTGGAAATGGCGGCATTAACAAGCGTTCACAGCTCTTTTGCATCCGGGCAGCATTGCGATCCGGCCTAAATAACTGAATATCGCCGTTTTTAGTCCGATAAGCTTTAAGCCCTTCAAAATCAGCTTGACCGTAATGTAATCCCGTTGAGCCTTCGCTGATATGTAACGTTGCATCTTCAGTGAGTTCACCGTCGTCCCATTCGCCGTCTTGATAGTGCGCTAAAAATCGATACGGCAGATCCATATAATTAAAGCCTAAATTTTGCCAATCAATTTCTGATGGTGCTGGTGCTTTTGCCACTTAAACCACTCCTTAGCAGATCTTATTAAAAATACATGAGCATTGTTCTTTGATTTTAATAGATTGTAGGCTGATTCATTCAGGGTGTCAAGCACGCTAGCCATTCCACGATAACTTCCTAATCTCTTGCGACAAACTCCCACCATCTGCTACAATGTCAATGCGACAAAACGCATACAGAGGGAAAAGAGGTTAATTACTTGGCAAGTAATTCTGATTCAATTTATAACGTACTCACTTTTGTTCAGCGCCATCCAGACCGCGTGATCTTCAACCCGCGGGAGTACGCTAATACGGTGACTGTTGGCATTCCTGATAGTGTAAAGGTCTCTAATCCTGAAATTTATTTTCCGAGTGACCATCTAAGTGTCAATCTCTTAGCAGACTCATTCGTTGGTGAATATGGTGACCTGCTTAATCATTTCTATGAATTAACGAAACAATCAAAACCTGACTTTCGTGAAGTTTGGGTCACAACTAGCCATTTAAAACATCAGAATTTATATCTATTAGACCTTTCCTTTGAATAATGAGTATGCTCCCAAACTCGGTAGATTCCAGAATTTAACGCAAATAAACCCATTCCGGCAAATTTTGTCGGAATGGGTTTATTTGCGTTAATAGCCTTGTGGCATAACGCTCATTTTTGTCAATTTCAGCATCTCTATCACGTACCGCACCTTTAATTAGAAAAAGCGTTGATAAGCCAGCTCCCTAGTAGTACGACAACGATGATCGCGAAAATACCAATGAATGACGATGCGAACGCTAAAATCAAACCGCCGATAATCAAAATTCCTAAAATTCGAAACAACCAGCCAAAAAGGCCAAGAAAAATCCGAAGGCCAAAGAAAATAATGAGGCCTAATACAATCATCGTTATCATTCAACCCACTTCCTTCCTAATTTCCTAATGACTTGGCAATACCCTTGAAATTTCTGTGATATCAATGTTAACTTCCGTGATGCTGCTGCCAAGACTGGATTAGCTGCTTGGACATCACTGGTGTATTTTTAACAATGTTTTGCGCAACGGGTGACGCCTGGTACTGAGACTGAATCCACTCATTTGGGAAGAGCAGTAAAATATTAAGCACCAAAAAAATGAGTAGATAACGTACAATAAAGTTCAATGCAGCACCAATCAACGCATTAACTGAATGAATCAGCGGTAAACGTGTAATGAGGTTAAGATCCCGTCCAATACGACGAATGACGGAATAAGCAAAACTAAACAACACGAAGAAAACAACACCTGAGAGCATTCTTGGCACCGGAACGGTTACCGAATTAGAAGAGGTAAACGCGTGGAATAAAAAGTTAGCCAATGTCTGACTGAAAATAGTTGCAACAACCCACGCAACAATGTAAGCCAGTAATGAGATCACTACGGCTACGAAACCTCTCTGGTAACCCGAAATTAAACCAAGAGCTAATATAATAATGATGCCCCAAGTAAAAATCATAGCAACCCCCACTTGTCAAAATTCTGTATAGACTACTTTAGCAAAAACACGGGAAAAATAACCCAATATTGTCAGAAAAAAATAAAAAATTAAACAATTTCATTTCTTATTATCTGAATATAGAAAAACGATGACATTTGTATTTCCGGCATCTATTTAGTGCCAATGAGACACATTTAAAACAACAAAAAACCGTTATCGTTGAGATATGAATGTCAACAATAACGGATGAAATAAGATTGGGTATACTGGGCTCGAACCAGTAACTTACGGATTCAGAGTCCGCTGCCTTACCAATTTGGCGAATACCCAATAACTATCTGACAAGATAATAGTTTAGCGGTTTTTGAAATTATTGTCAACCAGAAATGAGTAAATTACAGATAAAATGCATGATTAATAATCTCTAACGAATATTCTATCAGATACATTGACTTTTACCTTGAAATCGTGTAAATTAATATATTGTGTTAAGACATTTAAATAGGTGTCATTCATAACCTTGCCCGCTGGTCAAATTGGTTAAGACGTCGCCCTCTCAAGGCGGAGTTACGGGTTCGATCCCCGTGCGGGTGATTTCTGGAACAACATAGAGAAATGAGCAAGCTTCAAAATGCCGTTAAACTGGCATTTTGAAGCTTTTTTCTTTGCCTTAGTTCCCTCTGAAAGACATAGAAACACAAATAGTTTTGCATTTATTTTGCACTTTCAGAAATTATTGCCAAAATAATGCAAAATCTCATTTGGTTGATAGCTAGTATTTATATTTTTAAATGTATAATAATAAAACCACTTTAAAAAAATAGGTTTAACCCAATTTCAATAATTGAGTCAAACCTATTTTTAAATCACACTTTAAAGTCGTTTGTTAAGCTTTTCGCCCAGTTCTTCAAAACCTGGTTTCCCAAGTAATGCGAACATATTAGTCTTGTAAGCTTCTACTCCGGGTTGGTTGAATGGGTTGATCCCATTAAGGTAACCTGAGATGGCTACAGCTACTTCAAAGAAGTAAATCAGGTAGCCTAACGTATATTCTGACTGATCAGGAATATGAACACTCATGTTAGGAACGTTGCCATCAGTATGGGCTAACGTCACACCTTGGAAGGCTTTGGTGTTTGCAAAGTGCATAGTCTCACCTTCAAGGTACTTCAAGCCATCAAGATTTTCGTCTTCTTTAGGAATATCGATATCATGGTTGGGCTTGTCAACGAAGACAACAGTTTCCATCAAGTTACGAAGACCTTCTTGAATGTACTGGCCTAATGAATGCAAATCAGTTGAGAAGTTAGCAGATGAAGGATAGATTCCTTTCTCGCTCTTACCTTCTGATTCACCCATGAGTTGCTTCCACCATTCGGCAAAGTACTGCATATTAGGTTCGTAATTTTCTAGAAGCTCAGTAGTGAATCCTTTCCGGTACAAAATGTTCCGATAAGCCGCATATTGATAAGCTTCGTTATTGTTAAGATCGGTATCAGTGTACGTATCCATGGCATCGGCAGCACCCATCATAAGTTGATCGATATCTGCACCAGATGCAGCAATTGGTAATAATCCCACGGCAGTCAGGACTGAATAACGACCCCCAACACCGTCTGGAATAACGAAGGTCTCGTAACCAGCAGCATCGGCTTCTTGCTTCAAGGCACCACGTTTTTTATCAGTTGTAGCGTAGATCCGAGCGTTTGCCCCGTCTTCACCATACTTTTTAACTAATAGTTCCTTAAAAATCCGGAAAGCGATTGAAGGTTCAGTAGTAGTTCCTGATTTAGAAATGACATTAACTGAGAAGTCACGATCGCCAATCAGCTTAATGAGGTCATGAACGTACGATGGACTCAGCGAGTTCCCAGCAAATAAGATCTGTGGTGTTTCACGCTGTGCATCCGGTAAATAGTTGTAAAACGTTTCATGGAGAAAATCAATGGCCATCTTTGCACCCAAATACGATCCGCCAATCCCAATTACAACTAATACCTTCGAATCAGACTGAATCTTCTTTGCAGCCGCCTTGATTCGAGCAAATTCTTCTTTGTCATAATCCTTAGGTAGGGTTAACCAATCACGAAAATCACTACCTGCGCCAGAACCCGTTCTTAATTCTTCGTCTGCAGCGTTAACTAACGCTTGCATTTCACCCAATTCATTGTCGTGAACAAACTTATCGAGTTTTGAAGCGTCAAAGGAAATGTGTGCCATCTAACTGTACCTCACTTTTATTTTGATAAACCCCATTATAAACGATTCCGTCGAAAAAATAAATGGACTATACCACAATTTAATTATTTTAACAGTCCAAGTATAACACTACCGACAATAACTAAGATTGATCCAATCGTAATATACAACATTTCGCGACCCGTTTTCTTTTCACCAAGCAGCAAAATACTCCCGAAGGTGGAAATGATGATACCACTTTGTGCCAACGAATAGCTAATTGCTAAACCAACCGCTGGAATTGACATGAACATAAAGAAGTTACCAATTCCCCATACTAAACCAGTGCCAATGTTCTTTACCATTGGTTTACCAAACGGTTTGTTACGTGCCGCAAAAAGAAGTGCACCGATCACCATACCGATCGATTGAGGAAGAAAAACAGCTTTTGAGTTTACACCAGATGAATTGACGATCACAGTATACAACGTATAACCGATAGTTGAAAAAATTAAGGCTCGTACCCCAGCACCGGCGTTGTATCCCGTTCTAGAGACGTTAGCGCGATCACGTAAAGAGGTAAAGACAATCCCAATGATCAAAACGACCATTGCGGTTGTCCCTAAAACTAACATTCTGGTAGTCGTCCATTCGTGGAACAAAAGGACACCGGCCAAAGTTGTACAAACAAGCTGCATCCCGGTCGAAACTGGTACAGTAACCGAGATACCGATGGCTTTCATTGATTGAAACTGTTGAAATTGTCCAACTGCCCAAAACAGGCCAGAAGCAATTCCTACCAACCAAACAAAACCAGTTAAATGGGGGTGGAAATAGAAGACGCTAAAAATCCCAAATAGGAGGGCACCTACCGTCATTCCTAGGGTTTGCTGGTATGAGGTACCACCAAGCTTACCACTAATTAATCCAATGCTCCCCCAACAAATCGCGGGGATTAAAGCTAAAAGTATTGCCATGAAATTCACTCCGTTCTCTCTTTCATACTCTAAAACGTTTTTGAAAGCGCTTTATTCTCTTTTCATCTACACTAGTTTACTAGAATTTTGTCAAAAAAAAAAGGATTTTTTACGAAATCCTTCATTCTTAATCATTTTCTAAATAGAAGTTCATTTATTCAACCGACTTTTTATCGGGAAAAATAACGGTAAACGTTGTCCCTTGTTTGGGTTTACTCGTCACTTCAATCTTGCCATCGTGAAGTAATACTAATTGGTGAACAATAGCCAGACCTAAACCAGACTCACCATATTTCGTATTCGTTCGTGACGGATCAGCCTTGTAAAACCGTTCCCAGATATTTGCTAATTGTTTTTTGGTCATTCCAATACCAGTATCACTGATTTTAAAGATGGTTTCTTGGTAACCCCGTTGTGCCAGAACAACGATTTGACCATTCTCAGTAAACTGAATGGCATTCTGAGTGATATTGAACATAATTTGGACAAACCGGTCGTAATCGGCGTACACCTCAATATCAGTGCCACCTTGAATACTAATTGTATCGTTTTTAGCGGCCGCTTTTTGAGACAACTGTTCTGCCAACCGATTTAACGTGTCGATTGCGTTGAATTGCTGTTTGTTCAAAATAATTTGATTATTTCGAATTTTTTCATAATCCAGATTCTCATTAACTAAACGAATCAGCCGTTTCGTTTCATTTCGCATTAAATCAATACTTTCAGACTTACTTTCTTCGGGAATTGCATCGTACGCTAGTCCCTCTAACAGCCCATTAATCGTAGTAAGTGGCGTACGCATTTCGTGTGCCGCATCCGCCATAAATTCCTTACGACGCTGCTCCTGGCGCTGAATTTCCGCCTTTGACTCCTGCAGCGAACGAGCCATATTATTGAAATCGTTAGCTAAATCATCCACTTCATCCCGATTTTTACTTGGTACCTGCACATCATAATTACCGTTAGCAATCTGATTAGTTGCCCTTCGTAGCCGATCAATTCGTAACGTTAAATAACGGGCAATCAAGAAGGCTAATAGCATTGCCACCAAACTCGCCACTAACAGCGCTCTTGTTAGATTAGCATTGATTTTAGCAATATTAGAATTAATGTTCGAAACATAGGCCCCTACTTTGACTACTGCTACCAGATGTTTTCGATTGTGGTTATCAGTATAGAAGTAGGGTTTTAAAATATCCGTCATTGCCGGCTCAGCTCGACCGCTAGTAGCGTGAGTCTGTTGATCTGTAACCTTTTGAACAATTTTTCCCTGCTGTAACTTTTGCCAATCTGAATGCTTAATTTTTGAAATATAAACATTATCCGGGAAAATGGCAGTATTATCGCGATTATAAACTGTAAAATGCACGGACTGATTACGTAGCAGCACCTCACTATTTAATAATGATTCTGAATCAAAATTCACGTGAGAAGGATTATCTGGTGAAACTCGAACTGATTGTTCGACTAAGCTGTTCGCATATTTTTCCAGACTCGTCCAAGTATTTTGATAGACGTATTCCTTTGTCATTCTGCTAAAGGATACACCAAGAAGAACTAATACGATGGCAATCATCGATAGCAAAGCAAGTAACTGCTGGTAAACCAGTTTCATGACTCGTCAGCCCCTGTATCGTCGAACTTATAACCAACACCCCAAACGGTTTGAATAATTTGAGGTCCAACTTTTTCGATTTTTTGCCGCAGCTTTTTAATATGGGCATCGACCGTTCGCTCATCGCCATAATATTCGTAGTCCCAAACCAACTGTAAAAGCTGCTCCCGGGAAAATACTTGACGTGGTTTTTGTGCCAATGTCTTGAGTAAATCAAATTCTTTAGGCGTTAAATCGTTAATCTGCTTACCGTTTAAATAAGCTTCTCGGGTCTTGCTATTCAATTGGAATTTGCCAGTATCAATGTCAAATTTTTCTTCTTCCTTAACTACTGAGGCGGATACTGGTTCATGATCAGTCATCTTACCGCCAATCTTTGCCCGCCGATCCAAAGCCTTAATCCTAGCAATCAACGTAATCGGACTAAAGGGCTTAGTCACATAATCATCAGCTCCCATTTCCAATCCTAAAACCTGATCGCTTTCCGAATCACGAGCCGTCAGCATAATGATGGGAACTGTGGGCGAAGTCTTACGGATTTCTGCACTAACCTGCATACCATCCATTTTAGGCAAGTTAAGATCCAGTGTAATCATATCCCAGTCGTCAGAATCCTCATTAAACATCTGGACAGCTTGCTCACCATCATACGCAAAGTGAGCATCCCAGCCCTCTTTTTTAAAAAACATTTGCATCATTTCAGATACAGATTTATTGTCTTCAATCATTAATATTTTCATCATAGATCCTCCGTAATTAAGTGATTGCTTATACTGAAATTGATGCGGTAAAACCGTTCTGATTATCAAGTATATAAATGATCCTATTTATTTTTCCATACACCATCAATGGCATATCCAAGATATAGAAATCTGTTATTTATTACAACCGTTCTTATTATACTCGAAGTGTGTCATTCATCACAAATCTAATATAAGAATGTGCTACAATCAAAATAATAGAGTAACAGGAAAGGTGCATTGATTCATGACAAAAGCAATCGTCTTTTTTGACCTAGATGGTACATTACTGAATAATAAAACCCAGTTAGATCCTGAAGTCATTAACGCCGTGACACAGCTAAAAGCCGACGATATTTTGCCGGTTATTGCAACGGGCCGTAATATTTTTGAAATTAAAAACGTGCTTCAGCAAACTCAAATTGATACGTTGGTTTCAGCAAACGGCGCTTTTATCGTACTAAATGGTAAGCCGGTTGATGTTACCGATATTCCGCGAGATGTCATTAAACGATTGGCAGTGCTGGTTAAAAATCACGACGATGCTTATGCAACTCTGAATAATCAGACTGATCGTATCAACCGAATGAATGAAAATGTCAAAAAAGTCTACCATTATATTAATAGTCCAATTCCAATTATTGATCCTACTTTCTGGCAACTTTATCCAGTGCAAATGATGCTGATCATTGCCACCAATGAAAACGATCAGGATTACCTGGACAGTTTCAAAGATGAACTCACCTTCTTCAGACAAACACCATACAGTATTGACGTTGTCGGACCGGGAGTTTCGAAAAAAGCGGGTATTCAAACTTTACTCTCTCGCCCAGAATTTAAGGGTGTGCCCACCTATGCATTTGGTGATGGTAACAACGATTTGCCAATGTTTGATGCCGTTGATCACGCCGTGGCGATGGGGAATGGCCTTGCACCCGTTAAAGATGCGGCTGAGTTCGTGACTACCGAAAACATTGACCATGGCATCGTCAATGGCCTCAAACATTTTAAACTACTTTAGTCTGTACAATCAAAATAACTCAAAAACACCATGAGTTCCCTAAAAATGGACTCATGGTGTTTTTGTTGATCTGAAATATGCCTACTTGCTAATAGGTAAAGTTGTGATTAAATCAAGTTTCTTGCGTAAACGTATTGCATGAGTGAACGTGTTTCGGTGAATTCATCCTCATCATGCAGGACAACGGTGATCAGTCGATCATGACCAGATTTTTGACCCGTTCCGACGAAACAATACCCAGCTAATGCGGTGTAACCCGTCTTCAATCCGTCTACCTTTAAAGCTGAATCATAGTACTTCCGTCCGGGTAGGAGATTATTGTAGTTGTAACAGAGTTGACCGGCAACTGTCAGACTACCACGACTGCTGTCAGTCAAAACTGCTGGATAGTCAGTAATCAAATGTTTGGCAATCAATGCAACGTCTTTAGCAGAAACCATGTTGGCATCACCACCACTGACTGAATAACCATAACTGCGCAGTGCAGATTGTTCCATACCATTGGCAGAAACATAGGTGGCATTGCCCAAATTCCACTTCTTGGCCTGAGCGTTCATCATTGAAATAAACTTGGTGTTATAAGATGGTGTTGAACCACCGGCAACCCACTGACCCAAAGCAATTGCGGCGTTGTTTGAAGATTCAATCAACGCTGCTTGGTAGAGTTGCTTAACAGTGTAGCTATTCTGAGTGAATTTGAAACCGCCATAGACGCTTGAGGTCCCCATTCGCTTAAGACCGGAATATGAGGTCGTTACCTTAGAATTCCATGTAGAACCAGTATTAGCTACCTTTTGTTCAACTAAGTACAGCGTCATTAATTTTGAAACGCTTGCGATAGCTCTTGGCGTGTTAGCATTCTTAGACCACAGAACTTTGTCTGTTTTAGCATCCATCGCAACGGCTGCTTTAGCATATTTAAGGGTTAGTGGTGCCTTCCCCTTAGCTAAATAGCTATGCCATACATAGCCAGAAACGGTACCAGCACCGTTTTTAACGGCGTAGTAAATGGCCTTGGTCGATCCATGTTTCAGAGTCACTTTCTTAGTTGCGTACCAAGTTGTGTTTGGGTAACTGCTCAAGTTAGCTAACTTTTTAGTGTGGCTGAGATTGTAAACAGCCCCCTTACTCGAAGCACGATGATAGGCTGTTTTAGTCATATTAGAGCTGCTAACCACACTGTAGGTAGCTGCAGAAGCGGCTGCAGGTTTTAATGACATAAAACTAAACATACTTAACAGTGCAACAACTGTGATTAAAATAATTCGCGAAAAACGATTTGATGAAGTTATTGTCATGATTTCCTCCCTTTCTCTTTACTTCCAAGTTAGCATGATAAATATCCGCTGACAACGATATCTGCTGAATTGTAACTAAACTGTGCGGTTGTAGTCACCGGATTGTAACGGCCTTGACATTAATCATGAAAAAAGTTGATTTATACTGTAAAATTACGTGTTGACAAATACGTTGAAACTCATTAGTCTGAGTCATAGGTACTAATGAAGCCCGTCATTGTTTGACGGGCCTTGGTTGGTTTACAGAAAAGTTTCTTATTTCAGGTAAGAAGGGATAACATGTCAAAGTTTCCAACGTATAATTCACAACAGTGGGCTGAAGCCCGGGACGCTGTGATGCAGGAGTATCAAGATTTCGTTGAGGATTTGAGAACTCAAGGGGTAGATTACACCATCAAAAATGCCCGTAAGTTGCTGATTTTTCAGGATTTGATTGCTGAATGGCAACATCATTTACCAACCGTTATTTCGGATCTGGAAGAAAACACATTTGCTCTGTCAGTGTTTGACGAGCTTAAGAAACATAAAAAATGTTCATTATTGGAACGTGCCTATAGTGATATGTCAACTTGGTCCAACTTTAATCCACAGGCATTGACACTCTGGCTAGAATTATCAGAGGATGAAGCCATTACGGAGTTTTAATCACGGAAACTGCAGTCGTTTAGCTTTCTAAGTCCCATATAATATGCTAAACTATAGATTGTAGTTTTTATGGGGATGTTAAGGATTCGACAGGTATAGGTCGAACTCAGACTGCGTTTCGTAGCGAGGGTCTACGTAAAAAACCTCACCTAATTTTTAACTGCAAATAACAGTTCAAAATCTCTTGCATTAGCTGCCTAATAAGCGCTAAGTAAGGATCCGCCTAATCTCGCCCATGGGTTTGATACGGGTCTTAAATGAAGTGGGCTTACGCTGCCGGCTCCCATCTGAAGTCGTCAGAAGAGATCAATCAGGTTAGCTGTTCATGTTTGGCCCTGACAGGCGGCGAATTGATCAGTGAACTTTAAATAGTCTGAATATAAACGTAGAGGTTTGGGTGGCGATATGCTTGGACGCGGGTTCGACTCCCGCCATCTCCATTGTAGAATTTCAGCAAGTGCTTTAAGGCCTTGTAAAGCTTGGTAGAACAGCTTTTCTATCAAGCTTTTATTTTGCTCTCAATTGCTAAATGGCATTCACGTACTATGTCAATTTAGAAGTGCTTTCCCAAAAATCGGAATAGCGCTTATTTTCTGTTGCATATTTGGTATTATGAGGTCTAAAAGACAACCTTTTTAAATTTATATTCTAGTTAAGGAATCCATGGAAATCCTAATTAATAGCAACCCACGTCATATTTCTGACGCCACTAATTTCTGCTCCTTTGATGTCCTTATTACGTCAATGCTATTATTACCTTAATCAATCCTTTTACGGAAAGGAGTGTTGTCATGAAACAGGTCTTAGTTGAACTATTCGTACTGTTATTAACGATTTTACTGTTTCTAATCGGCATGACTCAATTTCATCAACCGGGTAAATCAAGATCATCCACGCCCCAGAATATTCATTCTGATGTATATTTAAGCCAGACTATCATTGAAAACGCCTACAAAATGTATTAAAAGGGAAACAGTTTTGTATAGTCTTCGTATCAATATTAAATTTAATGAATTTTTCTATGGCTTTTAACCTTCTTTCTGTGTATAATGATGGCAACTTAAAACAAGGAAGTGTTTAAAAATGAAAACAATCAAGATTACAGACTTTGAGGAACCCCATTTTGATTTTGACCATTTACGCCCAATTACTAAGAAAGATCTGCAACAATTTGACGCAGCAGAACTCAGTTATATTCAAGCTCACCACTACGCCATGGATCTTGTAGACAATCATTTAATTTAGCCCAAAAACAGCCAGATAATCTTTCCCATGGATTGATTACCTGGCTGTATTTAGTTTAAAGATTAATCGTTTTCTGGATCATCAAGATCTCGTTCAATATCAATACCGTATAGTTTGTTGACTGCAGCATCACGTGGTGCTTGGTGAACCACTAAAATCGTCGTCGCGCCTTTACTGCTAACGTAGCCAGCAAAGGTAGTCACCTCTTCAACTACGTAGGCCAAACCGTCCGAATGGATAATGTATTGCCCAGCAACCGGCATGGTTTCGAAATAAACCTTGTTCATGCGAATGTAGTCATCACCATCGTGTAAGACCACCATAACTTTGTACAAACTAATCGCTTCCTTTTTACCCTTATTGCTATTAAACCACGATTAAATACCCGATGGCAACTAGCTGATCTCATTTAAAATTTTTACGATTTAACTACATAATAAGCGGGATGATGATCATCATCCCGCTTATTGTAACTATCCCTTATTTTGTTGCTAGATATCCGTTTGATTCCGCGTGCCGTTCTGCTCCCCAAACAGTTCGGTATGGGAACGCACCATCGACCGAAAGCGTGCCATAGTTTCAGGATCAACAGCCTTGCCTTCTTGGTTAACCTGCTCGACTAAAACTTTCTGCACTACGGGGTGGCCTGAAAAATTTATCACACTCATTAGTGATACCTCCAAAGCTTCAGGACCTACAAACCAACTCTTACAACAAGATAATTATAGCTCATTACCCATGATTGGTCTAGTTATAGCATCATAATTTTCCAAATTAACAACGGGTTCTATTATCAGTTAAATGACCATTGTATAGAGTATGATTAGTCAAGTAAAATCTAAATTTGTCAAAGTTAAAAACTTTTAATTAAAAATATCATAATTGGTATAGTTGAGCCGACAACGTTGCAATTTTGGGTTCAAGCCTCTAAAATGATGAACAAAAGGGGTCTTTTTCATGGCAGAAACAAAACATTACATTCACAAATACGAAACAGAAGCAATCAACAATGACGGCGTTAATGGTGTCGCCTACATTCCTAATGGTTTGGCGGTAGCAGTCAGTCATCCGTTAAAAGACGCCCCTGGAACCAATCCCGAACAATTACTAGGGTTATCTTTAAGCACTTGTATGTCAGCTACCTTGGAAGCAATCGAAAAGGAAAACGGTTTGCCACATCTAGCTGAAGTCCACGTCCATGTTAGCATGGTCAAGAGTACGGATGGCCTTGATTTTTTAGTTACGGCTCGAATCCATATTCCTAACATTTCTCACGCTCAAGCTGTAGATTTTGTTCACCAAGCTGAACACCGCTGCCCCGTTTCTAAACTATTAAGCAATAGTGCTAACTACACGATTGAAGTCGTTGATAGTTTTGACGACTAACTAAAAAGCACCATTTGAACCGCAACCTCAAAAACGCTACAGTCCAAATGATGCTTTTTGTATACTATTAATTATCTTTTGAATCTTTTGGCTTTTTTTCCAAATTGGCTGCTTCGCTAAAGGCACGAATAAACTGCAACAGATCCATTGCCCGATCCTCACCAAATATATCGATCCAGCCATTGAACCGGTCCGCAGCTGCCTTTGCTAATATCTCTTCAATCTGTTGACCGCGCGGGGTCAAGTGTAAAAACTGCCTACGATAATCCTTGTCATCGCGTTGCTGATATATGTAATCCAGTTTCAATAAAACTTTAATCTGACGAGAAATAGCGCTGCGCGTCACCCCTCGTTTATCAGCGATGCGTGCCAAGGTAACGTGAGATTGTTTAGCGATATCATGCATAATGAGGTACTGTTCAAACGACAAGTTATACTTCATCCCCGGCTCTGATACAAATGAATCAAGATATTTAAGTGACTTCATATAGACATCAATGTATTCATCTAGTAATTGTGTTCGTTCCATATTTTTCACCCTAACCTATATAGCTTTCCTAGCATTAGCTTATCATTATCCACAGTAAATTACCACATGTAAGCGATAATACTAGGCTCCCAACACTTAACGCTGTGCAGAATCGAATACGCCATAACTGCTTACCAAAACGTCACCTCAGTTTAACCGATAACAAAAAGAGTGTAAAATTAAGCCAATATCAAAAAGGGGGCAAAGCTTATCGATTTAGTTGATCGAATTCACCACGTTGAACTAGGAAACCTCGCAAAAATCATTTCACTCTGCGACCAGCTATCTCTCAACTATTTCTTGATTGGTGGTTCTTTATTAGGTGCCATTCGTCACCAAGGATTTATCCCCTGGGATGACGATATGGATATTGGGATGACCCGTGCTGACTACGAGAAATTTGCCAAGTACGCGCCAGAAAAATTAGGCCACGACCATTATTTTCTGCAAACTGCCTACTCAGATGATAGCTACGGCTTCAGTTATATGAAACTGTTAGATCGATTTACTTATATAGAAGAAAAGGGCAACGTGAACAATGCGCGAAAAGGCGTTTTTATTGATATCTTTCCATTCGATCGGATTCCGGATGAATCTTCTCAAAGGCGTAGTCAATTTGCTAGATTTAAGCTGCTAGACAGCCGCATCATTTTAAAAGCGGGTTACGGATTGATTGAAAACCCTTTGCGTCGGCATAAGCCAGATCCCGGACCCGATAAAGTTGAAGATTTAACTCAATTGAAACGTGAACGAGAAGACGTCATGCGCCTGTATGATCATGATCAGTTTAACTTCTACAAAAACTTAGCTTCGCAGTACGGATACGATCATGAGATTCTTTCCGGCACTGAAATTAGTAACTTAACTAAGGTTCCGTTCGAATACCTACAAGTTAATGTACCAACGGCTTACGACTCAATTTTGACCCGTATGTACGGCGACTATATGAGCCTACCGCCTGAAAATCAACGAACAGAGAAACATATCAGTAAGTTAATCATGGACAACCAAGTCTTTTATTAAATTTTTATTTTGGAGGCGATTACTTTGGCAAGCCATTACTTTGGTACAATGATTATCTCAGTACAGGGACTAGAGCTTCTTATTGTTGATCTAAAATCCCTTAAAACAATTGAGCGAGTCCACAAAGAGCTGCCGGTTGGAGACGATTTATACCGGCATCAACCCATTAAATTTGAATTGGTAAATCAAATGGCCACTTCGTTACGGGGCTTTTTGCAGTTGTTAAATGACTACCAGATTGAAGATTATAGACTATGGGGCAGCGAAGCCCTTTCAAAGGCAATTAACGCTGACTTCATCGCCGACCAAGTTTTCTTAAAAACTGGTCTTAAGTTAAACTGGCTCTCAATTAGTGAAGAAACCTACTACCGTAACCAAGCGGTTTTAGTCGACCTACGGCAAAAGAAAATCTCAACCAGTCAGGATTTAACTTACTTAATAGGTATTAATTCCGGCAATACAACAATAACTGAGTTCAATCACTTATCCTTTATCTATTCCAGTTATTATTCACTAGGACCCGTTCGGATTGCTGAAGATCTGCAGAGTTTGCGTCAAAGTGCACCAAATTCTGTGGAAGTTCTGAGTGATTATATTGATAGTAAGCTTTCAGATTACAAACGTTTACTCCCACAAGAAGCTATTGATGGTCCGAGTGAACTAATTTTACTCAGTTCGATGCCCTTAAGCCAATTAACTGTGGTAAACGATCGACAGCACACGCTAACGGCGGATCAATTCGAAACTATTTTCGATCACGTCATCGATGCCTCAGATCAATTTTTAATCGAGGAATACGGCGTAAAGGAATCAGAAATTCCGTTGCTGCTACCCGAACTCTTATTGGTCCGTAAACTGATGCACCTCACAAAAGCCACTTCATTGCACTTTTCCCGTAATACCGTACTAGACGGACTGGCGATTAACGAGGCCGTCCGTAGTGGCTACAGCAAGTATGATTTTTCTGAACAAACCATTACTGCTGCTTCTAATATGGCGAATCATTACCGGGTAGAACCTGTCCATCGTGAGCTGGTTACCAAGTTTGCCTTGCACCTTTTTGATCAGTTAAAACCGATTCATCAACTCACGACCCGCGACCGCCTATTATTGCAAGTTGCTTCAATTTTACACGACGTCGGTGCCTATATTGCCGCTCATGAACATTACTTACACTCGGACTATATCATTCGTCATACCAGTATCACTGGTCTATCCGTTCACGAGCGTCAAATCATTGCTGCCATCGCCCGTTACCATAGCTCTACCACCCCTAGTGAAGATCTCAGCCACTTTCAGCAACTGGATACTGGTGAACGATTACTGGTTGCCAAGCTAGCGGCAATCCTGCGGCTGGCGGATGCCCTGGATGATGATCGACAGCAAAAGATTAGCCGCATTTCGGTTTCAATTAAATCCCCAGAACTAGTCATCACGGTTTATAGTAATGAAAACTTATCATTTGAAAACTGGGAATTTTCATATAAGAGTCAGTTTTTTGAGGAGACATTTGGCTTGAAACCGAGACTAAAGCAAAGGAGCGTGACTTCAAAATGAGTGATAAGAAAAATTATAGCAACCCCGATTATTTTACCAACCGGGAATTAAGTTGGCTCGATTTTAACGATCGTGTGCTTGAGGAATCTCGGGATAAAGGCAACCCACTCCTTGAGCGATTAAAGTTCCTAAGTATTACCCAAAGTAACCTTGATGAATTCTTTATGGTGCGAGTGGCTTCACTGGCTAAGCTAGCCGCGGTCAACTACCCCAAGCCTGATGCTTCAGGTATGACCGCAGAAGAACAATTACGAGCAGTAAACGTTCGCGCACATGAAATGCTGGTTAAACAGTACACAACGTTAAACCGCTCACTGATTCCCGCAGTTCAGCAAATTGGTGTCCACGTTAAAAAAGCAACTAATTTAACGGCTGAACAATTTCAGTTTATTAAGAGTTATTTCCATGACGAACTGTATCCGGTATTGACGCCAATGGCTGATGATAGTTCCAGACCTTTCCCGTTCATTGCCAACGACACACTCAATCTCGCCATCCAACTGACACCCCATGATGGTGACGGCCGGCTTTACGCTACCCTGCAGATTCCAGATGTCTTTCCGCGGGTAGTCCGGCTGCCTGGAGAAGAAAATGCGTTTATTTTAATTGAGGAAATCATCAAAACCTTTGTTGGTCAACTTTTCGTCAATTACAACGTTAAGGAAAGCGTGGTTTTCCGTGTTATTCGTGACATGGATTTGGACGTTGCTGAAGAAGATACCTCTGACTTATTAAAAGATGTTCAGCAACAATTAAAACTACGGGAACACGGCAAAGTTATCCGTCTAGAAGTGGAAAATACCATTAGCAAAAAACTGTTAAAACGCTTAAATAAAGAACTGGATACCCCCGACTTCGCTGTTTACGAAACAAGTGGCCCAGTTGATTTAACCTACTTAAGCAAGCTAGTTAGTCAAATCATCAACCACGATGATCTGAAATACGCTAACTTTACCGCTTATCAGCCAAAAGAATTAGATCATAACCATGATATTTTTGCGGCTATTCGGCAACATGACTGGCTTATGCAGCACCCCTATGACAAGTTTGACCCAGTAGTGGAATTCATCCGTCAATCCGCAATCGACCCCAATACGTTGGCCATCAAAATGACGCTTTATCGCGTATCCGGTGATTCACCAATTATCCGTTATCTAGGTCGAGCTGCTCAAAACGGTAAACAAGTTACCGTTCTGGTTGAGGTCAAAGCACGGTTTGACGAGCAAAACAACGTCCACTGGGCCAGACAGCTTGAAAAAATGGGCTGTCACGTTATTTACGGTCTGATTGGACTAAAGACCCACTGCAAACTGTCTCTGGTTGTCCGACGTGAACAAGGCGGTATTCGTCGGTACATGCACATGGGTACCGGTAATTATAACGATGTCACGGCACATTTTTACACCGATATGGGACTTTTCACTGTAAACCACGATATGGGGATCGATGCCACCAACATCTTTAACATGCTATCTGGCTACTCCAAGCCACCCTACTTTCACCAGCTGCATATTAGTCCTGACGGTATCCGAGAATTTATTTACGATAAGTTAACACAGGCCGGTGATGCGGCTAAGAAAGGCGCCAATGTCACCGTTCGTATGAAAATGAACTCGCTGTCCGACCAAAAAATGATTGAGCACTTATACAAAGCTTCTCACTGCGGTGTTCACATTCAGCTGATTATTCGTGGTATCTGCTGCCTCAGAACTGGCATTCCGGATATCAGTGAAAACATTACCGTCCACTCAATTGTCGGTCGTTTTCTGGAGCATAGTCGTATCTACAGTTTTGATATTGACGGTCAAAGGAGCGTCTATCTTTCCAGTGCTGATTTAATGACACGAAATTTAAATCGTCGGGTTGAATTACTTTTCCCAATATTACAGCCTGATTTAGCCGACCATGTTTTACAAATCTACGATACGATGTGGCATGATAACGTTAAAACACGGGTGATGCAACCAGATGGCTCCTACACGCATATTGATCGTCGCGGATTAGTACCGCTTGAATCCCAAACAGCCTTTGCGCAAGCCGCCACCCAGCATGTCCAGCAAGATCAAGCTGAAGCAGCAAAGACCGCACCAACTGAATTTCAACCCATGTTAAGTCCTGAAAACCAACCGAATCCTTTAAACTACGATGATGGGAGTGAATCAGACTAATGGAAAATTTTGCAGTGATTGACTTAGGATCAAACTCAGCGCGCATGACAATTACTCAAATTGACGATGACGGAACCTATTCCACAGTGAAACAAATGAAAGAATACGTCCGCCTCTCTGAAAACATGGGCGAAAAAAAAGTCCTGCAGCCCGAAGCAATTCAGCGCACGATGAATGCGCTACACGAATTCAAAGATGTCTACTCAAAGCTAAATAACGTCCATCTCAAGGCGGTTGCCACGGCTGCTACCCGTCAGGCCAGTAATCAAAAAAAGTTTCTGAAACGCGTTGAAACTGAGCTGGACATCAAGTTAGATGTTCTCCCGGGTACCATGGAAGCTTACTATGACTATCTTGGCGTAAGCGAAACGTTACCAGCGACTAACGCTGTTATTTTGGATACCGGTGGCGCTAGTTCAGAAATTGTTCTCGTTCAAAACGGTGCAATTAGTCATCTCATCAGCATCCCTCTTGGCAGTGTAAATTTAACCCAGCAGTACCTCTCTACTGATCAAATTTCTGCCTCAAGTCTATTTGAAGTGATGACCTTCGTTAATGATGTCTACAGCAGTATCTGGTGGCTGCGTAACGGCCTTAATTTACCCGTCATTGGTCTCGGCGGCAGCAACCGGACAATGGCCAAGATCAATCGTCGCTTTAATAATATCCTCAACTTTGAAGATATCCACGGTTATCGACTGAGCCGCCATTCCGTTGATGATACCTTCTCCAGGATCGTTAGCCAAGACTTAGAAGGCCGAAAAGCAATCCCTGGGCTCAATAAAGACCGAGCCGACATCATTGTTGGCGGATTGATTCCATTGACCTTATTGATGCGTTATCTTGATTCTGATCGCATCACCTTTTCTAACAGTGGCTTACGCGAAGGTATTTTATTTGAACACTTAAAAGAACTACAGTTACACAACGTCCATGAAAAAGCAGCGATGACTCTAAACCGTTTCACAACTGACGAAGCGTGAAAACCGCACCAAAAGTGATCGATTCAGAATGACGACAAAAAAATCTGGCAACCAGTTAAGTTAACTGATTGCCAGATTTTTTATTAGGCTTAAATAATCTCACCCATCGATTTAAAACGTACTGCCCCGGCTGGGCTCGAACCAGCGACCTCTTGATTAACAGTCAATTATTCTACCACTGAACTACGGGGCAATAAAAACGCCATGAGTTATTTATACCATAACTTTCCACGGCGTGCAATATTTTTTACAAAATTTATCCAATATGATTTTCTTTTAACACCATATTGACTTCATGCTGAATCTTTTCAGGTTTTTTCCATTCCTCAAAATGATCCATTGCCTCAGTTGGCATTTCATAATTTTCGTTGATATACTTCTCATACGCTTCAACGTGAGGAGAATGTGGAATATTCAATTGTAAAATTCGCACTTGTTTAATAAATCCACGTTCAGCCGCTAATTCAGCACGACCATTTTGCACCATATTACTGATTTCCATATACTTAGTGCCATCCAGACGGGTAATTTCTTCGATGAGTGTAAACGTTTCGTGACTCTTCATCAATAATTGATTCCTCTCTCCACTTTTAATTGCTATACGATATATTCTAACATAATCTCAAATACCCTGAAATCGGTCAAAATTAGTGATGCCTGTCCTTTGGTTCAGTGCGTCAATATTGCCTAATCGTGCGCTAAAACTCAGATTCCGGAATTTTGTCACACGCGCATACAAAAAGCCACTATCTGAGATAGTGGCGGCATAAGAGAGAAAGAGAATTGATTAGAAGGTAATTAATTCATACCTTACAAGAAATACTATAAATCATAATGAAAGCGCTGTCAATCTTTTCCAAATTTATTCTCCGTATTTATTAAAAAAAGCTTCAACCGTTTCACTGGACGGTTGAAGCTCTAAGAAAAACTAAATGTGAGAAATGCCCTTTTCGTTCAAAAACTAGTCAGGGGGTAAATAAATGGTTAGTTATACTATACCACATATTATGAGAGAAACTCACATTTTTTAACTAAAAACTCATTTTATTTGTGTAAACTACCCGTTTTATCTACATGGCTCGTTGGATGAACTAACGTTGTCGGATTGGAAACCACTTCTGTCAACGAATGACCAGAAAGATTCGTCCAGCACGTAAAGACTAGCAGCAACAAAACGACCAGTGTAATTAACCGGCTGCTCAAGGACATTTTTTCACTAATAACGGAACCATAAAATTCCTTCTTAACCTTGGCTGGTACGTTTTGCTCGTCTGGATTCTGCTTCTGCCGTTCCTCGACTACGGACGCTTGATAAGCATCAATATCGAATTGCTTCTGGGCTTCCTTCATCTTCAACTGGAATTGTTTCTTTTCCTTCTTATTTAAATCTTTAAACCACTTAACAAATTGGCGATAATCCTTCACGATTGTTTCAGTATCACCGACTTCTTTTAAGTTACCGTAGTGAATCCAAGCAACCCGATCACACAGCATTTCGATTTGTTTCAATGAGTGACTGACAAAAATAATGGTTTTGCCTTCCGCTTTAAATTCGGAAATTTTGTCCACACACTTCTGATAAAAAGTATCGTCACCAACCGAAAGTGCTTCATCAATGATCAAAATGTCGGGATTCACATGTACAGCAATTGAGAAACCTAGCCGAGATTTCATCCCGCTTGAATAACTTTTAACGGGTTGATAAAGGAAATCACCAATATCAGCAAAGCTGACAATATCATCCATTAAGCCATCAATTTCTTCGTTGGTGAGCCCCTGCATCAAAGCTTTTAAACGAATGTTTTCGAGTCCCGTTAAATTACCACGTAAGCCTGCACCAATCGCAATTATTGAAGTATCTCCACGAACATCCACGATACCGGTTGTTTGGGGAATAATACCAGAAATGATGTTGGATAGTGTCGATTTACCTGAGCCGTTAACACCAATTAAGCCCAGCGTCTCACCTGGCATAATTTTGAGGGAAATTCCCATAAGTGACCAAAAGTGTGGTACCGGTTTACGATTCAGTGCAAAAAAAGCGCGCAGTTTTTCCGACTGAGTTTTGAATAAATCATACTCTTTGGTGACATTTTGCACCATAATTTTATAATCAGTTGCCATTTTTTAAATTCTTCCTAACATCTTTTTTCGATTTATAATGCCATAAACGCCATTATATCAGAGAACCTAACCCGTGTCTTGCTACCTAGTTAGTGATTCTTTAAACCTAAAATATCGGTAATTTGAATCCAGCCAGTGACAGAACCACTCTTAACTTGGTACCAAATCGTCTGATCCTTAGTCACGATTCCGCGAGCCATCACTTTGACTTTTTTGTTTGCCAACTGCTTGGTCCGAACAACCTTTGCTTTATCAGTTGCCGTTGGCACACCATTATAAAACTTGATCGTACCCGGCTTTACCGTTGCGGAACCTTCGTAACTCGCATAATCTACGCCAGGGGTAATCCTGGTGCTCGTATCAGCATCTGTACTATTAGCAGAAGTTCGGTCAAAACGATCGTGCAAGTCATAGTCCGCAATGATTTTGTTCAGCTTGTTAGCATAGTCCTTATCAGTAGCATAGTTTTCCGCAACAATGTTAGTTGCTGTCATGTATGAACTAGCGTTTTCTCGCCAAGCGCCTTCATAAAGGAAGGGATTCCAAGTCGTACCGCCACGTAACACTTTAGCATAATCGTTTAAAGAAGCCTGCGCTGAAGGATAAACCTTGAAATTAGCCAGCGTATTGTACATTGAGCCACTAGCATTAGCTTCGTTAGTCGACATCGTTATCGAATGCCCATCATAATTACCCTTAACACCGAAGTAATTATGAGCATCCATCGACAGCTGACTGGTTCCCCAATTACTTTCAAGAGCCGCCTGAGCCATCATGACTGAACCATAAAGATGATTCTGGCGACTTACTTTTAATACCGGCTGACTCAGTCGATCAATAAAATCAGTATGTGCATCTGCCTGCGCAGTTTCCGTAGATAATACACTGAGTCCGAGTATCGATACCAGCATAATTGTCAGTTTTTTCCAGAGCTTCATCTTAAAAGTCTCCCATCTAAAATACTAAACCGTTAATATTATATCGGTTTCTGAAGAATGCACAAGTTAATATTTGATAATAAATTGAAAACTTAAACTTTTAAAAAAGGCCCGTACCAGAAGCGGTACCAGGCCCATTTACATTTCCTATTTGGTTATTTCTTCACGGCTAAGGATGATACCCAGCCATTAATTGAACCCCCATGAATTCGGTACCACGTGGTCGTAATGCCATTTTGAATATGAGTGGCCTTATCATCGATTTTCACCGATTGATTAACCAGCGCTTTCGTTGTGGTTAACTGTTTTGCAATGTAAGTAGAATTGAAGACATGATTGTAAACTGGGTAGGCGCTTCCGACTAACTTAACCGTTTTTTTATAGCTAGAATAAGTCGTCTTTGGGAAACTAAGTGCGCTTGAATAAACCCAATACTTTTTCGCCGTGGTTTGTTTACTAAACCGAATGCGATACCAGTTGGTTTTGGTACTAACCTTATAACCACGCGCATCTATCCAAACGGGTCTGCCCTGCCAGCCCCCAACTTTTGACCAGCCGTAATTAGTAGCTTTATATTTGCTACCCTTTACATGATTGTAAACTGCATAGCTTTTATATTTCGAACCTAACGTCGCTGTTTGATTGTCGGCACCAAAATAATATTTTACCGCGCTAGCGTTACTAGTCGGTTTCTTGCTTGGTACTGGTACGCTATCCAACGAATAAAACTTATACGTTTGAATCAGATTAATCAGTGAGGCGCCATAGTTTGGCGCAGTAGCGTAAGTCCCTGTTAACGCATTAGCCGCTGCCGCATAGGTTGGCGCATTCTCTCGCCAAGTTCCCGCATAGTAATTTGCGTTCCAAGCAGTCCCATTACGCAAAAGCTGAGCATTATCCGTCATGGATGCAGTGGCATCCGGATATTTTTTAAATGCCGCCTGGGTGTAATAAAGCTGACCATTCTCGTTATACTCTGCAGTACTCATCGTCACGGAAGCACCGTTATAGGCGCCCTTAATACCGAAGTAATTATTAGCACTAGTTGAAAGCTGACTCGTCCCCCAGCCACTTTCCAACGCAGCCTGTGCCATCATTACGGATGGATACAATTTGTATTGATCAGCAACTTTTTTAACAGGCGATGACATATGATTAATAAAACTGTCCGTCGTCGTGCTTGCTTGCACTCTGGTGTGCCCAGCACCAGATAAACCGCATACGACTATGCCAACGGTGAGTAACCCCACCATCCATTGTTTCCGCATGTGTGCGTCCCCCTCAGATACAACAATTTATCCCTATTATAATTGGAATAGAAGCCGAAAACAAGCACGGTCAGCTATCCTCTGTAATAACCGAGGAAGCTGTGACAAAATTCGATAGATTCCAGAGTTTTGGCGTGTAATTAGACTGTATCAATATATAGAATTAAAGGACAGTGACAACTAATTATGGCTAATAATTAATTGAAATACTTACCAATATAGATTTATGGCACAGTATCCTTGGTTTCGTTAGGAACAAAAAAGAAGACCGACATTACTGCCGCTCTTCTCTCTTATGCTTGCTTCAATTCTCTCTAAATTGAATTAGTATTCTTCACTTAACTTACTTGCCGCCGCTTCATCAATGATAATCGTCACTTGATGATGTTGCTGTAGAAAACTAGCTGGAACATCGGTGGTAATTGGGCCTTCAATCATTGCTTTCACCGCATCCGCTTTTTCTGGACCATATGCTTCCAAAAGAATGTGCTTACTCGTTAAAATTGATGCAATTCCCATTGAGTAAGCGTAACGTGGCACTTCATCTTCATTATCAAAGAAACGTGCATTGGCTTTGATCGTTGATTCAGTCAGAGCTACCTTGTGTGTTCCAAGTGCCGGATCAGTGCCAGGTTCGTTAAAACCGATGTGACCGTTTTGACCAAGCCCTAAAATTTGCAAATCAATTGGGTTATCCGCAATCACTTGATCATAACGCTTCATCTCGGCTGCTGCATCGCTGTTCAAGCCATTGGGCACGTATGAGTGTGCAAATGGTTTTTGGTCAAACAAGTGCTTTTGCATGAAGTAATGATAACTTTGCGGATGATCAGGCGCTAAGCCAACGTATTCATCCAAGTTAACTGACGTCATTTGACTAAAATCAAGATCACTCTTGGTAAGTTCCTCATAAGTTGTTACTGGTGTACTCCCAGTTGCTAAACCAAACACTTTAGCGCCATCACGGTAGGCATTTTCAAAAACTTCGAAACCCTTCTGTCCGCCCTCAATACGATCTTTAACGACAATCACATTCATTTTTGCTTTTGTTGATTCTGACATGATTCGCCACTCCTTTTGTTGGTATAGCCCAATAATAAGTCATCTAGACCAATATTGCAAGAAAAATGACCAATTCTGTTTAATAACTTACTTTCCGACTGCTCCGCTGCCTGTCACCACGCTTATTGGCAGCTAATGTATTTTGCTGCGTTTTAAACTTTTTCCAGGTAGCATCGCGCTTCTCAGCTGCTTGCTTATTTTGACTACGCTTCTTAGTGAATTTCATTTTTATCGTCCCTCTCTCTATTGCGCGATTGTACCACGCTAAGCTTTCAGCGTCTACGAAATTGCTTGAAAGCGTCAAATTATCTGTTTCACAAATAGTCTGCTTTCGCCAATAATTCTACAAAAGCGCTATAATGAATTCAAATTCCAAACAGGAGGCTTATCATGCAACATTACGCCAGTAAGTCGCTGAATTCAGCGAAACGCTATAAGTTATTATCTGGAAGTATTATTCCACGTCCAATCGCTTGGGTCACCACATTAAGCACAAAACCCAAACAGACTTTGAATATCGCTCCTTTCAGCTTTTTTTCAGCCATGTCTAGTGAACTGCCTCTCATCACACTGTCTATTGGCCGCAAACATGATCAGCTCAAAGACACTGCTGCTAATATTTTAGATAATCAAGAAGCCGTCGTACATCTTGTGAGTCAATCACTGGCTACTGAGATGAACCAAACAGCTGCTAGCTTGCCCCGGGGCCAAAGTGAACTCAACCTTACTCATCTCGATCTTACACCGAGTAAAACCATTTCTGTTCCCGCGTTGACCGCACCCAAAGTCCGGTTTGAAACTACTCTTTATCAGTACGTACCCGTGACTGGCGACAACGCCCAGGTACTCAGCGACCTTTTTATACTTGAGGTCACGGACTTTTACTTTGCCGACGACGTCTTGGATCCAAAGACTTTTCACGTTAATGCAACTCGTCTTGGCCCCTTGGCACGGCTTGCCGGTTCAACTTACGGGACAGTCGATGACTTATTCGAAATGAAACGTCCATTATAATTTTGCATTAAAAAACATCATCATCAGTTAACTTGGACTGATGATGATGTTTTTGGTTTCACTCAATAATTATTCAACGGTCACACTCTTAGCTAAGTTACGTGGCTTATCAACGTCTAAGCCCTTATTAAGGCTCGTGTAATAAGCAATTAGCTGCGTTGGTACGACACTCAGTAACGGCGTCATCAGCTCATCAACGTCTGGTAGAACAATGTCATCACCGGGTTTAGCTAAGCTTTCAGAAACAATGGTCAGAATATGAGCACCCCGAGCCATAGTTTCCTGTAAGTTTGAACGGGTTAAACCAGCTGTCTTCTCTTGAGTAATAATGCCAATCACTGGTGTCCCCTTTTCAATCAAAGCAATCGTTCCATGCTTCAATTCACCGGAAGCAAAGCCCTCAGCTTGAACGTAGGAAATTTCCTTCAACTTCAAAGCGGCTTCAAGTGACACGTTCTGGTCAACTCCACGACCAATGTAAAAGGCGTTTGGCGTATTCAAGAAAGATGCTTTGGCTAACTCTTCGATCTTATTCTTCTCGTCTACAAGTGCCTGAATGCCTGTTGCAACCAGTCCTAATTGGTGACGGACGTCAAACCGTTGTGCAACGATCTGATTATCAGCCTCACCCAAGGCCTTAGCGAGAATTGCTTCAAGCGCAATCTGTGCAGTGTAAGCCTTAGTAGATGCCACCGCAATTTCTGGACCTGCATGGAGCAACAATGTATAGGTTGCTTCACGTGATAAAGTCGAATTTTGAACGTTAGTAATAGTCAAACTTTCGTAACCACCTGCGTTAACGTTAACTAAGACTTCACGTGAGTCAGCTGTCTCCCCACTTTGTGACAAGAAAATGAAGAATGGTTTCTTAGACAAAATAGGCTCTTCATAAGCAAATTCAGATGAAACATGTACTTCCGTAGGTGTTTGAGTCAGACTTTCAAACAATCGTTTACCAACCAGACCAGCATGGTAACTGGTACCAGCACCCACGATATAAATCCGATCAGCTTGCTTCATTGAATTCAATAATTTATCACTGATCACTGGCTCGCCAGTTTCAGATAAATAAACCTGGGCTAAACGCCGCATCACGTTTGGCTGCTCATCGATTTCTTTCAACATGTAGAATGGATAAGTCCCCTTATCAGTTTCGTTGGCATCCATATCAACGTGGAAAGTCTTCCGTTCTACCGGCTTGCCATCTCGATCTTCAATTTTAACTTCGTTAGGCTTAATGGTCACAACTTCTCCGTCCATTAACTCCAAGAAGTCGTGAGTTTCGCGCAACATTGCTAAAGCATCAGAACAAACAACGTTGAAACCATCACCGACACCAATCAGTAACGGGCTCTTGTTCTTAGCAACGTAAAGCGTCTCTGGGTCTTCACGATCCATCAACAGAAAGGCATACGAAGAACCTTTGAGTAAGCTCAACGCTTTGGTAAAGGCATCATGCGCATTAAGCCCTTCTTCTACAGCAAATTTATCTACCAACTGAACCATCACTTCAGTATCAGTTTGACTAGTAAAGGGAACGTCGCTTAGATAGTCACTCTTAAGTTCCTGAAAGTTGTCAATCACACCATTATGAACTAAATAGAAACGATCATCTTTTGAAACTTGTGGATGAGCATTAGCAACACTCACAACACCATGGGTTGCCCAGCGAGTATGTCCAATACCAGTTGTCCCGTGAACTTCAGGGCCAACTTCACGTCGTAAATCAGCAATTCGTCCCTTTTCTTTCACGAGAAAATCCTTACCACTTTGGTCGTTTACATAAATTCCCGCTGAATCGTAACCTCGATATTCAAGCTTTTGTAGACCATCAAGTAAGATTTTTACTGCATTATCACTGCCTGTAACACCGACAATTCCACACATAAGATTTCATCCTCTAATTTTCATAATATTTTAATTGGTATAGACTCAATAAGGTCTCATATATCTATGAACATGTATACTTTACAGTCTTTTAAATTGGTTGTCAATATTTACGTTTGAAATGGTATAGATTGAAAACGCGTACTTACGTTGGTAAAGCTAAAAAAAGCGGTTTTCAAACGCTATTGTTTGAAAACCGCTTTTTTGTTTCATAGAATTACTCGATTCCAACTTCACTCTTAACCACTTCGACGATTCGATTAACATAACCATCGACAGCTTCTTGAGTTGGCGCCTCTGCCATGACTCGCAATAATGGTTCAGTCCCACTAGGACGAACTAAAACGCGACCATCGCCAGACATCTCTTTTTCAACTGTATCAATAATCCCTTTGATAGCAGGATTATCTAAAGCTGCTTTCTTATCAGCAACTTTGACGTTAATCAGTTGTTGGGGATAATCTTGAACATCAGCTGCAAGTTCGGACAATTTTTTACCGGTTTCCTTCATAATGTGTAAGAGTTGTAAACTGGTCAACATGCCATCGCCAGTTGTGTTAAAGTCCAAGAAAACAATGTGGCCGGATTGTTCACCACCAAGGTTGTAGCCGTTAGCAAGCATTTCTTCAACGACGTAACGATCCCCAACCTTAGTTTTAACACTGGTTAGCCCATGTGCTTCCATGGCTTTGTACATCCCCAAGTTACTCATTACAGTGGTCACGATGGTGTCCTTTTTAAGACGGCCATGTTCAGACATGTATTTCCCACAAATATACATGATCTTGTCACCATTGATCACATTACCTTCTTCATCAACCGCAATGCAACGGTCACCGTCGCCATCAAAAGCCAACCCAATGGAAACACCCTTTTCAACCACAAATTTTTGCAGTTGTTCAGGATGTGTTGAGCCCACCTGATCGTTAATGTTCAACCCATTAGGCGTGGTTGCAATGGTATCGAACTCAGCACCCAAATCAGCATATAATCGCGAAACTAAGTTGCTGGTTGCACCATTAGCTGAATCAACCGCGATGTGCATGCCAGTAAGATCATCGTCAATCGTCTGTTCCAAAAATTGAATGTACTTTTGACTGCCTTCTTGGTAATCTTCAACAGTCCCTAAGCCCTTAGCAGCTGGTCTTGGTAAAGTATCTTTCTGTTCCAGCAGCTTCTCGATTTCATCTTCCAGATCATCAGAAAGCTTGTAGCCATCAGCACCAAAGAATTTAATCCCGTTATCTTCAACTGGATTGTGTGAAGCCGTCAGCATTACACCGGCATCCGCACCCTGCGTACGCACCAAGTAGGCCACTGCAGGCGTAGTAATGACGCCAAGACGTAAAACTTCAATCCCAACAGATAAGAGACCGGCCACGATTGCTTCTTCCAACATCTGCCCTGAAATTCGTGTATCACGAGCAACTAACACTTGTGGTTGCTCACGTTCAGTAGCGTGTTCTGTCAATACATAACCGCCTGCTCGACCAAGTCGAAAAGCCAGTTCTGGGGTTAACTCCTGGTTAGCAATACCACGTACACCATCAGTTCCAAAATACTTCATGTTTAATTTTCCTCATTTCCAGATTATCATTTAGATTCAGTTGTAATCGTTACCTTAACGCTAGCAGGATCCGTTCCCGTAACCTTGTTAGCTTCTGCATCTAAACTAATTGTTTTTGTTTTTTGATTTTTAACATCACTGACATCAACGTCTGCATCAAATTCTGATATAGCCTTTAACTCCGACTCAGAACCAAAGACCTGAATGGACTTAGTACTGCTTTGGAAACTATATTCCTGATTACTATTGGCGTTTTTAGCTTTAAATTTCAGGGGTACCTGCTTCGAATGGCCCCTTGCCGTGATTGGTAGGTTAACTTGGGTAGTAGCAGGGGTCAAGATGACGTTCACTGTCTGGCCATTCTTATCCAGTGCCTCGATAACGGCCTCACTGTTCACGGACTTTTTGGTATTTTGAGCCAAGTTCAATTGTGCAACAACCCTACTGATTCGATCAATCTCACCCTCAGCACCAGTGGCTTTAACACTGGTAACATCGCTATTTGCACTACCGGCAACGTAATTTTTAGCAATCCGCGTCTTATCATACTGGACACTAACTGGAAAACTTACCGTTTGTCGAGGCTGAATATTAACTTTAATATTAGCTGGCGCAATTTGGTAGCTGATATCACGGTTTAAGCCGTCCTGTTTTAACTTAACCGAATGTTCGCCGGGTTTGAGACCAGTCAAATTAGCGAACACCCTGAAATTTTGCGTATTCGCTGTAGCGGTAACTAAAGCGGCCGGGCCGCGTAAATGAACCTTTACTTTTTCTGGATAACCCGTGACGAAATACTTATCCGAATCCACGTTCAATCTCAATTGAACGGAAACGGTTTTATGTTCCGTAGCCGTTAGGGTCGTGGAATTAGTCCCTCCCGTATTATTCGTTTGCTGAGTTGAGATACTTTTAGAACTATTTACGTATAAAAATAAGCAGACAGCCAAAAATAAGGAAATCAACCGATAAGTCCAACGACTATTGAAAATTTTCTTCATCACCGATTCCCTCCCCTAAAGAACTGGATAAACAGGTCAACCAGCCAGCTTAGTGGATTTTTCGGTTGTTCAGGTTCTTGATCCTTGATCAATTCGTTGTTCAAAAACTTCAAATAATCATTTTGATCCATATTACGGAGCAACTCGTTATTCTTAGTAATCGAAACTTCACCCGTTTCTTCTGAAATAACGATGGTTAAAGCATCCGTTACTTCAGAAATACCAACCGCGGCACGGTGCCGAGTTCCTAATTCTTTAGGAATCAAATTACTGTCAGACAGCGGCAGATAAGCCGCTGCAACAGCCACTTTATTATTCCGAATAATGACTGCACCATCATGCAGAGGCGTGTTAGGAATAAAAATGTTGATCAGCAACTCGCCGGTAATCTTGGCATCCAATTCGATTCCTGTTTCGATATAGTCTTCCAGTCCAGTGTCCATTTGAATGGTCATTAAAGCACCAATTCGACGTTTAGACATATACTGAATGGCTTTATCCAGAGCGGCAATCATCTGTTTCTCAGCTTCGTTTACCTGTCGATTGCGGACAAATACAGAACCGCGACCGAGATGTTCCAACCCGCGTCGAATCTCTGGTTGGAAAATAATAATCATGGCAATGACACCCCAGTTGATCACTTGGTCCATTAACCATGAAACTGTTCCAAACCCCACGTAAACCGCAATGATCTTGACTAAGACAATCACGATGATTCCACGTAAGAGCTGAACAGCTTTGGTTCCTCGCAGCAGCATAATCAGTTCGTAAAAAACAAACCAGACGACGAGAATATCGAGGAGGTTTACGATGTTATGCCACGTCAAAAAGCTACTCCAATCAAGATTCATTTGATAATTTCCCTCCAAAAATCTATTCAGGTAACATTATAGCACGCTGACCACTATTTTTTGGAATCACCAACATATTTCTGATGTCAGTAAATACGAAATTTCAAGATTTTTGTAAACCAACTGAAATTTCATGTCACTGCTCAAGTAATCTGTTATTATTTGAGTAGTGATATTTTGAACAGGGAGATGATCTCTTGGCGGGTCACGCACGCTGGCAAATTCGGATTTTCGTAGTGCTGTGGCTGTTATTTTTGTGGCAGTTCGCACATGAGCCTTTTACTTTTTTAATTTTAAATACTTTCTTGGGCTATTTGCCCATCGAAATTAGCTTTCATCTTAGTAAAGAACGGCCTAAAAGCGGGCTTTTTTTCTGGTTGATCGTTCTTTTGTGGTTACTCTTCTATCCAAATGCACCCTACTTGTTAACCGATCTCTTTCACCTTTCACTTCTAAATCCTTATGGCGTTGATGGGCTACTACAGTTAAATCTGCATGTTTGGATTTACTTTACCTATCTTTTGATCAGTGTTTTATTCTGTGTTATTCTTGGCTTCTGGAGTTTAAACTACGTCGCCAACGTCATCGCTCAACGATACCTAAAGGGAAATTCCTGGCTTCAGACGATTTTAGTTCTGATTCTCACTTTCCTGTCATCCGTTGGTATTTACGTTGGTCGATTTATGCGGATTCATACCGTTTACCTATTCATCTCACCAGAACTGATTACTGACCGGTTGCTACATATGTGGACGCCTACCATGCTCGTTTTTGTTGGGCTGATGACACTCATTCAGTTAATTGCTTACTGGCTAGTATACTTAGCCTATCATAGCCAGATGGCCAATGAACAGGCAGCCAAAGAAATCACGGCTGTCAAAGAGGACTCCGAAGAACAGCAATCGCAAAAATAAATCATACCATTTAAAAGGGGAATCCAGTTAACGCTGCAATGTTAACTGGACTCCCCTTTTAAACTCCTAAATTCATTAATCAAGCTCATCATTAACGGCCATCATCAATACGTTTTCAGAGTAGTTAATGTACTGCCGAAGCCTCCCTGACATTTGCCAAGTAATATTACCTGATTCAAGCAGGGACTGAACGCCTGTCCGCTCAGCACCTAGAGCAATCACTCTGAGCTGATTAAGCTGTTTAGCGTATTCTGACCGTGAAACTCGCTGGTCTTTACGCGCACGTTCAACGCGATTGCGATAAAAAACAACTAAGTGATAAATGGCTTGCTTGTCCAACGCTTGTGGATCAACCTCATCATCACCTAGATATTTTGAAAGTGCTTTGATCGCCGATTTCGCACTTTCGCGGTCAATCAGTAGCCATTCATTACTAGTAGCCTTATTTTGTGATTGGTGAACGGCTGACCTAATCCATTGTGAGGTCCTGTGAAGAAAAGATGACCAACTTCTTAAAGGCGCAAAATCCAAATGACGATTAGGATGATTAATTCGTTGAACAGCACGTTTGATCGTTCGACTAGCGGAATGGTATGCCTGCGATGAAATCTGATGGTGGGCATACAGCCTATCTAATGCTGATTGTTCGCCCTTCAAGCCCACTTGCCGCAAAGTAACTTCATCATCAACGACCTGTTTTCTATCTTCATCATCACGCGTTTTTAACTCTAGCCTGCGAATAATAAACTGATAATCTAAAATTAAATCATAAGCAGCACGCTGATTTTCAATGCGACGATGTTCTTCAATAGCATTAATTGCCAACCGCATAATGTATATTCTGGCCTCTGCCTCACTCAGTAAATGAGGCTCATTAGACTGTTGTTGATCGGTCTCATTTTCATCAAGCTCATCATCCAACTCATCACTAAAACTGGCTCGTGTCTGAAGCGGCACTGGATTATCTGGTGCCACTAACGGTAAAGTGACCACCGCAGCTACCAAACTAATAATAATCACGCCAGCAGCCACAAATAACACTAACGACCGCTGTGGAAACGCCTGTCCAGAAGCCGTAACCAGTGGTAGTGACAGCACACCTGCCATAGTAACGGCACCCCGAACGCCCGACAAACCAGCTAAAAGGGCCACCCTTAAACTGGGCCGTCTCGGTTTACTGATTCCTTGGTACAAGTAAATCCAAATCACTCGAATCAGCAATAAAATCAGCCACGCACCAAACGAATAACCAACTGCTTGGAACGTATTGAAGTGAACATCATTGATAATCTTAGTCGTTGCAAGCGGCAGCTCATCACCTAGAATCAAAAACACAATTCCGTTTAGAAGATAGACAATAATATCCCAAGTCTTCTCGCTAACTAGTTTAAGTTCTGGTGAGTCTTCTACGAGTCGATTCCCCTGGGTGTGGGAAACCACACCAGCAGTTACCACGGCAATCACCCCTGAGGCATGGAGGATTTCTTCAGTGATCACGTACACCACAAAGGGCGTCATCAACTGTAAAACCGTATTAAAAATAACATCGTTAATGCCTTGCTGTCTCAACAGATTCCGTAAAAATTCGATCATCAGCATGAGAACAAAGCCGGCCAAGAAGCCAAGAATACTGATATACAAAAAATCGCCAACCGCATGACTGAACGAAAAGACGCCCGTAACAGTCGCTGCTACCGCGTATTTAAACGCAATCAGCCCTGAAGCATCGTTGACCAAACTTTCACCACTAACCAGGTGTAGGATTCTATCTGGCAGTTTCACTCGCTTTGAAATCGATTGAACGGCTACGGGGTCAGTAGGCGACAGAATTGCCGCTAGTGCAAAACTAACCGAAAGCGACAATCGCGGAATCATTAAATAAATAAAGTAACCGCCCACCACGGTCGTCAAGAACACAAGCAAGATGGAATTAGCAAAGATGGGGCCCCGCAGCTGCCAGAGTTCCCGTTTAGGAAAGCGTCGTCCATCATTAAACAGCAACGGAGCAATAAAGAGTAGCAAAAACCAATCAGTGTCTAGCGGAATCTCGATTTCCCAAAATAGCGCCATCACTAATCCCAGAGCAATTTGAATTAAACTCACCGGAATGAAGGTTAGATAGTGGCTGATGACGTTGGAGATCAAAACTAACACAACTAATAAAATAACCGCTTCAACTATCAGCAACTAGCTTCCCCCTCTCGTTAAATCTAAACCGGATCCTCTCCAATTATTCGTACCTCGGTCTCCAATTGAACCCCCGCCTGGGTTAAAACGGTACCTTGAACGTGTTGAATCACTGCCAGGTAATCGGAAGCCGTGGCATGGTCAACGTTCACAATAAACCCTGCATGTTTGGTTGAAACTTGCGCACCGCCAAACTGATAACCTTGAAGACCTGCGTCATGAATCAATTTACCAGCAAAATAACCGGTTGGCCGCTTAAAGACACTGCCGCATGATGGTAAATCCAACGGTTGTTTAGCCGCTCTACGGGCGTTTAAATCATCCATTTTAGCCTGAATCTCAGTAGCATTACCTGACTGCAGTTTAAAGGTCGCTGTGATGACAATATCGCCTTCGTCTTGCACCCGGCTGTGTCGGTAGCCAAAATCTAACTCATCTCGCTGAATCGTTTTCAGCGTTGCTTGCGGCGTCAGCACCGTGACTGAGTCAGCAACCATACTGATTTCGCCACCGTACGCACCGGCGTTCATAAAGACGGCCCCACCAACACTTCCGGGAATTCCGGCAGCAAACTCAAGTCCCGTCAGGCTTGCACGCTGAGCAACTTTGGTAACTTCAATCAGAGAAGCACCCGATTCAGCCAAAATTTCATTGTCCTTCACTTCAACGTGATTCATGCTGGTCAAAATCATCACCAAACCACGAATACCGCCGTCTTTAACAATTAAATTACTGGCATTGCCAATCACCGTAATCGGTAATCCCTGCTTGTTGGCATAGATCACTAATTCTTGGACTTCAGCCAAACTTACTGGAAATGCCAAGAAATCAGCCTTGCCTCCCGTTTTGGTATTCGTATAGTTTGATAATGGTTCGTTTTGCATCAACTTCACCTTTGGAAAAGTTGTAATGATGTCTGCCGTCATGATTTAAGTTCCTTTCGCTACTCAAATATTTCATAAAATAATATATTCATATAATACCATGCCTGTTACCGCAAACGAAAGGTTAGTGGCACAAACAAGGTCTGTCACTTTATTTTCGACAACATTTTAATCAAATGCTTATCGTCTAAAGCAACCCAAAAATGATAAACTAAAGTTGAATGATTTCATCAAGAAAGGATGTCTCCGCCTTGAAATTTATTAGTTGGAACGTTAACGGTCTTCGAGCCGTTGTTAAGCACGACTTTATGACTGCATTTAACGATTTAGACGCAGATTTTTTCTGTGTTCAAGAAACTAAAATGCAGCCTGATCAGCTCAAGTTGGATTTACCCGGTTATCATCAATACTTTAACTCCGCCGATCGTAAAGGTTACTCAGGTACGGCCATCTTCACGAAGCATCAGCCAATCAATGTCACTTACGATATCGGTACTGATGAGTTTGATCATGAAGGTCGTGTAATCACCTTAGAGTATTCAGATTTTTACTTAGTAACCTGCTATACACCAAATTCGGGAACGGGTCTCAAACGATTGGACTTTCGAATGGGTTGGGAAAATGCTTTTCAAGATTACATTGATCAACTGAACACGCAAAAGCCTGTCATTCTGTGCGGTGATTTAAACGTTGCTCACGAAGAAATTGATATTAAAAATCCGAAAACAAACCATAAAAACGCTGGCTTTACTGATCAGGAACGAGAGGCCTTTACCCGTTTTCTCGCACGTGGCTATACCGACACTTTCCGTTACTTTTACCCGGATGTCACCAACCGTTATTCTTGGTGGAGCTACCGATTTAATGCCCGTGATCGCAATGCCGGATGGCGTATCGACTATTTTGTCACCAGTAACGCCATCCAATCAAAACTGGAATCTGCTGACATTAAGGACACTATTTTCGGCTCTGATCATTGCCCCATCTCCTTGACAACCACTGGGCTTCACGTATAATTTGTATGACTTGAAAGGGGTGGCCCATTTGAACTTTGTTGCAATGGATTTCGAAACCGCCAACGGTAAACGCTATTCTGCCTGTTCACTAGCATTAACGATTGTTCGTAATAATCAGGTAGCTGATGAGTTTTATACGCTGATCAAACCTGACACCGATTTTTTCTGGCGCAACATCCAAATTCACGGCATTCACGAATCAGACGTTGCTGATGCGCCTGACTTTCCAACGATTTGGCCGCATATTCAATCCTTATTTACACCAGAGCAGTTGGTGATCGCCCATAATGCCCAGTTTGATAATAGCGTCTTGCGTCAAACTTTGAATCACTATGGCATGACTTCACCGGCCTACCTAACATTGGATACGGTGAAAACCAGCCGGCAATTTTTACCAACGCTTGAAAATCACAAACTCAATACGGTTGCTGATGCATTAGGTATTTCACTTGAACACCACCATAATGCTCTAGACGACAGTTTGGCTTGTGCTAATATTTTGTTGACTGAAACAAAAACTTTCGGCCAGGATGCCATTAAACCGTTCATTAAAATGGCTTAATCTGTAATAATAACAACAAAAATAAGCTGATTTACCAAAACCTGGTAATTCAGCTTATTTTTGTTATCTATTTAACAGCTAACTGCATCTCAGAAGCCTCAACAACTTCCCCAGTGGAGGTCGTGACCTGGGTCGTTCGAACCATCTGAAAGCCAATATCTTCATACAGTTTTACGGCGTGTTTATTTCGTAGCTGCACCGTTAAACTGATGACTTGAAAACTACTGCTTAAAGCTGCCCAATCAAGGGCGGTCAGCATGAGTTCCCTGCCGATTCCGTGATGCCAATATTGCTTGAGGACTGCCACCCCAATCTCACCAGTCGAAGAATCGGCAGTCGGTAAAATTGTCACCAGCCCCACCAGTTCATCATCTCGTACAGCTAGTAAGATAACCTGTTGTGTTGACATGCTGATCTGTTTGATTTGTTCGCTTTCAGTGGCTGAATCAACGTCATCACTACTATCTTCAAAAGTAGTCGATTCAGTTTTAAGAATCGTAAGTAGCTTTAAAACTGCTTCAGCATCCGTTGCCACTGCCTTACGAATAACTAATTCCGGCTCTTTTGCCATGTTATTTCTCCTGTAACTTTGAGACCATCGTTTCAAACCGCTGCCCATGAGGATCAAAAATCAGTTCACGTTGATTCTCACCCTCATCATCTAGTCGTTTGAACGCGATCCGTAAGTAATCATCTGGCAGTTCATCTGCCACAAATTTCGACCATTCCACAACGCTGACACCATCGCCATTGAAGTATTCATCCAGTCCAAGTTCATCACCACTACCATCTTCCAGTCGATACACATCCATATGGTAAAGTGGCAAACGGCCGTCCTGATATTCCCGAATAATGGTAAAAGTTGGCGACTTAACGTTTCGTTTGATGCCTAATCCAGCTGCTAATCCTTTAGTAAATGTAGTTTTCCCCGCACCTAAATCACCATCCAGTAAAATAATATCCTTCGGCGCTAAGAGTGGTGCAATTTTTTGACCAATTGCCATCGTCTCTTCTGGTGTTGAAACTTTAACTGTAAATGCCATAATATCTCCTTAAATCAAAAGGAGCCGGGGCAATAATGCTGCCGACAGCTCCAAAATTTTGTCAATTTTAAAATTTATTCAACAGCCTGAGCCGCAGTAATAATCGTTACTTTATAGACATCTTCTTCGTTGCAACCACGTGACAAGTCAGATACTGGCGCATTCATACCTTGTAACAGTGGGCCAAGTGCTTCATAACCGCCTAAACGCTGAGCAATCTTGTAACCAATATTGCCAGCTTCAAGTTCTGGGAAAATAAAGACGTTAGCGTGACCAGCAACTTTTGAACCAGGTGCTTTGCTAGCAGCAACTTCTGGTACTACCGCAGCATCGAATTGAAGTTCACCATCGATTGGAACATCTGGTGCCTGTTCTTGTGCTAATTTAGTTGCTTCTTGAACTTTAGTGACTTGATCAGCCTTAGCGGAACCCTTGGTTGAGAAGCTTAACATGGCAACCTTAGGATCAATGCCATACTTTCTAGCAGTTTCAGCACTTTGAACGGCTACCTCAGCCATCCCAGCGGCGTCTAAGTCAATGTTGATGGCACTGTCAGCAAACATTAAGCGTTCTTCACCCTTTAAGAGGATAAAGTAACCGCTAATACGTTTAACACCGGGCTTGGTCTTAATAATCTGCAATGCGGGACGAATCGTATCACCAGTTGGGTGATCAGCGCCAGAAACCATGGCATCTGCTTCACCAAGGTAAACCATCATCGTGCCCCAATAGTTAGAATCTTCAAGCATCTTAGCTGCTTGTTCTGGGGTATTCTTACCCTTCCGACGTTCAACCAGCGCATCCAGCATCTTCTTCTTCTCATCTTCAGAAGCATTCTTTGGATCTGCTAATTTAACACCAGTTAAGTCAATCCCTTTTTCACTGGCAGTTGCTTTGATCTTATCAACGTTACCAAGTAGGACCGGCTGTAGTAATTTCTCTGAAGCTAGTCGGCTGGCTGCACCAATAATTCTAACATCCTCGCCTTCAGGTAAGACAACCGTCTTATTCAAACCACTAATCTTTTGCTTTAAACTATCAAAAAGTTCCACAATATAGACCTCCAGATTTTGAAATTCCAACTAGTCAATTCTCTCTTGACGCCTCATGCTGCGGCGTCGGCTCCTCAGCAGTAACGTGCTCAGGCAACTGCCAGTCAATTGGTGTTTCTCCCAGTGATTCAAGTGCGATGTTGGTCTTAGAAAACGGCTTTGAACCAAAGAAACCTCGATTAGCTGACAAAGGACTTGGATGAGCTGATTGAATGACAATGTTTGCTTTAGTATCAATCAGACTGATCTTACTTTTCGCCGCTCTACCCCATAGAATAAAGACTACGGGTGTAGGCCTCTCGGATAGCTTATGAATAGCAGCATCCGTCAATTGTTCCCAACCTTTTCCCTTGTGAGAAAACGCTTGACCATTACGAACGGTCAAGACTGAGTTCAGTAACAAAACACCCTGTTTCGCCCATTTTTCAAGATAACCATGATTGACTGGCTTAATGCCTAAGTCAGACTCCAGTTCCTTGTAAATATTTCTCAGGCTAGGCGGAATCTGAACCCCAGGCAGAACCGAAAAGCTCAATCCATGAGCTTGATTAGGCTCATGATAGGGATCCTGACCCAGAATAACGACCTTCACCTTTGAAAAAGGGGTCCACTGGAAAGCTTCAAAAATATGAAACATGTCCGGATGGATATTTTGTGTTTGATACTCATGAACAAGAAAAGTACGCAAATTTTGGTAATATGCCTTTTTAAATTCGGGCTCCAAAACTGGCCACCAATCATTGTGAATAAACGGTTTCATTCCCAACACCTCAACGTTCATTCTATCATAGATTTTCACGAATTATTAGTCATAACCACTAAAATCGTCTGAACAGTTTTCTTTGAGTGCTTTTAGTAGTCATTGGAATTGTTACACAACCCTTGTAATCAGTAAATTCTAAAATTGATAGTCCATCAGACTCAATTTAGCCACTATCCATGTTAGAATGAATGGTAAATATGTAAATACAACTACTGATTTACGACAAAATGATTGGAGGGCTTCCATGCGCACACTGTATATTCGTCAAGACAGTTTATCTGCTAAGGGGGCCAGTGTTGTTCGAGACGCTGATCGACGTTCCATTTATCTTTTAATTGGCAAATGGGGAAGACACCAAGACGCGCTTTCACTGTACCAAATTAGCGGTGATTTACTAGCTGAACTTCGGCAAACTTCACTAGGGCTACTGCCCCATTTTGATATTTACTATCAAGGTAATAAAGTTGGTGCAATTTCCAAACGACTAGGCTTCTTTAACGAAATGATTTACATTAGTAATCTACATTGGATCATTGTTGGTAATTTTGTCACTGGTAATTATAAAATTTATCATGGCACCTCAATAATTATGACATCTCATAGCGATGGTGAGCTTCGAGGAATGCAAATTGTTTCTCAGCAATTAGAACCCATTTGTATCTGTATTGCAGCCACATTAGATCACTGGGCTAGTGGCCATAGTCAACTCAAAAATCCAGCTCAAGCTTGGCACGCCTCGCTTAAACGCCAAATGGGATTACGTGGTAATCGGGCTTGGCACTATGCTAATCATCAAGTTGATCACAAAATGACTCATTAATCAATTTATCGGTTAAAATTATAATTGTACTTTGCCTCAAATCTTCAACATATCAAGCTAGAAAAAAGAGGCTGTGACTTAAGTCGTAAATCATAGCTTTCAAAAAAGGTTTATCGAAGAAATCAAAATTTGATTTCTCGATAAACCTTTTTTTCTGAATAAAATCGGGATTTTATCCCCTGATTTTA
>Ga0214925_100183_pt1 | contig 49954 bp, 46 predicted proteins | sample Stichaenrichment_FD_168299 | JGI IMG/M metagenome (GOLD analysis project Ga0214925, IMG submission 168299) | Xylose enriched microbial communities from anaerobic bioreactor in Madison, Wisconsin, United States - 63SRT | ecosystem: Engineered > Bioreactor > Anaerobic > Unclassified | place: USA... | reverse complement strand
GGGACGGCCCTTTTCAGCTAAGACAGTATTTGCCTAACGTGCTCGCGACCTTTTGTCCCATCCTTAATGTATCAAAAAAGGAGCCAAAATACCGTCGTATTTTGACTCTCTTATCTTAGTATATTTCAGCAAAGTGAAAGGAAAGACCATGGGTTTGGGATTTGTGCTGGGGGTCCTTTACATACAGCTGTCTGCTTGTTTGAGCACGTTTTGGAAAATAGAGTGTGAAGGGGAGCGTTTAGAGACTGGAGTCTAAGGCGCTTCTGGCGGAAGGCACGGCGAACTTTGACGTGGGTTCTGCCAGAAGTGACTTAGATGCAAGTCTCTGCTCTCCTGAACACGTTTATCTAGTTAGTTTAAAGTATTGAATAAAGGCCAATTTTCAGATGTTTTTCAGTTAAGAAGCCAAATGAAGTAATTTACCGACAAAGATATATGCATGCTCGTATTTAGACAGAGTCTCTCGTTAGTATCTCGTAAGGTACCGTCACATCTTTAGCAAGATCATGCGCCATAATTTTTTGCACGGCCAGTCGTCCCATTTCTGAAAAGGGCTGTTTAACGGTGGTTAGAGCTGGTGTCACGATTTGAGCAACGTGAGAATTATCAAAACCAAGTACGGCTAATTTCCCAGGAACCTTGATGTGATGGGTATAAGCGTAAGACAGCACGCCCGCTGCAGCATCGTCACTGGCAGCAAAAATTGCATCTGGCCAATCATTGCCGCTTAATAAGTGTTGAGCAGCTTTAACGCCAGCTTCAAAGGAGAAGTCGCCTTTAACAATCAAGTCAGGATCAAGCGAAATATGAGCTTCTGCCAGCGCTTTTTTATAGCCGGTGATTCGCTTGATACCGGTCTGTGGGTCACTATGATCAACGGCCACTAAAGCAATTTTGCGATAATGACGGTTAATGAGAAACGTGGTGGCATCGTGAGCGGCTTGAAAGTCATCAATCTCAATCGAAGGATGATGTGGGACAGTCACGTTTAGCGAGATCAATGGGATATTAATGGATTCTAGGTAGTTTAGATTATCATCATCAAACTGTACAGCTACGGAAATAATACCGCTGACTTTCTGACCAGCCATGAGATCAAGGCAAAAGCGTAGGCGCTTGGGGTCGTTTAAACCGCAGTGTGCCAGCAAGATGCGGATATCGTGCGCGTACGCAGTATCTTCCACACTATCGATGATGGGAGAAGCAAAACTGGATTTAGAGTCAGTAATGATGACCCCAATCAAGTTTGAAGTTTTAGCGACTAGGTTTGATGCGGCTTCGTTTTTTTGATAGTGGAGCGAGGCTGCGATTTGTTCGATTTTAGTTTTGGTTTTATCGTTATAGCCACCGGCGTGGTTGAGTACCCGGGATACCGTTGAAGGGGTCACACCGGCGAGCTTTGCGATGTCTTTGATAGTGGCCATCAGTTATCTCACCTCAAGTTTCTAGTACAAATTATACCAGTCGGTCATTGACATTGAAACTAGAGTCCCTATAATTAAGGATGTAAGCGATTACTTAGAGAATTGCTTTTTATTTTAGAAATTAACTCAAACGTTTGAGTAAACCTAAATTAGGGAGAATATTATGACACAAACAAAAAAGTATTGGTGGCAAAACGCCGTCGTCTACCAAGTCTATCCACGCAGTTTTCAGGATAGTAATAATGATGGTATCGGTGATATTCAAGGGATTATTTCTCGATTGGATTACATTAAGAAGCTTGGTGTAGACATCATTTGGTTAAATCCAATGTACAAATCACCCAATGTTGATAATGGTTATGATATCAGCGATTATCGTGCGATTCATCCAGACTTCGGTAATTTGGATGATTTCAAAGAGTTATTAAGTCAGGCTCACAAATTAGGTCTGAAAATTATGATGGATTTAGTAGTCAACCACTCCTCAGATGAAAATAAGTGGTTTGAAGAAAGTCGTAAAGGTAAGGAAAATCCGTACCGTGACTACTACATTTGGCGTGATCCAGTAGATGGTCATGAACCCACTAACTGGGGTTCATACTTTTCTGGATCAACATGGCAGTTTGATGAAGCTTCAGGTCAGTATTACTTGCACCTTTTTGCAACGAAACAACCTGATTTGAACTGGGAGAATCCCAAGCTACGTCATTCAGTTTATGACATCATGAACTGGTGGGCAGACATGGGTGTAGACGGTTTTAGAATGGACGTGATTAATCTTATTTCTAAGCCAGCCAAGTACGAAGATGGCAAGTTAGCTGATGGTGAGCGGTATGCTAACGTTGAACCCATCGTTGCCAATGGCCACCGAGTCCATGAATTTTTGCAGGAAATGCACCAAAACGTGATGGACAAGCATGATTTAGTAACGGTTGGTGAAGCACCGGGTTCGACGGTTGATGATGCCAAAAAGTACGCCAATTTGGATGAAACTGAGTTAAACATGGTCTTTCAGTTCGAACATGTTTCTCTAGACGGCAATAAGAAGGCTGCGTTCGGTAAGTGGGACGATCGCCACGTTACGTTGAGTGAGGTTCGTAACAGTTTGGGCAAGTGGCAGACTGAACTCGGTGGCAAAGCATGGAATTCACTGTATTGGAACAACCATGATCAGCCCCGGGCAGTTTCACGGTTTGGTAATGACAATCCGAAGTACCGGGTCAAGTCAGCCAAGATGTTAGCCACCTTGTTGCACTTCCTGCAGGGGACACCGTACATCTACGAAGGTGAAGAAATCGGAATGACCAACGCGCACTTTAAGCAGTTGTCTGATTATCAGGATTTGGAAACGCACAATATTTACAAGCAGTTAGTTACCGATGAGAAGTTGATTGACTCAGACACCATGATGAAGTACATCGAATTTCACTCTCGGGATAACGCCAGAACACCAATGCAGTGGGACGATAGTGAAAATGCTGGGTTCAGTAAGCATCAGCCATGGTTGAAAGTCAACCAAAATTACCAGCAGATCAACGTCAAGCAGGCGCTTGCTGATCCAGATTCAGTCTTTTACTACTATCAAAGACTCATCAAGCTACGTCATGAATTACCAGTGATCACCGATGGCAAATACGAGTTGTTGCCAGGTAATGAGCAGGATCAAGACGTTTATGCTTATACCAGAAAAGATGCCGACACAACGTTGTTTGTGGTCGTGAACTTCTCGGCTAAGACATTGACGCGGCAATACGAGTTGCCTGAAAACAAACAACTTTTGATTTCGAATTATGATGACGATTTAAAGGATCAATTAAGACCATATGAGGCTAAGGTTTATCAATTTTAGGATATCAAGAATACAGCGATCTGTGCTTCCATAACCGGAAGTTCAGACCGCTTTTTGTGGTAGATTACAGCTTCTATAAAAGGTGTTACAATCTTTAGAAAATAAGTTGTAACGAAAGGAGGGGCGCGAAATGTCAAACGTCACCTTAAAACAGCAAATCATCGCTGCCAGTCAACAAGTGGGCATCGATAAAATTGGCTTCACAACTGCAGCCGATTTTGAGCATTTGCGAGCGGGCTTGGTGAAGCAAAAAGCCGACGGGCACACTACTGGCTTTGAACACCAAAACCTCGATGAGCGACTGAATCCTAATCTAATTTTTGATGACCCGAAAACGTTGATCTCGATTGCGTTAGCGTATCCTGCCAAATTAAAAGGTCGGGCACCACGAACGGGTTTAAAACGCGGTCAATTCGCACGGGCATCGTGGGGTGAGGATTACCATTTCATCTTGGATGACCACTTAGCGGCATTGATTAATGCAATCAAAAACTTGTTACCAGAAGATAATGACATTCGGTTTAAACCCATGGTAGATACCGGCGAGTTGATCGACGTAGCGGTCGCACAACGGGCAGGTGTTGGCTTCATCGGTAAAAACGGGCTATTGATTACGCCGGAGTTTGGGTCCTACGTTTATTTAGGTGAAATTGTGACGAATTTAGAGGTGGCGCCAGATGAACCGATGGCAAGTCAGTGCGGTGATTGCACCCGCTGCATCGATGCCTGTCCGCCCCGCGCGCTGATGGGTAACGGCCAGTTAAACGGGCAACGTTGCTTGTCTTATCAGACGCAAACTAAGGGACAGATGCCAGATGAGTTTCGGCCATTGATTCGTAACGTAATCTACGGCTGTGATATTTGTCAGGTGGTGTGTCCGTTTAATCGGGGCGTGGATAATCATTTACATGAACGGATGGAGCCAGACGTTGAACGGGTACGGCCAGAATTAACACCCATGCTGACGATGACGAACCGGGAATTCAAAGCAAGTTTTGGTTCAATGTCCGGGTCGTGGCGGGGAAAAAAGCCGTTGCAGCGAAACGCCATCATCGCGTTGGCCAACCTCAATGACACTAGCGCAGTACCTAAACTTTTAGAAGTTATCGAAAAAGATCCGCGACCATTAATTCGTGCCACTGCAGCCTATGCAGTTGGCTGGTTGAGTCAACCTGGCAACACTGCCATCGTTGATTTTTTGCGGGCGGCTTATGAAACGGAGCGGGATAGTGGAACGGATGCCCAGTTGTTGCAGGAATATGTACGGGCAATTGATCGAATTTCCTAGTTTATAAAGCTTAAGTTAGACATTAAAAAGCAGCGCCATTTAATCCAGATTGATAACCAATTTGAATTGAATGGTGATGCTTTTAATATCAAGAATAAAGAATTGCTATTTCGTATCAGGTTCATTGACAACTTCAAAATTATCGTCAACAGTTGCTTTCACCACTGAGTGTGCTCTGAGATAATCAGCAATCAGCTGGCTCATCGGGGTTTTATTTTCCGCAATAATCTTATCAGCACGGAACATGTCGTAGTGACCGCCGCCACCTGCACGATAGCGATTTAAGACGAGTCTGAAAATTTGATCGTCGGTGACGGGTTGGCCTTTGAAAAGTAATTTGTCGATACGGTGACCAACTGGTTTGGCAACGTTGATCCGGTAGTTGATACCTTCATACATATCATAATTATAATGGCGTAATTTCGGGGAATAGAAGGCGGGGTTAACAATAATTTGATTGTTAAGATTGAGTGTGAAATAAGTCGCAGCTTTTTCAAGTGCTGCCTTCAGATCTTTGCCGGTGACCAGTTCCAACGCCAGCCCGTCTGGATAGACGTAGTTAGTCATAATGTTACGCATAGTAATGGGATTTTCAAATCCGTGACCCTCATTGTTAAATAATGAGGTCGCAGAGATGTCGGCGTTCATGGTTGTCATCTGAACGCGTTGAATAAATTCAGTGTAAGCTGTTTCTTTCATTCTGGCTTTCTGAGCGCTTTTGAAGGTCAGGTCACCATCTATTCGTGCCAAGGGTTCAGCCAGCCAGTGATCCACCTTTTTATCGAGCTGATGGCTATAGATGGCAATGTTTCTATCAAATTCAGCATTTTTGGTTTCAATTAAGTGAGCGCTTTTATCAGTGACAACATACCCACCCGCTTTTGAGGGCTCTAAGTGGAGCACGATTTTCCCAACAGCTTCACCGCGATAGCCGGGCTGAGTCACTGGTACATCGAAGACCGTCGTCGCTATTTTACGGTGCTGATGACCAGTGATCAGCGCATCAATGCCCTTTACTTCGGAAAGTAGCTGATAGGCCTCATTTTCACCATTACTCAGCGATTCGATCAGTTTGCCTGTTTTTAAGTTACGTTCGAAACCGCCATGATAGGAAACAATCACAACGTCAACGATTTTTTTCAGTCGTGGTACTAACTCTTTGGCGATTGAAACAGCGGTGTGGAAATGCACATCCGCGCTGACATTATCATGGTTTTTCCACTGTAACACGGCTCGGGTTGTTAACCCAATGATGGCAATCTTAATACCATGACGTTCTATAATGCGATACTGCTGACCAAATAGTGGCCGGCCAGCATCATCAAGTATATTTGCATTTACAACTGGACGGTCACTGGCATTTAGCGCCCGCTCTAAATAATCAGTGCCATAGTCGAATTCGTGGTTCCCTAAAACTTCGGCATCATAGTGAATTTGATTATAGATTCTGACCAGCGGCTGCGGATCTGAGTGTGGCTGTACCTGGGCGACATAGTAGGCTAGAGGCGAACCAGCCAAAAAATCACCATCATCAATGGTGACTACTGGTCCCGGTGCTGACTGCTGTTCCGCAGCAAGTACCGTTGCAGCTCGAATGAGTCCAAAGGGCATGTGCGCTCTGGGCTTAACGTAATTAGTTGGGAAAATAAAGCCGTGCGTATCGCTAGTTGAAAGAATCGTAAGTGTGACCATATCGTTTCCCCCAATGCGGTTTGTAATATTATAGAAAATTATAAGTTTTTTCTGGCGGGATAGCAACCGGGGGAAGGGATGTTATGTAGGTGTGAAGAATTGGTAACTTTACTTAGTCGGGCTACAGCTGACAGAACGTAGCTGGCTGGGTATGGTTACATTGCTTAGTTGGGCTACACGAAGCAGAGACTGGCATCTAGCGGTAGATGACTATAAATCCAAGTCTCTGTTACATAGCCAAGTTGGGCTACAGCAGACAGAGACTTGCACCTAGTAAGAAAAAGCCATAAATCCAGACCCGGGATTTTTGACTTTTTCTTACTAGGCTCCAGTCTCTAACCGTCTGCTTTCGCACCCTACAAAAAAAGATCCACCCGGGGGAGGGTAGATCCAACATAGGAGTAGGCATTTTCGTGATGGGGTTCACGAAAATATTATTTTACTTTGGAGGAGTAAAATGAAAAAGCTTACTTAATATTAGTTAAATATTAAGACACGATTAATATATAGCCAAAATGTGAAGAAAGTGTGAAGATAACATAACAGTTCCGTTACCAAACAAGCTTTTTTAAATTGTTAAGCCCCTTACCTAATCGCTATTTTGCATATAAACCATCTGATCCATAGAAATTTTCTTATGGAGTTCATCAATCAGTTCGCTTGATAGTTGATCTTGCTGGCTGACATTTTGAACGTAGCTGTACTCAAATTGAAAGGCCATTAAAAACAGTTCATTTTCCGCCTCGCTTGATTCCTCGCTCTTAGTTGTTCTTGACCGACGTACTGCGTAGTAATGACGCACCACGTCAACTTCTTGACGGTTATCGTCAGTTTCAATGGAATCGAGGTAGCCAATAGCTCTGTCATAGCAGACCTGGCTTAGCTGACTAAAAGCTTCCCGTGCTTCTGGGCTGAAATCGGCCCGACGTTTGCGACCACGCTGTTTATGAGCTGGTTGCTGGTTGACAGTCTTCTCCTGTGACTGTGGAGAGTCTTGCTGCTGAGAGATTGCTGGCAGTAGCGGCGTTGTGGCAGGCAAGGCTAGCTGGTTTTGCTTTTTTTGCTTTATTGATTTTTGTCTGTTAGCTGTGGGACGATGATCGTCTTTGTGCTCAAGGTAAAATTGTTGGTAGGTATTGAACTGTTCAGTTTGACCACGTTCTTTAAGCGACTTCATTTTAGCTTCACGAGTTTGTTTGAATGATCTGTTAAATTGTTTACGGGCAGTTTTTGGAAAAAAGCGGAACTCCCACATTTTGAGCCACATTTTCAGTCGAGCCCACGGACTTAGGAAGGCGAATTGTGCTTGAAACATGATGGCACGGTTGTATTGCCAGCCAGTCTGAGGGGTAATTTTTCCATTGTCAATCATTTCAGTCACCGTAGCGTGTTCAACATCTTCAGTCTGTTCCAGCAGTTGGTGAACGAGTTTATTATCCGCGCTTTTGCGATACTGACTTTTTTGACTGTTTAAAACTTCAATAACAGCGGGTAAACTTTCCGATTTATCGTTGACATTGCGTAATTGATCGATTGCAAAATTCACCATTTTAACGATTTGTTCGCTAAATTCCTCTTCAGAATAGGGTGCCCGTTTATTCGGCAGAAGGATTGGCAAAACCAAACTTGGTATGACCATACTGAGTAAAATAATAATGCCAGCAATCAAAATAATGGCGCTACGAAACGGGAAGGTGTGTCCCATTACGACCAGAGGTAACGAGAAGGCCATTGAGAGCGTAATCGTACCGTGGACACCGCTAAGTGCCATTAACAGGCTGTCTTTAATTCGGGTGTCCTCAGAAGGCAAAGAAATCAGGTTAAACATGCACCACAAAAAGCGCATCAGCCCCATAAGTAGGTACAGTCCTACTGCAGTTAAAATCAATAGGGGTAAATGATGGACTTCACTCGTTGAAAGGTCGTTCCACACACTTGGAATGGATGCACCCAGCAATACGAAAACAAAGCCGTTGAGCAGGTTCGTCAGGGCTTCCCACGTCGTCTTGTTCACCAGTTGTGTTTGAGTAGAAGTCAATCGCAGGCGCTGACCTTGGATACCGTGAACGATACCAGCAGCGACCACTGCTAAAATACCGGAAAAACCAAAGTGTTCAGCGGTCAGATAAACGATGAACGGTGTCAGTAAGCTGAATGGCAAAATGACAGCGATCGTATCCAACGTTTTACGCTGGAAAAGAACGCGGATTAAAACAATGATCATGCCCATGATAATCCCAACGGCAATACCACCAAAGAAGACGATTAAGAACCGTTTGAATCCCTGAACCGGCGAGAATTCACCAGTAGTAAAGGCGGTTAACGCCAAATCCATTGCCACGATACCGGAAGCATCGTTGAAAAGTGATTCGTTTTCCAACGCACCCATGACGTGTTCAGGCATTTCGATACCTGACGTAATCGACGAAACGGCAACGGTATCGGTGGGTGTCACAATTGCGGCGAGTGCAAAACAAAGTGCTAGTGGCAACGTCCCCCATAAAACGTGTGTCAGCGCGCCGCCAACTATAATCGTGACCAATGCCAAGACAACAGCTAGAGAAAGAGTTGAACTCATGTTTTTTCGTAAACGATGCATGTCCGTGTTTTGACCATCATTGAACATTAAGGGCGCAATAATCATTAGCATAAAGATTTCTGGTTCCAAATGAAAATGGTTAAAAAGCGGTACTAACGACAGCAGGACTCCCGCACCGATTTCGTAAAAAGCTAGCGGAATTTTGGGATAAATAGCATATATGATGTTAGCCGCAATGGCAGCAACGACTAATAGTAGAACTGTAAAGAACGAAGTCAAAAAAACCACTCCCCCCAAATTAATTAACCAAATTGTAACTCATGTTCTGATTGATTACTATAATCCGAATACTTAAACTGCAATAACAATTTTACCAGTGAATAAAACTAAATATGGGGTATCAAATTTCACTTTCAAAGAGTAAGTAAACCCAGATAAATCAAGTGTTTAGGAACGTTACAACAGATTCATAGTTTGATAAATCAATTTTATAAATGCACACAAATCTATATTGTTATAACACGCGTGGTTGTAACATTTTCGCCAAATATTTAGCGCAGAAATAATTATCTTTTCACAAGCTAAAAAATATAAAAGTAGTATTGAATTTTTCTGAGATTGATGGTATTATAAAACTGTTCATGATGAAGTGTTGGGGACTTAGTAATGAATGAATTAAGACGCACCTTTGCTTTTGTTTTAGTTTTTTGTTTGTTACTAGGAGAAAGCGAAATAAAGGAAGTGCTTATCTATGATTAATTTATATGTTGCACCAAGCAGCGCATCGAGTCGTAAAGCGCGCGCATGGTTAGAAGATCATCATATTCCGTTTAAGGAACGTAACATTAAATCCAATCCACTTAATGCGGATGAGATTAAACAGATCTTACGCTTGACCGAAAACGGTAGTGAAGATATTATTTCAACCCGTTCAAACGTCTTTAAAAAATTACACATCGATTTGGATGATTTGGCAGTTAGCCAATTAGTCGATCTCGTTGTTAAGTATCCTGACTTGATCAAACGGCCTATCATCTTTGATGACAAGCGTTTGGAAGTTGGATACAACGAAGAGGAGATTCGCCGGTTCTTGCCACGTGAAGTTCGGGTGGCTGAATTACGCGATTTAGAATCACAGCTCAGTTCATAATTTAAACTAAACTTGCGACAGCATTCCATTCTGGGGTGCTGCTTTTTAGTCTGTAAACAAAAAATCAGCCTGATTACCAGAGATGAATCTTCTGACAATCAGGCTGAACCGTTTTTAACGTGTAATATTAAAGATTAAAAAATGACAACTGTTTAAACTGATCCTGTTTAGTAGCAGACGGACGATATTCATCATAGCGCTTTGCAAGTTCAGGGTGGTTAAGCAAGTTTAAAGTGGAGATGATCAGCTGGCGAATCGTAGCTGTATCAATTTGAGAATAGCCGGCAATTTGAGCAAGCACAAGAGCGTTAATACGACGGATGAGACGGTCATCATGTGTCAAGTGGTTTAAGCTACGTAGAATTTTACGCGCATCAAACAGCGCTTTTTTCCCGTTTTGCTTTTCCACAAAGCGAACCGTAATCTGAATATGCGACTGTTGCGGTTTTTGTTTGTTCACGGCTAAGTCTCCTTTTTCTCGATATGTTAATCGTAGAACATCCGTTTGAAAAAAGCAACAATATATGGCGTAACTTCCTTATTTTTCTACCAGATGTGGTAGAACTAGTATTTCACTATCTAACGGAGTGTTGTGTGGCCTTTTTCTAAGAATCGGTGACCGTCTAATCGCTTATATTAATGACACGGAAAGAAGCCGTGATGTAAGTCTATATTGATAAAAATTTCATCCGGTTTCTTGACTGAAGGACGACTTAAAATTTACTTTTATTCAATACTCTAAGCTAGTCTAAACGGCTCCATAACTCAGATTTCAGCCATTTTGTGTTAAATTCTGGAAGCTACCGCGTTTTGTCACACACTCGATACGAAAAAGACCTGATCATCATCACGACAATCAGGTCTTTGGGGATATTGCATATGATTAATTTAAGTTAGTTACTCGAGCAGTACCAACATGGTGCCACCAAGGTGCTTTAACGGATTCGACGATCACGCCACGGTTTTGAGAATCGATCATCTTACCGCCGCCGATGTACAGGCCAACGTGACTGATACTGTGCTTACTACCACCGAAGAAGACCAGGTCACCCTTCTTAGCATGGGCGTATGAGACCTTCTTGTACTTGTTGTATTGCGCTTGGGCAGTACGTGGAATTGCTTTTGAAGCACCTTTTTTGTATACGTATGAGGTTAAACCTGAGCAGTCAAACCGAGAAGGACCAGTTGAGCCCCAGCCATAAGGTTTACCAAGTTGTTGTTTAGCGACCTTGTAAATCTTTGAGTAAGAAGGTGTTGTAGCGGCGTTTGCTGTTGTACTGTGAGTCATGTTAGCAGCAACCGTAAAACCAAGAACTGCAATTGCTGTAAGTGCGAGTTTAACGAACCATTTCTTCATAATTTCTAAATATCCCCTTTTGCTTGTATGTAGTCTTTTTTTAAAATTCATATTTGTCTTAATCAATTCAACGAGACTAAGTGTAACAATCCTAAGTTACAGTAGTGTTTCAGTGAATTATCTATTAGATTAATGAAATCGACAGAAACGTAATCTTTCAGTGAAACGGCGCTAATTTAAGTCCGTTGAATGCCGTTATAACGGGCGTCGTTTCTTTATTGCAGGATTGTAACAAAAGCTGGTAAATTAGGGGATTTTTCAAAAAATAAGTCAAAAAAACTGCGATTTTGGCTTAAAATCGCAGTTTTTTTGACTTGTTTAGCAAGATTAAAGGGTGATTTCTGATTTTGATGTGTCATCAGTTGGTAATTGTAAATAACGCAGATGAGACATATCAATTATACTAATGTAGTGGGTAAAATTATGGTTAGTTGGCTGTTTGCCGGCTTGTCTTGGGATGATCACCTGCTGAAGAATTGATTCTGCACGCGCAATCGCATCATGAGCCGTTGCCGGTTGGGGTTGTCCCCAGAGATTGATCGTGGTTCTGATAAACCGATTAGTGGGGATTGGCCCTTCTGGTAGCGGCTTATTTTCAGTTAACCATTGACTGGCTGAGTCTTGTAAATGAGCAGCGTCAGTATCCAGAAAGTTGTTAACACGCTCAATGTGGTTGGCCAATTCAGGTGTGTTAGTGAGGACGTTTAAGGGGTCACTGATTAAGGTCAACGAGTGGGTAGTGGGTTCTAACACAGCCGTAGCTCCAGTTTTATCGGCTAGTAGCCAGTGGAAAGGGTAGACTTTGTTTTCTGCATACCAGACTTTGCCAATGAGGGCAACGTTTTCCAGATCAGCAGCAACTTCCGCAATTGTACTATGTTGGCTAAGCACCCACAAGATGAAGTCTTGAGGCGTGAGGTTCGTCATACCAGCTTGCGGTTCATCGTAGTAGTGAACGCGGTTTGGAAAATAAAGTTCGGCGCAACTGAGTCCCTGACTATTTAGGCCATCACCAAAAAGATAGTGGCCGTTCAGGTGACGTGCTGAGCCGACAATTCGGTACTTACTAGTGTGCGGTTCGCCTAGAATCGGCCGCCATTCAGTACTGGTTTCAAGGATGGTCGGTTTCCAAGGATCAACGTTGGGAAAATCCATCGTTCTTGCCAGTAGATGGGTGCCATCCGCCGCTGTTAATGTAAGACTGGTACACATTTCAAAAGCCCCCTACTTATGTTGTATAATGCTATTATAGGTCAGGGAAACATTTCTACCTAAGGACTTGTTTTTGAACCCCAATTTCGATAATCTAGAAAGAAGTTAAGCGCTTCTCCGGGTGGGGCAAAGTGACAAAAGCGTTAAATCATGGATAAGAATGGGAGAATTTAGCATGAAATCAGCATGGAATTTAGTCGGTATGGGGCTGTGGCTTCTACTATTAATCTACTTAATTTGGATGGTGCACGATATGCGTGTGCGCCGGCTGAAGCTTTTGGTTACGGAGAAACGTTCTTGGTCGTGGCAAAATATTACCAAATCGAGTATTGAATTAGTCATTTTCCTGCTTGGCTTGTGGGGGATGGGTTACGCGACGCTGTTCCAAGACGTCAGTCAGCTTAATCCTAATCGGGTCACCGTTGCTTATCAATATAAGCCACTAGTCCTAGATACCAGTGCTGTGGATAAGTCAGATTACGTCATCGTCAAAACGGGTAATGGCCGTAAACCAGCGCAGTATTATACCTTTTATACTCAGGGTGAAAAGGACATCGTTCCCGGTGACAGTGCCACCGTTTCAGCGGGGTCGCATCCAATCAACTTGGTGGCATCTTCGTATAAGTGGGATACCAAGAAAGTTAATCAGATGGAAAAGCAGCATCAAAAGGCGTGGGTTGGTGTTGTAGAAACCACTTATAAAAAGGATTTTCTAAACGGTATTGGTCTCCATGCGGGGCGGTTAGCTAACCGCTTCACACTGATTCGGGTGCCAGACCACTCGTTTGTTAAACAGGTAACGGATGATAATGAACAGTAGAGTGTGTGACAAAACGCGGTAGATTCCAGAGTTTAACGTGAATAAGACCTATTTCGGTGGGAACTTTGCCGGAATAGGTCTTATTTGCGTTAAATGGCCGGAATCTGAGTTTTGAAGCATGATTAGACTAAGTTAATGACAAAATATTACTTCAGGTATTTTGCCCAGACGCTACTTGGGGCATAGAGGTTACGCAGCGTGTTGGCATCTGCCGTGGTTGTGCCCATTGCAACCGGATATGGTGGATTGAAATCTGGAATTCTATCAGGATCTGTACTTGGCTGAGTCAGCATAATCGTTGCTGGTTTTAGAGCCATTCCACCATTAACGTTCTCTGCCCAGTCCTCGTCTAATAAAACCGAGAAATTCTGTGTCCATTTGCCATTACGATAAACATCATCATTAAATGCCGGTGAGGTAAAGTTTGGATCAATCTGACGGTAATGGGTCGCCTTACTATGGTTGATATTAACTGCAGTACGGGTTGGATCAGCTAGACCATAGGCAATACCATTGCGATAAACAATTTGATTAGGGAACTTCAAAATGTTGGCTGTTTTGACATATTCAAGTTGAGTGCCGTTTTGAACAACTGACAGACTGCCCTTGGCTAGGGTGTAGATTTTATCAGCTTGAGTGTAGAAATAGGGGTCTTCTACAGCATAACTAGGTAAAGCGTAACTGATGGGTGTGAATATGACCGTACCAGTATCTGACGGCTGTTTGTTTGAGTCATAACTCTTGACGCTGGTAGCAGAAGCAGCATCGTAAAAGGCTTTGAAGGTTCCTGCTGTTGCCCATTCGCTACCTGAGTAAGAATTACCGGTACCTTCATCGATAACGTTGTTGGTCATATATTCGACATAGGGCACCATGGTCTTAGATTTTGATGAACTAATAGGGCGCATAACGATGCGGAAGTTTTGCCAGCCATTGTAGGTTGGATCACCGTCATGGTCGGGTGCTAATGAGCCAGTGCCTGTGATACCGGCAGCGTTGTTCGAAGCTTTAATGAAGGCAACCACTTTGTTAATTTGCGAAGTGGTTGGTTTTTTAGCGTATGCTGAGTACGAAGAAAGCCCAGTTAGTTGCGGTTTCTTCAGTGTATAATCAGTTTCTGACCCCACTTGACTCCAGTCACGCTTGGGAATGCTGCTGTACACAACTTCCTTATCACTGTTGGTCCTGTATGAAACATCAGGGTTCTGCCCAGCCTTGAAGTAACCGTGCCAGACATAACCGTTGTAACGGCCATTGGTAACTTGATAGTAGATTGACCGCTTTTTACCTGATTGTAAGGTAACCGTTGAAGTTCGAGACCAGGTTGTGTGAGGATAATTTTTTAAATTATGGCTTTTTTTCGTGTGGGATAAATTCCACATGTATGCGTTACTATGCTTATTTTTGAGGTAAAACGTCGAGAATGGTGCATTGTCTTCAGTTCGTTTTACGACTCGGTAAGATGCTGACGCATTTGGTGTTTGCAGACCGCTATACGCGATGCCCAATCCGGCAATCAACGCAGCGGTGCTAATTAATAGTTTACGATTCAAAACATAGCCTTCTCCCTTAATATTCGTCCAAATCTACTTTAGCATTGAGCCTAGTAGATGTAAATTTAATAGGAAACTAAAAGCACCGTCCTTCACATAAAGGGCGGTGTTTTTTGAGTTAACTCAGTTCCAATCCTTACAGATTGGGGGTAATCACCATAGTCAAGCCTGGTCGTATTTCTGCGGAGCCACGTACTTGAGCTGATCGTTTGGAGGTGGTAATCACCATAGAATAGTATAGTCAGTTTTAGTGTGAATGTTTAATAGTTGGCTCAGGTTTTTACGCGTGCGCAAAGTCGTTTGGATTTGCATCTAATGGTCCATAATCATCCATATTCGTATCGCGATAATCCCACCATTCATTTTCGTAACCAACAAAACCAGCGTCGGTCATAGCTTTAACTAAAGTCTGAAAGTTCTTTTCTTGAGTGGGTGTTCGAGGGTAATCCCGAACCGCTTTTCCCGTGAAATCGTCGAAGCCGGATTGCATTTCGATTTCTTTACCATCTAAGTCAGTGAGGGTGAGATCAAAAGTAACGCCTTTTTGATGGGAGTAATTTGGATCAGGTTCAGCAACCCAAGTTGGGTTAGAAACGACTTCAAATAATTTCTCCTGTGCCTCAGTTGGTCGGTAGGCGTCCCAAACTTTAATGCGATAGCCTTGCTCTTTTAGTGCTTTAGCGGCCTTGGCGAGTTTCTTTGCCGTACCGATCCTGGCAATCGCGGTTGTAAAGTCATAGATGACTCGGCCAGTGAAATTATCGGTAGTAGCGTATTTAAGGTCAACAATAATATCTGGATCTGCATCTTGAATGTTCATGTATCCTTCTTCAGTCATTGATATCCCTCCTGTGGTGACGATTTCAAAATGATTATAGCATACATGTAGTAGCGTTTGATACTTACTGACACAGATAATTGCTTGAGAAATACAAATAAGTAAAGATTAATGCTCACAATTAGTATAAAATTAGAAATTTTCAAACAATGGTCATAATTTGGTTACTTATCTCCGATAAACTAAAAAGTGTTAAAGAATAGTGATAAGGAGATGAGGACGATGCAAACACCTAAAGTGGAACCGAAAAAAAGACGGTTTAAAATGCCGTCAGCGTATACGATTCTGTTCATGATTATTTGTTTAGTGGCAATTCTCACCTGGATTATTCCTGCAGGGGCTTATAACACTGATAAAGCTGGCAATATTATTGCGCATACTTATAAATCAGTAACGGCGAACCCACAAGGTATTTGGGACGTCTTTATGGCACCAATTTACGGGATGATCGGTAACGATCAAACCGAGGGCGCAATTTCTATCTCGCTATTTATTCTTGTAATCGGTGGCTTCCTTGGTGTTGTTAACAAGACCAAGGCTTTGGATGACGGTATTGGTGCCGTTGTTCGTAAATATAAAGGAAAAGAAAAACGTTTAATTCCGATTTTAATGATTTTGTTTGCTTTAGGCGGTTCAACATATGGGATGGCAGAAGAAACCATTGCGTTTTATCCACTGCTGATTCCAGTGATGATTGGTGTGGGCTTTGATTCCCTAACAGCCGTGGCGATTATCTTAGTCGGGTCACAGATTGGTTGTTTGGCTTCTACGGTAAATCCATTTGCGACTGGTGTGGCCAGTCAAACATTGGATATTTCAATGGGACAGGGACTCTTCCCAAGATTACTGCTGTTGATTATTACACTGGTGCTGAGTATCTGGTATGTTTACCGTTATGCTTCAAAGGTTGAGAAAGATCCAAGTAAATCGGCTGTGTTTGAACAGCGTCAAGAAGATCTGGATCGTTTCTCAGTAGCTGATGCTGATGAAGGTGGCACCATGACCGGCCGTCAAAAAGGCGTCCTCACCCTCTTTGGCTTAACATTCCTGCTGATGATCGTTGGTTTGATTCCTTGGAGCACGATCAATACGAAGTGGACTTTCTTTGAAAGTGCAACCAAGTGGTTATCTGGTATTCCAGTAGTAGGCAACATCCTCGGTAGCGACATGGTGCCGATGGGTGACTGGTACTTCTCAGAAATCACCATGCTCTTCCTGCTAATGTCAGTCGTTGTGATGTTTGTATATAAGATGAAGGAAGCTGATTTTATTCACGCCTTCCTTGGTGGAATGGCTGAATTCCTTAGCGTAGCTATCATCGTGGCAGTTGCTCGTGGGATTCAAGTGGTTATGAATGACGGTTTAATTACTGATACAGTGCTTCATTGGGGTGAAATGGGGCTTAAAGGTCTCTCAGAAAGTGTCTTCATTATTATCACCTACATTTTCTACATTCCAATGTCGTTCCTGATTCCGTCAACGTCTGGTCTTGCATCAGCAACCATGGGAATTATCGGACCGATGGGTAAATTTGCTGGCGTGGATGGCAGTGTCGTCATCACGGCGTACCAGGCAGCGTCAGGCTGGGTAAACTTGATTACTCCAACTTCAGGTGTCGTGATGGGGGCCTTGGCCATTGCGCACATCAACATTAGCGTGTGGTGGAAGTGGATTGCCAAGCTGATGATTTACCTCTTCGTTGTGACGAGTGTGTTCTTGGGGGTGTTGGCAATATTGTAAGGTGCGGATACAGGCAGTTAGAGACTGGAGCCTAAGCTGATGCCGGTAGAAATCCCGGTCTTAGATTTATAGCGGAATTGGCTTAGGTGCAATTCTCTGCCTGTAGGAGCCTGATTAAGCCAAGGTGCGGAGCTAGACGGTTAGAGAACGGAGTGTAAGACGGTTCTGGTAAAAATCCCGGTTTTGGATTTATACCAGAATTGACTTACATGCAGTTCTCTGTCTAGTGTAGCCCGATTAAGCCAAGGTGCGAAAACAAGCGGTTAGAGAGCGGAGTGTAAGTCAGTATCGGCAAAAATCCCGAACTTGGATTTATGCCGATACTGACTTACATGCAGCTCTCTGCTTGTTGTAGCCTGATTAGGCAATATAAAAAACATGCAGCACAGCCCAATTAAACAATCAATTAAACAATATTAAAGAAACCATCCAAAATCAAAAAGGAGGCCCCAACCATGCAAAACGACATCAAAGCAACCCATCAAAAAGAAGCCGTTGAAGCTCTTAAACGAGTAGTTAAACACCCGTCAAGCACCACAGATCCTGCACCGGGTGCACCATTTGGTCAGCCCATCAGAGACGCGTTAGATGAAATGATGCAAATTTGCGATGAACTCGGCTTTAAAACCTATACGGACCCGGATGGCAATTACGGTTATGCAGAAGTTGGTGAAGGTGAAGAAATCTTTGGTATTCTTGGTCACGTGGACGTTGTTCCAGCTGGCGATACAGCGGACTGGAGCCATGACCCATTTGAACTGGTGGTTGAAAACGGTGTGGCCTATGGACGTGGTGTTCAGGATGATAAGGGACCATCAATAGCAGCGTTGTATGCTGTTAAAGCCTTAATGGACGCTGGTGTGACCTTCAAAGAGCGGATTCGGTTCATCTTCGGAACAGATGAAGAAACGCTTTGGCGCGGAATCGCCGTTTATCAGCAAAAAGAAGATCCCATTACTCATGGTATCGCGCCAGACTCCGAGTTCCCGGTTACCTATGCCGAGAAGGGGCTTCAGCAATCCTACTTCGTTGGGCCAGGTAGCACGGAATTTAGCCTGAAGATGCAACACGCTTTCAACGCGGTTCCCGCCAAAGCACAATATAATGGCCCCAAACTGGCAGAAGTTAAAGCAGCGCTGGATGATTTCGGTTTTGACTACGAAACAGACGAAAATGGGATTACCGTTACTGGTAAATCAGTCCACGCAATGTTAGCGCCCAATGGGACTAACGCGGTGTTACGATTGGCAATGGCACTGGATCAGGTTTTCCCAGATGGACCACTAGGCTTAATCGGTCGTTGCTTCAAAGAAGATGCCACTGGGACTAACTTAATGGGTGATGTAGCGGATGAGGCGTCTGGACATCTCACCATCAACATTTCAAACATTGAAGTCAGTCCTGAAGAAACACGGATGCAGGTAGATATGCGGATACCGGTAACTGTGGACCATGATGAGTTGATTGAGAAGATGACAAAGAAGGTTGCTGAATATGGATACCGTTATGAAGATTTCGATTATTTAGCACCGTTATATGTCCCTAAAGACAGTGAGCTAGTTGAAAAATTGATGTCAGTTTATCGTGAGGTTACAGGAGATGACACTGAACCGCAAGTTTCCGGAGGGGCGACTTATGCCCGAACCATGAACCAATGCGTGGCCTTTGGTGCAATGCTGCCAGGAGTTCCAGATTATATGCATCAGGTCGATGAACAGTGGGAACTAGAAAAAATGTTTACGGCGATGGACATTTATGCTGCTGCTATTAAGGCAATTGTGGGCGATTAAGAGAGTGTGAAAACAAGCGTTTAGTAATATTTAAAATTTTAATCGACAAATAAAGACTTAGAGACAGTGAATATCACCGTTTCTAAGCCTTTTTAGTTGCTCGAACTAACCTTCATAATGGTCGTCTAAGTACACACCAATATCTTCAACGTATAACTGCCCGGTATACTGCTTACCCTGATTGGTAACGAAACCGTTCTTGGCGTAAGCAAATGAACTGGTGGCGGTGGCTTTTACCGTGGCCCCTTGTGGTTCACCGGTATCAGCGTTTAATCCTGAAGGTACATCTACACTGAAAACTTTAGCGGATGATGCGTTGATGGCATTGATCCAATCAGCAAATTTACCTTCAACTGGCCGATCCAAGCCGATACCGAAAATCGCATCAACAATTGTGGTATACCCCGTTAAATCAGTGCTTGCTGGAATAACAGGAATCTGATAGTAATGCAAAATTTTGAGCTGTTGTGCAGTTTCGGTAGACGTGTGGTCTTCTGCGCCCGTCAGCATGACGGTGATGTCAACACCTCGAACGTGCAGCATGCGGGCAATTGCCAGACCGTCACCACCGTTATTGCCTGTGCCAGCAAAAACTAAAACCTTCGATAAATCAAAATTACCATTTAACAATCGACCAGTTGCGCCCAAGGCTGCCCGTTCCATCAGGACTAATGATGGGATACCGATTTCTTGAATCGTATGCGAATCGCCCTGACGTGCCTGAGCAATGCTTACCGTTCGTGTCATCTCAACCACTCCTTACTATTTTCTTCACGTCTAGCGTAGTCGTTTAATGACTGAAATGCCAGTGAGAAGTCAGGGGATTTTTGGCAAAAAAATTCCGGTAATGGGTAGTGGATCACCATTATCGGATTTCTTCTTTTATTAATGAGTTCAAGCGACGCATTTAGTTCTTGATTTCCGTATCAACACGATCATTGTTTAGGTCTGTTTGATGACGATCAGACAGTACAACCTTTGACACATCAAACAAATCACGCCCAAGATTATTAATATCGATATCTTTTAAATCGGGTGCGAAGGACTGCCACCACTCATCAAGCTTTGATAACCCATAATCCAGCAACTTTTTACCATCCGCTGTCAGTGTCAATTCCTTAACACGTTTATCGTTGGCGGCTGCTTCTTTATGAATTAAGCCAAGCGCAGTTAAGTGCTTGACCATCCGTGTCATCAGACCTTCATCGACAGCTAGTGTTGTGGATGCGCGTCGTTGGCTGATAGGCTGACTTTCAAGAATCAGAACCATCAGATACATTTCGGTAATGTTAACGGGTAGCTTATCTTTAATCAACAGCTGATTCATATCACGTTGAAGCTGGCGATGGAGAATAGCATTATAGGTTGAAACGGCTAAATAATCTTTCTTAATATCTGCCACAAACTTTCACCTCGGTTACTTAAATATTTGACTATTAAAGTATAACTGTATTTATAAAAATTGAATAGCTTTACTTAGTCAATTTTCAAAATTTTTGTAATTGCTGCCTGCATTTCATCAGGTTGAACCGTGGTGTTGTGACGAACTTCAGCGTGGAAGAGGGTTTCAATGGCTTTTGGCAGCGGGACGTTAATGTGATCTTGAAGTTGTTTCACAGCGTCAAGGCCGTCAACTTCAACTTGATGTCCTTCAATGGCACTGAGAACCGCATTAGGGAATTTATATGGACTAGCAGTTGAAACAATGACCATTGGATGATTATCATTAGTTGCTTGGCGGTACTTATCCGCGACGGCTTTCGCAATTGCGGTGTGAGGATCAATCGCAAACTCAGTGTTTTTATAAACTTTCGCGATGGCTTGCTGATCATCATCGCCACTGGCAAAGTCCGCTGAAAAAGTGGCTTGCAGTTTTTCAAGAACAGCTGGTTTGACCTGATAATGACCGTTCTTTTCCAGCTCATGCATGTAAGCAGCTGTTTGAGTGGCATCTTCACCAGTTGCGTGGAAGACGAGCCGTTCTAAATTACTGGAGACCAGAATGTCCATGGACGGCGAGGTGGTCGTGAAAAATGGGCGGATACGGTCATAGTAACCCGTTTTGAAGAAATCAGTCAGGACGTTATTTTGGTTCGAAGCACAAATCAATCGGTTAACGGGCAGCCCCAATTGTTTGGCGTAATAACCCGCTAAAATATCACCGAAATTACCAGTTGGTACGCTGAAGTTAATGGTGTCGCCATTTTTGATTGCGCCTTTTTTAACCAGTTGACCATAAGCGTAGAAATAGTAGGCAACTTGTGGCACTAACCGACCAATATTAATGGAGTTGGCTGACGAGAACTGGAACCCGTGAGCAGCGAGTTGTGCTTCAAAATCCTTATCGTTAAAAATTTCTTTAACGTTAGTTTGTGCTTGGTCAAAGTTACCGTTGATCGCCACTACGTAGGTGTTTTCGCCCACTTGGGTGATCATCTGCTGCTTTTGAATGGCACTGACACCTTGACTCGGATAAAAGACGATGATTTTAGTACCAGTAACGTCCGCAAAACCAGCCATGGCTGCTTTCCCGGTATCACCAGACGTGGCAGTCAAAATCACGATTTCTTTCTTAAAGTGATTCTTCTTGGCTGCCGTTGTCATGAGGTGGGGTAAAATTGACAGCGCCAAGTCTTTAAAGGCGATAGTAGCGCCATGGAAGAGTTCTAAATAATAATCATCACCATGGTGAGTGACTGGTGCAATCAATGGGTCGTCAAATTTATCATCATAGGCTGCGTTGACACAGTCGCGGATTTCGTCATCTGTAAAGTCGGTCAAGAACGCCTTGAGTACTTTAAAAGCAACTTCTTGATAGGGCATGTTTGGCAGTTTGTTTAAATCTAAATTGAGTTGGGGAGCTTCAGTTGGGACGTAAAGACCACCGTCCGGGCTTAACCCTTGTAGGATTGCAGCGGATGCAGTTAAGGCATCGTCTGCAGTGCCACGGGTACTGCGATATAAGAGTGTCATAGTCATTCTCCTTATTTACTTACAAATTGTAGTTTCTTTATCACTAGTTTACCTGATTTAATGAGAAATTACAGAGGAGTTTTTAATTTGTTGCTCATTTTATAGCGGGATAAGAGCCAACGCTTTCCTTCATTACCAATGATTGTTAAGATGGACTAATCGATATTGTTTCTTCAGGAAAATTTAACAGGAGTTTTGGAATGTAACATGCTAAAATGTGTTGAAGACTATGACAGAAAGAGGAATCACTCATGGAAATTGATGTACCAGAAACCATGGCAGAAGTCGAAAAAGAAGTTGCTCGCCGCCAAGCTAACGGTGAGACCGTGACGGAAGCCGAAGTTATTAAAAGAACCGTATTAGCCTCATTTCAAGCCTATCTAGAATTTGCTGAAGAAGGTCACTACGATTCAGCCAAGTGGGCAGGAGACAATATTGAAGTCATTGATATTATGAAACAGCCCATTGAAACGATTAAACCGCAGACGGACTCGTTTGTGACTGATTTTAAAGCAAGCAATGATGCCTGCTTCTTATACTTACAAGAGGCAGCCACAAAGATTGCAGGTATGCGTTAAGACTTGAAATCCTTGTTCAACACCGCTATCATAGTTGTGTTGGGCGCCCTTAGTGTAATGGATAGCACATGAGATTTCGGTCCTCATGATCCGAGTTCGACTCTCGGGGGGCGCAATTGGTGTTTTTTAACTTAATATGATTAGATAAAACGTTGATATATCAGCGTTTTATTTTTTTGCTCTGATGTAATTTAGTGCCTTTTTAGCTACATATCGTGTGAAAAGTGTGTGGCTTTGTTCATTTTAATAACTATTACCAGAATTCGTTGATATTCCAATGTTGTGATTTATTGTCCAGATAGTTGCCATTTCACAGTTCAAATTAACATAAGTTAATGTGCCAGTGATCGAGCGATGCTAAACTGACCTCAATCAAAAAAATAAGTGAGGCAAATTAAAAATGAAAACAGTCATTATCTTCGACCACCCATACACGAGTACCGCTAGTGAAAATGTACCACATCAACGTTCTTTTCTTGCAGCAATCTACAAGCAGGTTATTATCCAGTTAAAAGCTGAAAATTCAGAAGTGGACCTCATTGATCTCCACGCGGATCATTTTGATCCAGTGATGTCCGCTGAAGACTTGTCGAACTGGCGACGCGGAGTGCCGATTAACGCTCAAGTTGAAGACTATCAAAAGCGATTATTAGATGCGGATCAAATCATCTTGATGTTTCCAATTTGGTGGGAAGTCATGCCAGCAATGATGAAGGGCTTTCTCGATAAAGTTTACGCAAAGGGCTGTCTGTATCAGGCCGGCTCGATGCAAACCAAACTTGTTCGGCAACCAAAAATTAAAGTGATTACCACGATGGGTACCCCAAGTTGGATTTATCGTTGGGTGATAGGCGCACCACTTTTAAAGGCGCTGTTCCGAGGAACGTTCCTTAAGACGAAACTTTTCCATTTTAAGTGGTACAGCTTTTCACAAGTGGAAAAGAAGTCATTGGCACAACGTCAACGCCTGATTCAGGGGTTCAAGCTGTAATTTGGTTAAATAGTTGATTCAATTTTAGATGATTTTAAAGAAAGGTCGAAGCTCGTGTGACGCGAACTTGGCCTTTTTCGTTGAGCATATTGATTGGTCGATTGCTATACCCTTTAAAAATAAACCATCTGTGAGAAGATTGTTTTAAAACATAAACTACCACCAAAGCAAATTAATACGTGTAATGGAGCGGCTTCGTAGTCAATCAAGGTTACGGGGATACTTGTTATCAAGATTGATTCACTTTATACTTATTTTTATATGATATTGGGAGGATTTATGATGAAGAAAATCAAAGTATTTTTACTTTCCATTTTGGCAGCGTGTGCTATTCTTTTTGCAGTATCGACGACAACTGCTCATGCCGCAACTTGGCACAAGTACACACCATCAGCAATTCGTGGTACTTGGGTTACTGAGAAAATTGACTATCTCGGCACTAAAGCGCGAATTGAAGTAAAATTATCTAAGAATCAGTTTTATCTTGAAGGCAACGACCCAACTATTTTAAAAAACATGTATTATCACCATAACAAGGGTAGTCATTATTACTACATCAAGGGCACTGAATATATGTATACTAAGGGGCATGAAGTAGATTACTATAAGGTTCATAAATCTAAAAACTGGATTCATCTTTGCGCGTATTTAAGCGTTAACGATGGGCATCACTATAAAAGCCATTACTGGACAAATTATTACTACAAAAAATAGTAAAAATCTACCAGCCAAAGTGGTGAATTTTTAGTATTCTCACTGGTATCATTACAGAAGTTTAAAAATGACGATACTTTAATGCCATTCAACATAGGATAAATAAACCCATTAAACAAAAACCAATCATTTTGGAGTAAACTATTAGATAGATATATAAATATTTGTAGAGGGGAATAAATAAACTATGATAATAACGACTCGAAAAATTTCTGATTTTTTAGCTGCTAATAATGTAGATCCTAGCAAATTAGACCAATTTTTGGTGCAAAATGACTTTGGCGGTGGCTATGTGGTAGATGAGAAACCAGTAGAAGATTTCTACGATTGCTTAAAAATCACGCAACAGCAATTTGCAGAAGCGGTAACCCCAGCTAAACTCATCAGCATTTACAATAATTCGAAGATTGAAATTATTCTGTTTAGTTGGCGTAAGGAAAAAGCACCGAACGCTCCCTATTATACTAATGAAGGAGATACGGGTATCATTATAAACGGTGGTGCTGAAGTCTTCGTTGACCTTTTTTCTGATAGACAGTTAAATAAAAAATTAGGGAAATTGATCAGCGAGTACATTACTCAATAATGCCCCTGTTTGTCACGATACTAATTGATAAGAAAACAGCATAGTCCCAACAGATGAATTACTGTCGGGGCTATTTTTGTGGCTTATTGTAGAAGTGCAAAAGTTGTTTTCTAATTTTAGACAGTAAAAAAGACGTGTTGATAACAACACGTCTTTGTTTATAGCCCTGATAAACTTTTTTTCTACGTCCTATGGCTCTCTCTCTTGGAACTGCTCTTTGTCCCCGAAAAGAAGTATAACACTTTTCCAATAGAAAATTCCGTTTTGCCTAAAAATAATTGACAAATCAACAAAAATAATAATGAAATGTTGATATATAGCGCTTTCAAAGACTTTATACGTGATGAAACTACTTAGTTTTTATTTTCAAAAAGTTCATCGAACAGATTATTTGTGTGTTAGGGCATTGATGATCAAGCAAATTTGGGAGTTGAAATGTGGAAATGACCGTTAAAAGGATAGCCAGTAGATTAAAAGTGAAGTAAACTTTGTAGTTAGTTCATGATGTTTTGAACGCTAACTATTAAATGGAGGAAATTGCGCATGAAAATCAGACCAATCGAGAAAAAGGATAACGCACAGATTAAAAAGATTATTCAAGCTGCTATTCGTGAGTATGGCAATGATTTACCCGATTCACCGTATTATGATGAGGTTCTAGATCACTTAGCGGAGCACTACGCACAGCAGGATAAGGCGAAATACTGGGTAGCAGAAGTTGATGGTGAATTAGTTGGCGGTGCTGGACTTGGCCCATTTTCATATCCCAACACAGCGGAATTTCAAAAGTTATACCTAACACCGGCTGCTCGGGGGCATCATATCGGCCATCAATTAGAAACTCTGGCAGAGAAGACCGCTAAGGAATATGGTTATGACAAATTCTACATAGAAACGTTTTTGAACTATACATCAGCGCGAGGATTATATACGCACGTTGGTTTTACACAGCTTGATAAGCCTTTGGGAGATAAGCCGGCTCATAAGGCATGTACTGCTTGGTATGTTAAGGACATTTAAATAGTGGTAGTAACCAGCATGACGAATATTCAAACTTGTCACGCTGGTTTTTGTTAGGTGTAGATTGCAATCGGCAGAGCATTAATGTAAAATCAAGTTAACAAGTAGTTGCAAATGCAAGTACTGAATTCTAATTTAGGATGTGTCAGTATGGCTAATTTAGTTGTTGATCCAGCTTTTTGGGATCTTTTTCCGGATGCCCAAATTAATACGTTAACCGTTCATGGGTTAAATAACACCGTTGATGAGTCACAAGATCCACATTTTCAGGCTTTATTAGATGATGCGATGGCGAAGTCTCACCAGTATTTAACGGAAGATACCTTTCGCAATAATCCAGTAGTAGCGCAATGGCGCGATGCTTACAGTAAATTCAAGAAAAAGAAGGGCGCTCGATCATCGATTGAAGCCTTGCTGAAACGAGTAGATCAGGGCAAGACGCTTTCGCCAATCAATCCGTTAGTGGACGTGTACAACAGCGTTTCTCTGGAATTTGGTGTGCCTTGCGGTGGCGAAGATTTAGCCGCCATTGATGGGCCGATGCACCTCGGTGTCGCTAAAGGTGGCGAAGCCTTTAAGCCATTAGGTGTGAATGAAGACGAACCAGCTTTACCTGGTGAAGTGATTTACTACGATAAAATTGGGGCAGTCTGCCGCTGTTTTAACTGGCGTGATGGCGAGCGAACCATGTTAACAGAAAAAACCACGGATGCTATTTTAGTCATCGAAGCGATTAACGAGGAGCAACGTGTGCGTCAGGCTGAAGCAGTGACCACAATGAAGGAACGGCTTCAAACTGAATTTAGTGTTGACGCTGATGTTGACACGTTTACGGTAGCTTAAATGAGCGATGATCCGTTGAGAACCATCGGGGTCATCGCCAAGGCACTAGATGGTATCGCCAATATTGAATTTAAACAGTATCACCTGACACGTGGCCAGTATATGTACCTCACGCGAATCTGTGAACACCCGGGATTAACGCAAACCGAGTTGGTTAATTTGATTAAGGTGGATCGGGCAACGGCTACTCGAGCGGTACAGCGACTGGAGGAAAATGATTTTGTGCGCCGTGAAACGGATGACCATGATCGCAAAATCAAACACATCTGGCCCACTGAATATGCGCAAGAAGTTTACCCTAGAATCAAGGCAGAAAACGACTATTCAACTCAGGTTGCGCTGAGGGGGTTCAGTGACGATGAGGTTCGCCAAGTCAAATCTTTACTGAGTCGCATGAGCAAAAACGTCAGTGATAGTTGGGATTTTGTTAAACAGGGTGGACATCGTGATTATTAGGGAATAAGTTGATGCCCGTTCACTTATAGATAAGTAAAGACAGGTTGCCTTAGTGGGTAGCCTGTCTTTTGTTTATTCAACCGTTCCCAGCGCAATCACCCGATTCTTGATCAACATCGCCACCCCCCACGTGATGGCAATAAGGCCGATTACCAAGAAATACAGGGCTTCATGTCCCTTCGTGTAAAAATTGACTGCAATAGCCGATAAACCAGATCCGGCAGCTTGAGCGAGGGTGAAGATGGTCATCATTTGAGTAATGAATGCTGCGGGTGCCACTTCACTAGCCATGGCTCTACCGATGGGAGACGTCAATGTTTCCCCAGCAATAATTAATATGTAAAAGACGATGATCCAAAGTGGCGATACTTTTACATTGGCAGGAAAGAGGGTCAATGGTAGTGTCATGAACACGGGACCCGCACCCCAAAGTAATAAGCCGATACCGAACTTCAAGCTTTGATTAGGTTGGCGCTTCCCTAACTTACGCCAAATACCGCTCGTAATACTGCCGAATAAGACGGCAAGAATGGCAGGAACGGTTTGAAAACTAGCAGCAGATAGGTGAATCCCCAAAACGTTTAGATCAACATGGTCAAGGGTGTAAATTGATAAAATTCCGGTGGCTTGTCCCTGAACCAGCATGGTAATGGTAGTCCCCATTAAAAACAAACTGTACGTTTTGACGTGCTGGGCTTCCTGATGGGTAACTTTGGGACTACGAATGATTTTAATTAAATAAGCGACGGGGAGGATGATACCAATGAGTCCCACGGTGTTACTGAAACGATTTGCGGTTAAGTATCCCAGCTTAATGAGTGACACGAGTAAGACGACAACGATCATGATAGTTCCAAGTGATTTTTTAATAAGTAGGGACCGCTCTGCTGGTTGCAGCGGATCTGGCGGCACCATACCGAGATCGCCAAAGTAGCGGCGATTAAGGCAGATGTAGGGCAACGTTGTCAGAAGTTGAATAATAACGGCGACTAAAAAGCCGACGTTATAGCCAAAATGCAGCGCAACAGCGCCAGTGATCACAGGCCCTGCTGCGCCAACGTTATTCATAATGTAAATCATCGTGAACGCTGTGTTTCGCATCGTACCCATTTGTCGGTAAATCAGGCCAACTAGCGCGTAAAGGCTCTGACCAGTGACACCAGAGGCAACGATTTGCAGGGCTAAACTGATGAAAAATAGAGTTAGGCCACCGTGCGGCATGACTAACAGTGAGATGGCTGCAATGTTGAGTAAAGTACCATACAAGTAAGGCTTACGCAGGCCAATCAACCGGTCTGCTGCATAGCTGCCAGCAATTCCTGCGAAATAACCTAATGAGGAAAAGACTGCCATAATCTGGGTAGCTGTGATTCGGTCAATACCCAGTCCGCCTAGGTGCAGTGGCTCATAGAGGTAGAGAATCATGATGGCGCTCACGGCGTACGTTGCAAAACCGTTACCCAGTGCGCCTAAAGCCATTAACCTAAAGGCGGGCGGCTGATTTGTATTGGTGCCTATGTGTTTTGACAATTCCAGTGCCTCCAAAATATAATTTAAGTGAACTAACCATAATAACATACCGGGAAAATAGGGTCGCTTTTAGCAACAAAAGCCATTTTGAAAGTCAGTGGATTCTGCCTAAAAGAAGGATAGCCATGCTATAATTTGGGTATCAAATCATGTTATCGAGGTTAAAAAATGACTCAAATAACGGCGAAAGATAAGAGTAAGGAAAAGTTTTATCAGGCACTGCTGCAAATTAAATCAGAGGGTTTAGACTATCGGACGTTAACTGTTCAGCAGCTTGCTTCGTATGCTGGATTGTCTCGCCAAACATTTTACCGGCATTATCAAGATAAAGATGAAATTATCACATCACGGATTCATGAATTTAAACTAAACGCATTGCACCACTTTACCCAGACTTCTAACCTGGATGCGCAATCAATGATTAGTTTTCTGTTGTCGTATTGGGACAATCACCGGGAATTTTTTGCACTGATTGAGTGGTCAGGACTACGTGAGGTTTTTATTGATAACGTGGCGTTTATGAATCGTGAAATTATGAAGATGAATAACGTTGTGCATTTGAATGAGACCTATATCAGCAACACCTATGCGGGGGCCATTTACATGTTCCTGGTGAGCTTTTTAAGTGACGAGCATCGTCATACTAATATTGAAACGCTGATTCAGTTATTTTTAACGTTAACGAATGGGCAGGAGCTGCTATTTAAATAGTGACATTTTGGTGGAATTTGGTACATTTTAGCTGTTATTTCCATGATACTCTAGGGTTGTGAAATAAGTATCAAACTTTGATGGAGGTATTATCATGGAAATTACAGCTGCAGTTGCATTAAAACAAGGCGATCCTCTCGTTGTTAAAAACGTTAATTTAAATGACAAATTAAAATCTGACGAATTATTAGTTAAAACCGTTGCAAGTGGGATTTGTGGTGCGGATATTCAAGAAATCAATGGTGGTCCCACAGGCTTTGCACCAATTCCCATGATTATGGGCCACGAAGGTGCTGGGATTGTTCAAGCCGTTGGTTCAAGTGTGACCGAATTTCAAAAGGGTGATCACGTCACCGTTTCGTATGCTAGTTGTGGAACCTGCAAACAGTGTGTTGCTGGCCGGCCGTACGCTTGCGAACGGATGAACGAACTTAACTTTGAGGGTAAAGATATTGATGGTGGCACACGCTACGAACTTGATGGCGAGCCACTGAGTTCATTTTTCCAGCAAAGTTCTTTTGGTAACTACATGAAAGTACAAGCCAGAAACGTGGTTAAAGTGACTAAAGATGTTGATTTGAAGTTACTTGGCCCTCTTGGCTGCGGCCTGCAAACGGGTGCAGGAACCGTTTTGAACGACTTGAAACCAGAACCAGGTGATGGCATTGTTATCTTCGGGACTGGTACTGTTGGTCTTGCCGCAATCATGGCTGCCAAAGTTGCTCATTGTGACCCAATCATTGCCGTGGACGTGGTTGATAGCCGACTTGATATGGCACTTGAATTAGGCGCAACCAACGTCATCAACAGTAAGAAGACGCCTGATGTGCCAGCCGAAGTGAATAAGATTAGTGCGGGCGGTGTTGAATTTGGTGTTGTTTCAGCTGGCGTTAATGGTTTAGCTGAAAATGCTGTTCGTTCAACCGGCATCTACGGTCAGATTGGGATTATTGGCGGGGCTTTTGAAGGTAATTTCAATATTGCTCAGGATATTCTGATTCCAGCACGGACGGTTCGCGGTGTTCTGCAAGGGTCGTCACTACCTAAATTATTCATTCCAAAATTGATCAAACTATACCAAGATGGGCAATTCCCGTTTGATAAGTTGGTCAAGTTCTATGATTTAGCCGATGTTAATGAAGCTATTGAAGATTCTAAATCAGGCAAAGTCATCAAGCCAATTTTGGTAATGCCAGAAAATAACTAATATGTAGACAGCTGTTAGAATGTTGATCATTCTGATAGCTGTTTTTGATTTAAAGGGGAATCGCACAAAGCACATCAAATCTTAATCTTTTCTTAATTATTAGGTTGTCCCGGTATTCGGGGGAGAGTATACTTAATTTGTTCGAGGAGAATCGCTTTCATACTTTGTTATAGGGGGAATCATCATGAATTTTTGTCCTAAATGTGGTGCTAAGATTGAATCTAAAGAGATGCGCTTTTGTCCGAATTGCGGACATAAATTAGTGGCAAACACGGGCGTTAGTGCTGAAAAGGTAAGTTCTGTAGGGGGAACTACCGCAGCTAAGCGACCAACCGCCCACGTTAATGTGGAAACACCTAAGGCTAAAGTTAAACCGGAGCCTGAAGTTGAACAGCCGCAGGAACCTGAACCCGAAGAGACGACATACGCGAAGTCAAGAAGCAATACGTGGATCAAAAAGGAGTTCTCAGCTAGTGCCCTGCTATTTTGGGTCAAGGGCCAAATTTCGGTGGATTATCGGTTTGTCAGAATTAATGAAAAGAATACGGTTTTAGGTGTTTTTCCAGCGGGCTCACATACTCAAAACGTACCGTTGAAAAACATCTCTAACGTTTCATTGAATACAGCGTATAAAATGAGTCGTTTCATTTGGGGAATTATATTGTTTTTCTTTGGTTTCGCTACAATGGATGCATCGGTACTATTAGGGCTGATTTTGATGGTTCTGGGTGTAGGGATGTTCTTAAATGGGATTATGACCCAGTTGGAAATTGAAAAAAGCGGTAACGGCTACACGATTGCGGTACCGTTCTTCAATAAGACGGATATGCAAGAAGTTCAGCAGGTGATTGAAGATGCCTTAAGCACGGACGTTGATAAGACGGATCAGAGCTTGTATCAGCACCGGTTGAACCCGAATGATATGGATAATGTTGAATAATTGAATGGGAATAGCAAAAGAGCAATTCACAAATTGCGCGTTAATCTGTGAATTGCTCTTTTGTGGTGTTTGAAAGATTTAGTTACCCAAGAAATTAATACCAAACTTTTAATTTTTTCTCGCCAATGGTTAAATAATGATCATCAATGTGGTATTGAAAACGCTTGTTGTCTCCTAGAAAATCATCTTCGAAAACATAGGCTTCAGTCATTACATCCAGAGAAAGGAGTGTAAATAGTGCTTGAGCCATTTTGCCTGGTGACACATCAATTTTATTAATAATGACTAGGTTAGCTATATCTGAAATGGACTCCAAAAAATGACGAATTTTATCCTTAGATTGGCAGATCGCTTTGTCTCGGATCTTCAAACTGACCGTTTCACTCATCATACTAGCATCCGGAATAAATTCAGGATCCTCAGAGTTATCAGGGTCATCAGGATCCCATAGTTCGTCAAGGGGAGCACGACCACATCCCTGATTCGTAACGATGTAATGCAACTCCTTCTTGGAATTAAGGAAAGTGGTTGCAAATGAGTAAAGTGGCACCTCTGTCAGCGATAAAGCTGTCAAAATTAGCTTTGCTGCGCCGTCTGTGTAAGTAATTTGGTTAAATAAAAATTGAAAGGGTTCTTCTACTGGTTGTAGGAATTTCTTGAAATCACCAAATGTTATCAAATCAGACGCATCATCAATGGCGACGTTAAAAACCACATAGTTTAAGTCAACATAGTCGCGAAATTCATAATCTTCCATCGTTAAACACCTCGTTTGAGTGGGTAAAATGGTCGGAAAAATCGACAGAGTGGCTATTCAAAACTTATTTGTGCCATACCTGAATCATTTCAGGGACGTGAGTTAACGTCATCGTTAGCTCCTGAGTATCATCAGCATAGGTAACGACTGCCGAAATGGTTTGATTGGGAATGTGATAGGCTCGGTAGCGGTGGCCTGCTGGAATTGTTAAGCCATCAACTGTTTGATCATAAGCACAGCGCAGTGTGGATATTGGAACATAAAAAGGGTAGAAATCGGCATCAAAATCAAATTCGTCATCTGGTTCTTCGTCGTGTTCATATTGTATTTCATTCAGATCAAATGTTAGCGTTTGAGGAATTTCATCAGAATGGCGAGATTGCAGAGAGTTAAAAATAAAGGTTTGAAACTGAGAAAAGTCGCAGTAGAACCAACTTAGAAATTTTTCCAAATCATTACTTTCATAATCTAAATCGGCTAGCTGATGCTTTGTAGCCATACGGATTAAGTCTAAACATTTTTCCTGGTTAAGGTCATCAATCCAAAAAGGAATTGACGCATTACTATCATCTGCAGAGTCAGCTCGAGGATCACCCAGATTCAATTCATTAGGATCAGTGGGTGTTTGACGAATATAAGGCATTAAGTCGTTGTAGACATCCACTAAATCGAATGGGAGATCGGTTTCAGCCGGATATAATTTATCGGGGATGAATCGTTCTAGTGGCGTGAAGTCATTTTCGAAAGTATGACAAGTTTCGTTGATTTGAGCAGCAATAGTCGAATTAAATGCAGGAATTTCATGGACAATTTCTGGAGTTTGATGAGGGTAGCCTAGCTTGAAAGCTTGAAGTGGTGCTGAGATGGTATCCTCGTCACGCCAAAAAACGGTGAAAGAGGGATAGGTCATTGTTCTGTCATCGCCGTCACCTAAAATAAATTCGGGTTGAAACAGAACAGCTAAGTGGTTAGAGATTGTTTTCAACCGCTGATTTAATTCAATTGCACCGCTTAATGTAACAGCTTTCGTGTATTGGTTTTCTGCAGGTATAGACATAGAAAAGCACACTCCATTCTTGGTTAGAATATGAGACTCTCACTTGATGTTTTAAGTATAACGGACGTGAGTGACACGTAATGTCGTTTTTAAAATCTTTTAACTTGAAAAAATTTAAATCGGACATTATGCTCCGTTCTAAAAGCGACGTGATATGACGTGCTAATTTGCTACATTTTGATTGTGAGTTGTTAAAGTATCAGAATTTATGACTACAAAAACAATTGATTCAGACCGTAACTAATGGTAATTTTAGTTAAAAATAATAATCCTCATACTGCTTATTTTAATGGACAACCTTGAAGGGAAGTTACGCAAGTGGATAAAAGAGACGATAGTATTCAAAATGGTAATAGCCAAAATCAGTTGTCGTCTAAAGACGAAAACGTAGATTGGCAGTCTAAGGTTAAAGAGAGAATTGCAGGGGAAATGCTGTGGTTATTTCAGAAAAATTATTTTACTTTAAACGACATCGTTGATTACTTTCACGAGAATCAAGGATCAGTTCAAAGAACAGTTCAACGAGATTTGAGGGCTATAAGGAAGTCGATGAAGTATATGCCTGATGCGGGTGATTATACTGTGAAATACGACAAAGACATTCCAGGTTATCACTTGTTTTATGAAGCAGATGACCCTTATTATCAAAAAAATCAGGAAATTGACAGCCTCCATGGTGATGAAGCTTTGGCAATCATGAAGATTCTGATTGGAACCCGTGCGCTTGAAAAAGGTAGTGTAAATAAGATTCAGAAGCATTTGAAGTATAATCTAACCCAAAAGCAACGAGATCTTCTAACACGAGAAACCACTGAGACACTCAGTAAGTACTATTCAGTTAAAACCGTCCCAGATTTGATTGAGCGGGTAAAAATCTTCACAGACTGGATTAAGAAAAAAGCAACGATTAAATTCACTTATCAAAGCAGTGTTCCCAATTCTAGTGCAACTAAAAAACGGCGTGGTGTACCGTTAAGTTTGTATTTTTCAGAGTATTATTTTTACGTTCTGTTATATGATGATGAACATAAAAAGAGCCGGATTTATCGGCTAGATCGTTTCATCACCTTCCGCAAAACGAATAGCGGTAAGGTGACAGTTCCCCGGATCAAAAAATTGGATGTTGGTGAGTTACGGAAAAAGACGTACCTTCTATCTGGCGGCGGCGATACCACGTTGGAATTTTGGTACCGTGGTTTCCCGCAAACAGCCTTAGATCGGTTTCCCGAAAGCAGTGTTAAAAAAGCCCGTACTTTAGACGACGGTTCCCAAGAAGTAATGATTAAATGCCCAAACGTGGCTAAGCAGGGCGCTAAACTTTGGCTGATGAGTCAAGGATCCTTGGTATCGGGCGTGAAACCTGAATACTTGAGAGGTGAAGTACGTGAGGAGATTCAGAAAATGATGGCGAATTATGAATGACGACATGACTTTTTAATTCAGCCTACTTAGAGTCACCAATTGAAATAAATGAATCAACAAAAAAGTCTAAGATTAATTCTGCTGTGGATGGGTTACTCCATCGATGTCAGAATTGATCTCAGACTTTTTGAATTTCAGTTAATGAAAGTTAGTCAGGAAAAGTGGCTTGTTTTTCGTCGTTAAGACTAGGCCACAGTTCCTGTTCGGTTTTATCCATGAGACGTTTTACGCTTCGAAAAGCTGAATAATGATCAAAAGTTGTTAAATTATCAATTAACTGGATAACATACTTTAGAATTTGTGGATCAGTATTTAATTCGTTTTGGTGTGTTTCAATATCACTCTTCATGGATTGTAGAATTTCGCTTGTTTTTCCACCAAATACAATCAGTTGTTTTGGCTGAATCATTGTACACTCCGCAATAAATAAGTTCAAACTTAGCAGATAAGTTTGCTTATTTTTAATTCCTAATGTATTTGTCTCGGTAACCGCAGCCGCATCAGTTCTGTTTTTAAAATCTGGCAGGTTTTCTAGATAGTATTTGCCGAGACTTTCAGGGTCAGAAAATTGGAGTAATGACTTCGACTTGCCCAAGTTAAATTGATTTACAACTTTGGTTGAATCACTTTCAACGGTGTTTTTTAATGCATCCGTGATGTAGCAGTTTTTGAAGCGGTCTTGATTTATCTCTAAGTATAATTTATACGTATTTGCAATTCGTTTAGTATCGTGAAACATTTGCCAATCGTGTTCCTGTGGTTCATTATCTTCGCTGTTTCTTTCTGCACAATTAAGGGCTACGAACATAAATTCATTATTGACTGGCTTCTCAGAATCAAAAAAGTTAGGGTAGTTTTCGGTCACTTGACTGTGCTTTGAATTCGGGTGCTTAAAAGGAAAAGGAAAAGCGACATCAGTATTTGCGTAATGTGTTTTTTCATTTGGCTCGAATGCTTTAGAAGATTTAATGTCTCCATTAGGCCCCAAAGTTAGTGGTGTTACATCTGACAAATCTGGAAAGTCACGCTTAATCTGTTCATTACTGGGTAAGTCATGCACACAGGTCGTGAACGAGCTTATTTGCGACATATCCACATCATATTGACTACTTAATTCATCGAGTTCCTGTTTTACTTGTTTTCTAGTTTTCATATGAGTCACTCCTTAAATTAGTAACCTTCCAAGAAAGCTTCATCTTAACTTCCACGTTTAGAGTTACAAAGCAGAATCAGAACGTAAGGCTTGCAGAGTTGTTCTTTTAGAGCTTTTAGCTTGGGTGGATGGTCTGATTAATATATTGAACAAACATAGTATACGGTGTCCCGACGACATGGTATGTCGTTAAACTGACAGAAAATAAAATAATTAGCGACATTCAGTCGATAGAAAGCGGTTACTATAATGTGTTTATTATATCGCAAAGTAAAACTAATTTACATATAAGGAAAAAGAATGAAAATTAACTAATTTAGCGACGGGTGGTGACGTTTGCCAATGTTAAGTTATGTCCACGATGACATGAAACATCAAAGCAGTATCGTTGATTCTACTCACAATTAATGGAGGGATTCTGATGAAAAAAGGACTTATGTTAACCGGGTTAATAAGCGTTATATTTTTAACCGGCTGCGGTAATAGCAGTACCAATACTAGCGGTCACAAGGAAAAGGATGCGGTGATTCCGGTTAAACAGTTAACCACCAAAACTAATCAAGGATATCCGGTAATATCTGGAGTCAAGAATTCAGTGCGGCTAAAGCCTGGCAAAATTGATAGCCAAGCTAAAATTGATAAGTACCTGAAAAATCGCTTGTTTCTGGAAATGGATGGTTCTAAGTCAGCAATCAAAGAGGCAATGGCTGATGATGTTTACGATTCTTTAGTCACTCAGGGAATTCTATTCGATTCCAAAAATAAAGAACACACTTTTGTTGATATAGCTGATGAATTGGAAGATGGGGATAAGACACTCACTTACAATTACTATCCCAATTCAATTAGTCCAAGTCGTGTTGAGTTGAAGTGGAATCAGCAAACTAAAACTATTATGAAAATTGAACACGGTGATGATACTGATGATAGTGTTGCCACCTCGTATAAGGGAAGAATTTTACCAGATGGCACCATTAATATGTATTTAGTCGGCACATATAACGGCTATAAAGGTAACAATCCGCTGAGTGTTTCCATCTTAAAATTGGACAATGACTATCGGTATGTGGCATTAAATAGCCAAAAGTATCACTATAAATTTTTGAATGAATAAGGTAGCTATATTTTCTAGACTGGACACATGATTTAGATACAAAATAATTTTGAAATAAATTTGAAGTTAAATTTAAAACGACACCTGGTGACATTGGCCGATGATAAAGTAGGTCTGCATTACGAAATTATTTCTTTATTGGGAGGAATTTGAATGTTAAAAAAGGTCGGTAAATCAGCAATTATGGTTATGGTAGGAACATCGCTATTGGGAGGTATATTTGTTGAAGCACCTAATGCACTGAGTACTACACAGGCTCAAGCGGCAGCTAAGATCCCCAATTCAGCCTATGTACGTGATCTAAGTGGCATTAAAGCGGCTTTAGGAAAGGCTAGTTCTGACGTCCAAGCAGGGGTTGCAAGCTCACTGCCAAGTGCGAAGGAATACCGGTATGCCTATACATCTTGGAATTGGCCAAGCTTTCATGATTATTTAGACAATCTTGCAAGTTCGATTGAAGGCCATACCAATACAAAAGCAACTGCTCGTGCCAACTATGACTGCATGGTTGCAACCTATAACATCTTTAAAAACCGGTTATCATCGGGCGCTCAAAGCCAATTGGAAGCATTGGCGAATAACCTGAATCAAGAAATTAACGCCACAAACGGTTCTTCGGACTTCTATGATATTGCTGATCAAGAAGAAGGGTACGTGCACGCTTTGGAAGCCGCTGTACTTGATTATGGCGGTAACTATGATGGTGTCGCAGGACCCAAATCTTCCGCTAAACACAGTTATATTTCTAAATTATCCGTGAAGAAAACCGGTTCAAAAAAATACGTGAAAGTGACTGGTACGGCAAAATTGTATAAATCTGCTAACTATGCTCACATCCACACCTATAAAGGATATCGTTATGTGAAGTTGAGTAGTAAGCACACTTTCAGCAAAACAATCTATGCACCAAAAGCTAAAACGATTACCGTCAATGCCGGTTATTATTCACACGGACATTATAAGGCGGTTACTTCTACCAAAACTGCTCACGTTAAGTAGACCAATCTGTTTAATTATTGGGATTATTTGTAGCGGAACAAAAAGTGACTGCCAAAGCCAAATCTTAACTAATGCAAACGCTAAGGGATGAACTTAAGTAACTTGTTTTAGGAAAAACGAGTTGACAGTTCGATTTCAAAAGCGTTATTATCAATGGCAATCACATGAGAATATAAAAAGTTGATCAAGATGAGTAGAATGTTGCGCCTTAAAAGAGAGCTGGCGGTTGGTGAAAGCTGGTAAGGTAACACGTTTGAAGATGGTCTTGAATTTAAACTAGCAGTGAGGCTTAGCTAAGCTGTCTACGGGTTTGCGTGCGTTATTCATGCAAGGTTACAGCAATTTTGCTCTAACTTATTGAGCCACTTTTTGTGAAAAAAGTGGAAATTAAGGTGGTAACGCGGCAGGCGTCCTTAGGTTCTAAGTTTAGAATCTAAGGACTTTTTTATTTGGAAGAGGAGTGGTTTGATGTCAGAGAAAAATATTGAAACCTATCGGCAAAAATTAGCGCAGTATATTAAGTTAAGTTCAGTGTCTGCTAAATATCAGAATATTCCTGAAACGGCTGATTTCTTGAAGCAAACCTTTGAAGAACTTGGTGGCAAAGTTCAAGTGTTTACGGATGAAAAATTTCCATTAGTATTCGCCGATTTTCCGGTTCCTGATGAAAAGCCAGGTGCGCCAACCATCTTATTTTACAATCACTATGATGTTCAGCCAGCTGAACCATATGATTTATGGCATACTGATCCCTGGACGCTGACTGAAAAAGACGGTAAGTTATTTGGCCGCGGTGTAGCTGATTGTAAGGGTGATTTGTTTGCACGATTAACAGCCTTAAAAGACTACCTGGATGAAAATGGTCAACCGCCTGTACACATCAAGTTTTTGGTTGAAGGTGCTGAGGAAATTGCCAGTCAAGGAATTCATAGTTATTTTGAAAAGTATGCTGATTTGTTTAAAACCGATTTGATTATTTGGGAATCCGGCAAAAAGAACGAGATTGGCCAGCTGGTAATCACCGGTGGCAACAAAGGAATTAGCTGTTTTGAACTATCAACCCATTCTGCAAGCATTGATCTGCATTCTTCCAACGCTGCGGTAGTTGATGGTGCTCTCTGGCATTTAATTGCCGGCATTGCTAGTTTGCATAAAGATGGTAAAATCGCCGTTGAAGGCTTCTATGACGGAGTTGAGGAGCCTACAAAACGTGCTAAGCAATTAGCGCATAAAATGTATTATTCACCCGCAAAAATCAAAGAAGAAGATCACCTTGAGTACCCCTTCATTCAAGGTGACGATGAAAATGCCATTAAAGAAGCACTGTTATTTGCCCCTAGCTTAAATATTGAGGGTGTCAGTGGCGGTTATGAAGGCGAAAGCGTTAAAACAGTGTTACCAAAACAGGGTGTTGCTAAGTTTGATGCCCGGCTGGTTCCGGGTCAAGATCCAGTTGATATCGCTAACAAAATTCAAAAACAGCTTGAGAAAAACGGTTTTGGTGATGTTCACGTGAAATTTACCATGGGTGTTACACCCTACCGGTCCGATATGGATGCACCACTGATCAAGGAGTTGATTACGACCGCTGAATCAGTTTATGGTGGTGAAGATAAAGTTGAAGTGTTGCCAACTTCAGCAGGAACAGGACCATCATATAATTTTAATCATTTTTTGGACGCGCCAATCGCAGCTTTTGGGGTTGGAAATGCACAGTCTGGACCGCATGCACCAAATGAAAATATTGTGATTAAAGACTACGAGACGGGAATCAAATTGCTGGAACAATTCTTTAATAACCTGCATGTGAAATAGTTATGGCAGCTTGACAAACAAATTATACATGATTAGAATGTTCTCATAAGGTAACCGGATAAATTAAAACATAATTAGTAAAAAATAGATGTTTACTAATTTAATGTTGTTATCCACCTAAGTAAATAGAATAATCGATAAGAAGAAGAGTAACCTAAAAAAACATGCACAGAAAACTCGGTTGATGAAAAAGAGTCTTGTTTATGTGGTGAAGATGAGCTTCTGAAGGATAGTGAAGAGTGCAAGCTCTTCATTCGGTAGGACCCGTTAACGTTCCAAGCATTATTGTGCTGTTGAGGTAAATCATGTGAGTGATTTATAAACATGGGTGGTAACACGAAGTTTTCGTCCCTAGGTCATATAAGTATGGCTTAGGGACGAAAACTTTTTTTATTTTCTGTAGAAAAACGGTTATATCAATTAAACGGATATGTGAGTAAAAAACTGAAACGAGGGTTATCAATGGCAAAGCAATTAATCAACTTAGAGAATATCAACGTTTCGTTTGATCAAGCAGGTAACACGGTTCAAGCTGTGAAGGACGCTTCTTTACAGGTTGAACAGGGTGAGATCTACGGCGTTGTTGGCTACTCTGGTGCTGGTAAATCAACATTAGTGCGAGTCATCAACTTACTTCAGTTACCAACTAGTGGCAAAGTCGAAATTAATGGCGAAGTTCTTTTTGAAAAGAAGGATGGCGTTACTAAGCAGATTGGAACCAAAGAGTTACGGGAAAAGCGTCGGAATATTGGGATGATTTTTCAGCATTTTAATTTACTGGAAGAAAAAACGGTGATTAGAAACGTTGAGTTCGCTCTGAAACATAGCAAGAAAAAAGAGAAGGAAGTTACGGCACAAGCGCTTAAGTTGTTAAAACTAGTCGGTTTAGAGGACCGCAAAGACTTTTATCCGGCTCAGTTATCTGGTGGTCAGCAACAACGGGTTGCCATTGCGCGGGCACTAGCTAATGATCCTGATATTCTAATTTCAGATGAAGCAACTTCAGCGTTGGATCCCAAGAGTACAACGCAGATCCTGGATTTATTGAAACGGCTGAACAAAGAATTGGGCCTGACAATTGTTTTAATTACCCACCAGATGGAAGCTGTGAAACAAGTTGCTGATAAAATTGCGGTGATGAGTTCCGGTGAGATTATTGAACGCGGTGAATTAGTTGATGTCTTCACTCATCCCCAAAAAGAATTAACCAAAGAATTGATTGGTACTCAGGGTGAACTTAAAAAGGCCATCCATCTTCTGGATAAAGATGCCATCCAACGTTTGAATCACGAAGAATGGGAGTTAGCTCATTTAACTTACACTGGTACCAATGTGGTTGACCCCATTGCCGCAAAGCTCTACAAAGACTTTGATGTAGAAGTCAGCATCATCTTTGGTAACGTTGATGAACTTCGAGGGACTCCCGTTGGTACGTTATTCGTTACTTTGAAAGGTGCCAAGGATAACCGTGAAAAGGCGATTGCCTATCTAAAGAAGGCAGGGGTCGATGTTGAAGAATACAGTTCTAGGGAGGTGATTGCATAATGTCAGAATTCGCACACTTAATGCCTAACGTTGTTCATCTAGGCTGGCTTGGACAAAACGGCTGGTTGACTTCGATCGGACAAACGTTATATATGACTTTCTGGGCAGCCTTGTTTGGCGGTGTTATTGGTTTGATTTTCGGTGTTGGACTAGTGATTTTTGATAAGGGCGGGATTGCTGAAAACCGCGTGTTATTCAATATCTTTGATAAGATCGTGTCGATTGTTCGTGCCATTCCATTCATTATTTTACTTGCATTCATTGCACCCGTTACCCAAGCAATTGTTGGCACACAGATTGGTCCGACTGCCGCGTTAGTTCCCCTGTCATTGTGCGTAATCCCATTTTATGCACGTCAGGTTCAAGCAGCTATTTCCAGTGTTGATAAGGGGAAAATTGAAGCGGCTCAGTCCTTAGGGGCAACCGTTCCGGATTTAATCTTTGACGTTTATTTAAGGGAAGCAAGTTCTGAATTGATTCGAGTCACGACAGTTACACTCATTAGTTTGATTGGTATGACTGCTATGGCCGGTGCCATTGGAGCTGGTGGACTTGGGAATACTGCCATTGCTTATGGATATAACCAATTTTCAAACGACATTACGTTGGTTGCTACACTGCTAGTTCTAATACTAGTGGTATTTGTCCAACTCACTGGTGATGTTTTAGCTAAAGCTACGAGTCACAGTCATAGATAATTAATAGAAGAGGGTAATAGGTTGAGTACAGAAGAAGATAACGAACGAATTAAGCTATTACAGGATTTCATCAAGATTCAAACGCCGAATGGCAATGAAGTAGAAGTTGCTAAGTACATTGGCAAGTTATTTGATGAAAATGGCATTTCATATAAGATTGATGAATTTGGTGATAAAAGAGCTAATCTAGTTGCTGAAATCGGGGAGAAAAAGGTCGACGATGTCTTAGTCTTAACTGGGCATCAAGATACCGTTACAGTTCCCAATGCAGATGCTTGGCATCATGATCCGTTTGGTGCCGAAATCGTTGGCGATAAGCTATATGGACGTGGTGCTGCTGATATGAAGAGTGGTTTGGCAGCCCAAGTACGGACGTTCATTGAATTAGTTAAAGAAGGCTACAAAGTTCCGGGGACACTCCGGTTCATTGCTACCGCAGGTGAAGAGTTTGGGACACCTGGTGCTAACCGTTTGAATGATCAGGGGATTTCAAAGGATGTTAATGCCATGGTTGTTGGTGAAGCTAGCGATGGTAACGTGGTTTATGCACACTGTGGTAGTTTTAACTACGAAATCCAGAGTAAGGGGAAATCCACTCATAGCTCAACTCCAGAACTGGGTATCAACGCTCTAGATGGACTGAATGAGTATAGCAACCGCGAAAAGCATATCTTTGACGATGCACCGGTTGATGAATATTTGGGTAAGTTAGTTCACAGCATTACGCTGATTAAAGGCGGTGATCAGGTCAATATTATTCCTGAATACGGAGAATTATTTGGTAATATCCGGCCGACATTAGCTTTTGACAATCAGCACGTTATTGATGCCATCCAAAAGACGGTGGACGATATCAACGCGACAACGGATTACGAACTAACCTTTAAGGTCATCCATAGTTGGCACCCAGTTGAAACGTCACCTGAAAAGCACCTAGTTCAAGTTGCTAAGCAGGCAGCTGAAAAGAACTATCAAGATAGAGACATTCAGCTGATTACTTACAAAGGTGCTACGGATGCCAGCGTGTTCACCAAAGGTAATCCCGATATTGACGTTATCGTTTTAGGACCAGATAACGCTAGTGTGGTTCATCAAACTGATGAATTTACAACTGTTAGCAGCTATCTAGATACCATCAAGACTTATAAAGATGTGGTTAAAGGCTATTTTGAAAAATAATAAAATTTGTTACTCAGAGGAGAGAATATTATGAAGAAATCTACTAAATGGATCGTTGGTATTATTGTCGTTGTGGTCATTGTGATTGCCGGCTTCTTTAGTTTTGGTGGCAGCTTAAGCGGTAAGCAAAAAGCGCAAACCGTTACAGTTGGTCGAGTTGCACCATCTAAGGGTGATGAAGCCGTTTGGAGTACCGTTGCTAAGCAGGCAAAGGATAAGTACAACATTACGATTAAGTACAAGGACTTTACTGATTATGTGCAACCAAACAAGGCTGTTCAAAACGGTGAAATTGACCTTAACTCCTTCCAAACTGAACAATATTTGGATGTTTGGAACGCTGCCCACAAGGATAGTACCTTAACTTCAATCGGTTACTCAATTACTGCACCACTGCGTTTGTACTCACGCAAAGTAAACAATGTTAAGGATCTAAAGAAGGGTGCTACGATTGTTATCGATAACGATGCCGCTAACCAGGGTCGTTCACTGAAATTATTGCAAAGTGCCGGTTTGATTAAATTGAACAACGTTAAGACACCAACACCAAGTGATATTAAATCTAACCCTAAGAACTTCAAGATTACACCAATCGATGCCAACCAAACTGCTCGTCAACTCGATGATGTCGATGCAGCGATCGTCAATGGCGGTTTCGCTATGGCCGATCACGTTAACATTAAAGATTCAATCTACAAGGAACCTTTGAACAAGACAAATAAGCAGTACTTCAACGTGATTGTTGCTACCAAGAAGAACAAGAACAAGCAAGCTTATAAAGATGTTATTAAAGCATATCAAACTAAGGCTGTTAAGAACCAAATCAAGAAGAGTTATGGTGAACTTGAACAACCAGCTTGGGACATCAAATTCTAATTAGACGCGGAGATTTTGACATTCAACCGTAAATGAGATGTCAAAATAACAACTTAAGCAGTCCGATTACCAGTCAATATTCGACTGATAATTAGACTGCTTTTAGTTTATTAATGATATAGGAGGATATGCAGATGAAGACGAAATTTGCAGCAGTTGGCGATGCCATTATTCAGCGTCATATGCCTAGTGGTGGTTACCCAGGTTTTGAAGCGGTTCATTCGATTATTCAAGGTGCGGATGCCAGTATTTTTAATCTGGAAACGACGGTTCATAAGTATGAATCATATGGTTCGCAGTATAGTGGTGGCGGGTATTTTTGCTCAGATCCGTCGATTTTGAAAGACCTGAAAGAATTTGGCTTTAGTGCCACCACTTTTGCTAATAACCATACGATGGACTATTCGTATGGCGGGTTAACTAAAACATTAGACTACGTGAATGCAGCCGGGATTCCTTTAGCTGGTGCTGGCAGGAACATGCAGGAAGCTGCTCAGCCGGCTTATTATGATTCACCAAATGGTCGGATCGGCGTGATTGGGGTCACCAGTTCGTTTAATCCTGCAGCCATTGCTGGTGACGCCTCCGCCTATTTACCTGGCAGACCGGGATTAAATCCGTTACGTTATCATGCCACTTATTTTGTTACACCCGATCAAGGCAATGCGCTAGCCAAGATTATTGACGCGACGCATGCAGATGATAATAATCGGTTATTGCGCAAAGCGGGGTTTCAGCCAAAAGTGCCGGATAACACGATTGCGTTGGGAGACTATCGCTTTAAAATTGCTGCTCAGCCAGGCCACGTGACTGAAGTAGACGAAAAGGACATGGCTAGGATTCAACGATCGATTGAAGAGGCTAAGGATCAGGCTGACTTTGCGGTGGTTTCGATTCACTGTCACGAAATGAAAGTTGAGGATCGTGAATCAATTCCAGATTTTCTGGAACAGTTTGCCCGAGCCTGTATTGATTGCGGTGCAGATGCCGTTGTGGGGCATGGACCGCACACGATTCGAGCGGTTGAAATATACCGGGATCGCCCCATTTTCTATTCTTTAGGCGATTTTATTCTTAATATCCAAAGTATGAATAAAGCACCTGCTGATTATTTTGAGATGTACGATTTACCAACCGACTCAACGATTAAAGAACTCTTTAACGCTCAGTGGGCGGGCTACACTCGTGGGATGCAAGTTGACCCCAAGCTTTATCAGGCATTTATCCCAGATTGGACGATTGAGAACGGTAAGCTGACAAGTGTTGAAATACGGCCGGTTGAATTAGGCTATGACTACTCACTTTCTGATGGTCGAAAGGGATGGCCTACGATTTCGAATAAAGGGGATATTTTACAGCGCTTAGCAAAACTGTCCGAACCATATGGGACACATTTTCAAATAAATGGGGATAAAGCTTCAATTGAATTATAGGAACTAAATTGTGCGACTAGTCTGGCAGAGGACCAAGATTAGTCGCACAATTTTGACTTTAACAGCCCAACTCGATATAGTTAGTGTACTAACTATATTTAAAAGGAAGAAACACTATGAATAATTTCGGTTATCTTATCATGGATGTAGCCAAAGAACTTCGCTATCAGCTCAACGTTGCCTTAGAAAAAGAGGGTATCACCAGTGCGCAGTGGGCTGTGATTGCTCAACTGGAGCTGCCAAAGGATCCGTTAACTTCAGCTCAAGTTGCGGGGATTGTCGGAATGGATCGAGCGACCGCTTCGGGAATCGTCAAACGTTTGGCGGCCAAAGAGCTGGTTGCTGTCCAAGCTTCCAGTCAAGATCGACGGGCACGTGTTCTCACGTTAACGGCTAAAGGCGAAGAAACCTTTAAACGCTGTGAGCAAATTGCTAACGCACAAATGTCAGAGTTTGCCATTCCCCTGGAGCAGCAGGAACAAGCAACCTTAGTGAGTTTGCTGATTAAATTGGAAGAAGGTCATCATGTTGGATAAGATACTCGTTTTGGGCAGTACTGGGAATATTGGCTGGCCGGTGGTTGAACAACTGGCAGCAATCGATGATGTGAAGGTCGTTGCTGGTATTTATCATGCTGAATCGGTGCAAATGAAACAATTGGGTGTGGAAACCCGGCACTTTGATTTTTTGGAAGCTGACACCTTTGACCCAGCACTCAAGGGAATCAATAAAGTTTTCTTTGTTCGCCCACCGGAACTGGCGAAACCTGAACAAGATATGAAGCCTTTTTTAACTGCGGTGCAACGCCACGGAATTGACCAAGTGGTGTTTGTTTCATTGATTGGTGTGGAGAAGAATCCCATGGTACCGCACCGTAAGATTGAACGGATGATTACTGAGATGGGGTTACCCCATACTTTTATTCGACCAAGTTTTTTCATGCAAAATCTTACTAGCACTCATCTGCAAGATATTCAGCAAAATCACGATTTATTTGTGCCAGCGGGGCATTCTAAAACCAGTTTTATTGACACCAGAGACATCGCTGCTGTTGCAGTAGCGGTTCTACGCGATCCTAAATATCTTGGTGAAGCATTGGCAATAACGGGACCCGCAGCAATCACTTATAAACAGGCAGCTGCCATTATGACCACTGAATTAGGGGTGCCAATCACTTACAGTAAACCTAGCCTGCTAAAATTTCGTCGCACCATGATTCAGCGGGGGATTAAAAAAGAATTCGTCAACGTGATGGTGATGCTCTACATCATCACCCAACTTGGCAATGCCAAAACGGTTAATCATACGATTGAGACAGTTTTGCACCGGCCAGCCACTACGTTTGCGGAATTTGTGCGAGATAATAAACGATTATTTCTAAATCAAGAGTAAATTAATAGAACCGTGATTATCTACCTGTTATGGTTAAATAATCACGGTTCTATTTGGTTGTTTACCTAGTAAATCTAACGGAAGAAAGAATTTTTTGATCGAAATTAACAATGTCACCATTGTGGCCTTTACCATCAAAAATAATGGCCATAATTAATTGACCAGCTTCATTAACGGTCTTCATGAAGGGACCTTCACGGTGATTATTGATGTCGGTGGTGACACCGCCTGGGAAAATACCATAGATTTCAACGGAGTCTTGATTCTTGTAGAAATCAATGGCTAGTGACTGAATCAAGGCGTTAAGTGCGACCTTCGAAACGCGGTAGGCAGCTGGATTGTAAAAGGCTGTTGCGAAGGAGGGACCTGAGATGTTGACGATTTGACTCTGATGACTTTTTAAAACTGGTGCTAATTGTTGAATGACTTGTAAAGTACCCAGTACGTTAACGTTCCAAGTTGCTTGGTATTCAGCTGCGGTGGTTGCTAAAGCAGGCTTTTCCATGTCACCGGCAATGCCCGCGTTGTTAACCAGTAGGTCTAAATCAGGATGTTTTTCTGCGATGTAGCTAGCTGACTTTTTGATGGTGTCCGTGTCATTTAAATCAAGTAAGACGTAATCAATTTGATTTTCGTCAACACCATTTTCCACTAAAATTTGTTTAGTTTCAGCAGCGTGTGCTTCACTTCTCACGCCAAGGATCACAAAGAGTCCTTTTTGGGCTAAACGTTTCGTAATTTCCAGGCCGATACCACGATTGGCGCCAGTAATGAGTGCTTTTTTCATTGTCTAATTCTCCTTAGAAGGTTAGTAATAGGTAAGTTTTAAGTCATTATACAGCCGGTATGACGAAAAACAATCCTATTTAAGTGACATACGGATTAGGTTGTCTCATAGTCTGAAAACATTGATATAATAGCGCTTTCATTCGAACGATTCTTTAAGTTTGCTTTGTTTGAACATCAGTTGGTGCTAATATATTAAAGGGTAAATGATGCTTTTAGAAACCTGCTCATTTCAGTTGAGTTCAGTTTTCAAGCGGATATTGACAGTATTCAATTTCGGGCGTAGTGTTCCGGTGCTAACCGGCATTGCGCCCGATTTAAATACGTTGATAATTTTATAATGTTGGAGAGGCAATGATTTAATGAAACGAAAAGTTAAAGCGTCACCTGCGTTACTTCGTTCGATGACGGCGGGACAAATGGAAATGATCTCCCTGGGTGGCGCCATTGGTGTGGGTCTGTTCATGGGTTCTACTTCCACCATTAAGTGGACCGGACCCTCAGTTTTATTGGCGTATATGTTTGTTGGTTTGATTTTGTACATTGTCATGCGGGCACTGGGTGAAATGATTTACATCAATCCGGGAACCGGCTCCTTTGCGGATTACGCTACGGAATACGTTCATCCTTTAGCCGGATATTTGGCAAAATGGGCCAACGTGTTTGAATATATTGTGGTAGGAATGTCCGAAGTGGTGGCTGCAACCCAGTATTTGCAGTACTGGTGGCCGCACATTAATACCTTTACCGTTGGGGTGGTCATCATTGGTTTCTTAGTCATCGCTAATCTTGCTAGCGCTAAAGCTTATGGTTCGCTGGAATTCTGGTTTGCCATGATCAAGGTGATTACGATTATCCTGATGATCATTCTTGGCTTTTTGGTGATTTTCTTTGGTTGTGGTAATGGTGGACATCCGGTTGGTTTTAGTAATCTCTGGTCTCATGGCGGGTTCTTCACTGGTGGTGTTAAGGGATTCTTCTTCTCCATGTCAATCATCGTGGGATCATACGAAGGTATCGAATTATTGGGAATCACGGCTGGTGAAGTTGCTGATCCGCAGAAGGCAATCGTTAAATCAGTGAAGTCGGTGCTATTGCGGATTTTGATTTTTTACGTGGGCGCGATTTTTGTGATCGTTACTATTTATCCTTGGAACCGTCTGAGTGCAATCGGGTCACCGTTTGTCTCGACTTTTGCTAAGGTTGGGATTACTGCTGCGGCTTCCGTGATCAACTTTGTGGTGCTGACAGCTGCTTTATCTAGCGCCAACTCGGGAATCTATTCTTCTAGCCGGATGTTGTTTAAGCTGGCACACGAAAATGATGCACCGAAAATCTTTGGTCATTTATCAAAACGAGTCGTTCCCAGTGCTTCGATTTTAGGCATTTCAGGTGGGATTCTATTAGGTTTTATTCTTGATATTGTCTTTTCCGCCTATAATAAATCGACTTCGAACCTGTTCGTGGTGGTCTTCAGTTCATCAGTCTTACCAGGTATGATTCCGTGGTTCGTTATCTTGTTAGCTGAACTGCGTTTCCGGAAAAATAATGCCATAGCGATGAAGGATCATCCGTTCAAGTTACCCCTATATCCATTTTCAGATTACTTTGCCATCGTGATGCTGTTAATCATCGTTGGGTTTATGTTCGTTAACCCAGATACCAGAATCTCCGTAATTGTTGGTGCGGCGGTTTTGGTTGTTGCAACGTTGTTCTACTTAGTACGGCATCGCAAAGGGCGTTTAGATTAGTTTCAAGAGAGTGATGCATTCAAATGTGCATCGCTTTTTTTATTTGAGGGGCAAATTCTATAATTAATCCGAACAGAAATTAAAAAGCCCAAAGCAATCACTTACAATGGTAGTAGCTAATTCCAACCAATATAGGGAGTGATTACTTTGGGTACATCTACTTTATCACGTTTTCA
>Ga0214925_100182_pt1 | contig 50207 bp, 45 predicted proteins | sample Stichaenrichment_FD_168299 | JGI IMG/M metagenome (GOLD analysis project Ga0214925, IMG submission 168299) | Xylose enriched microbial communities from anaerobic bioreactor in Madison, Wisconsin, United States - 63SRT | ecosystem: Engineered > Bioreactor > Anaerobic > Unclassified | place: USA... | reverse complement strand
TTGACCATTTCTCACAGTCAATACTGAGTTCAACAACAAAACACCCTGCTTCGCCCAACTTGTTAGACAACCATGATGAACAGGCTTAATTCCTAGATCAGACTGAAGCTCCTTATAAATGTTTTGTAACGACGGCGGTATTCTCACGCCCGGCATTACTGAAAAGCTTAGGCCATGAGCTTGATGCGGTTCATGATATGGGTCTTGTCCCAAAATCACAACTTTAACCTTGCTGAACGGCGTCAACTGAAACGCCTCAAAAATATGATTCATATCAGGATGAATATATTGTGTTTTATATTCAGAGATCAAAAATTGGCGCAACTGTTGATAGTATGCTTTTTCGAATTCCGGTTGTAAAACATCCCACCAATCATTTTTTATAAACGGTTTCATTCCCAACACCTCACGTTTTATTCTACCATATCCCTTTTCAAATAACATTAGCAACTATTTTTCCAATCCGTGGTAGAATGTTCTTAATAAACGAAAAGGAAATGTCTCTATGAGTCGAAAAATTCAGATCAATCTGTCCGAACTGGACCATACAAGATCATGCAAAATCATTGATGAATATAAAGACACGAAATATTTAATCGTTGGTAAGTGGGGGCTGGTTTCCGATACTTTCTCGGTCTACTCATTAACAGGGGATGTTCTGGCAGAGGTAAGGCAACAGTCCCTTGGCGTAACACCTCGCTTTGACCTTTTTTGTTTCAATCAATTTGTTGGAAGTTCAGTTCTGCATTTTTCAATGCATTATACAACTTTGTTCATCAACGGCATTAATTGGCTGGTCGTTGGCAATCAGGAAAAACAATCATATATAATTACCCATGGTCGACAAAAAATTGCCTCTATCAAATCATATGCACAAGCCGATCAAGTCATCCGGCTATTGAATGTTGAAAATATTGAGCATGAACCAATGGTGGCACTTATTTCAGCAATTCTAAATCACCCATCGCTGGTTCACACATCGAAACTAAAGTTACCGTCATTGGATAAATACCCTAAGGGTGCTAAACCCCAGTGGGGTGAATGCCATTTTTTAAAGAAATAAAAGATGGTGAATTTTATTTAGATTATGATAACAAAAAGGAGATCCAAGCAAATATTGCCTTGGTTCTCCTTTTTTGGTTACTAAAACATATTTCTTAAAAAACTTTCACACCGACTCATTTAAAATCGCTTCATAACCCGCTCGATGGTTCGTTGTTCATCACGGCGCTTAATCGTTTCACGTTTATCATACTCACGCTTACCTTTTGCAACACCAATTAAAACCTTGGCAAATCCACTTTTCAGATAAACCTTGAGTGGCACAATTGTGACACCCTTATCTTGTGTCGCCTGTCCTAATTTACGAATTTCTTTTTTGTGCAATAAAAGTTTACGATTTCGAAGCGGATCATGATTAAATTGATTTCCTTGTGCATATTCACTAATGTGAACATTCACCATGTAGGCCTCACCATTTCGAATCTGCACGAATCCATCTTTTAAATTAATTCGACGATCACGGATTGATTTAATTTCAGTCCCGGTGAGGACAATGCCAGCTTCATAAGTCTCAAGTATTGAATAGTCGTGACGGGCTTTCTTGTTTTGCGCCATCAAATTATCATTATTTTGCTTATGTTTTCGTTTGGCCATATAATCTCACCTGCTTTTCAAAACAATTAGTGCTTTTTACGACCATATTGTTTCTTAGATTTTGAATTCTTATTAGAACGATGATTATTTCGATTATTATTGTTGTTGCTAAAATGAATATTAGCACCACCACCGTGATTACTGTTGTTACTATGACGTTGATCATTGTTATGACGATGATATGATTCTTTTGGTAAATAGTTACTGGTTGGCGTATCTTCCGGGTTGACAACATCAAAATCAACCGCACTCTGTTCAACATCAACATTGATAACTTTTACCCGGATTGGCTGTCCCATTTTATAGGTTCTATGAGTTCTGCGACCAACAAGTGCCATAAACTGCTCAACATACTGATAGTAGTCATCACTCATTCGGCTGATATGAACCAATCCTTCAACAGTGTTTGGTAATTCAATAAATAAACCGAATTTCATAACAGAGCTAACGACACCATCAAACTCTTCACCGATATGATCATTCATGTACTCGGCTTTCTTCATAGCATCCGTATCACGTTCTGCATCCACCGCACGGCGCTCGTATTCAGAAGTAGTTGTCGCAATTTCATCCAACACATTTGCGTACTTCTTCTTGGTTTCATCATTGATACCATTATCTTCATAATAATGGATCATCCGATGAACCATTGTATCAGGATAGCGACGAATTGGTGATGTGAAATGCGTGTAGAATGGTGCTGCCAAACCAAAATGTCCTAAAGACTGATCGGCATATCTCGCTTGCTTTAAACTCCTCAGCAACATTACCGAAACCATCATCTCTTCCGGTTTACCAGCAACCTTCTTCAAAATATTTTGAAGTGTCTTTGGCGTAATATGCTTAGGATCTCCTTTAACATTAATTCCAAAAGCCGTTAACGTCTCAAAGAAAGTCTTAATTCGATCTGCATCCGGCTGTTCATGGACCCGGTAAATAAATGGAACATGAGCCTCGTAATAATTTTTGGCGACCGTTTCGTTAGCTGCCAGCATAAATGATTCAATCATCTTTTCAGCAAGTCCACGGATCCTTAACTTAATATCAATTGGATGCCCTTTTTCGTCGACAATGATTTCTGCTTCATTATCATCAAAATCAATTGCCCCACGCGCATGACGTTGTTTATACAAGATCCTGTGAAGTTCTCCCATTGTCTCAAACATTGGAACCAGTTCATTATATTCGTCCATAGTCTTTTGATCATGAGATTCCAAAATTTTGTTAACTGCAGTATAAGTCATTCTAGCTTTGGACCGCATTAAGCTTGGATGAATCCGATGCTTGACAACATTTCCCGACTGATCAATTTCCATCTCACAACTCATACAAAGTCGCAATTCACCTTCGTTTAACGAGCAAATGCCATTAGATAGTCGTCGAGGCAACATTGGAATAACCCGGTCAGTCAAATAGACGGAGGTCCCCCGTCTATATGCCTCCTTGTCAATTAGCCCACCAGCCTTTACATAGTGACTGACATCTGCAATATGAACACCAAGATGGTAGTTCCCGTTAGGTAGTTTCCAAGCTGTTACCGCATCATCCAAATCCTTTGACGACTCACCATCAATCGTCACTAAATCTTGGTCGGTAATATCTTCACGACCAGCCTTTTCTTCTTCGGTTACGTGATCTGGAATAGCATCAGCGGCCTGAAGAACGTCTTCTGGAAACTCTGCAGGAATATCGTGAGAATAAACAATTTGTAAAATATCGATACCCGGGTCGTCGACTGCACCAATAACTTCATCCGCAATACCAACCATATAATCTGGATGATCTGCATTGGGATACTCGGTAATTTGAGCAGTAATAACTTCACCTGGTGTTGGTTTTAAGCCAATATCGTTAATATAAAACTTATATTTTGCAATTTTTTTATCAGTTAATTTAACCTCACCAAAATAGTGACGATTTTCGGATTTTGAAAATGGTCCAACGACTCGTTTATACTTTCGATCAGTAATCGATGTGACTTTGCCTTCCGGGCCCCGATCAGATCCAGGCTCCGCCGGCTTAACAATTTCCATTTCAACGGTATCGCCGTTTAATGCATTCATCGTGTTATCAGGTGCAATGTAGGCATCAGGTGCGATATCATCATAAGCAACAAACCCGAATCCCTTATCATTAGCATGAAAAATGCCGGATAACTTTTGCTTATCAGGGTTCATTTGAAACTTGCCATCTTGTGTGACCACCGCAATACCGTCGCGCTCCAAGCCCGCCAATTCCTGAACAATCAGCTTAAAAGACTCTGATCCATGGTATCTTAAAACATCGGCAATTTTTTCTACTGAAAATTCATTGTCGGGATATGTTCTAAGGACGTTCTCAATTTCTGTTTTTAAATCATTATCTTGCAATCTTTATTCCTCGTATTATTCATAAATTTTAGTTAAAAAGTTACTTAAATCAATTTCGAGCTGCTGATGAGCTGAATTAACAGTAATCATATGACTGGCATTTGGGTATTCATGATAACTCACTTTACTATTAACAAGCTGATCACGCACTAATTGACTACTTTCAGGGTTCACTATTTCATCGCTCATTCCCTGACCTATGAAATATGGTTGATGAATTTTAGGAAGATCAGAAGCAACGACTGCACTAAAGTCGGAAATTCTTTTTAGTAAGTCATCAATATGCTCATCCAGCCACTGCAATTTATCGGCCATGACTTTCGGATCTGTTTTATAGCGAAGATAGTTAGCCCGTGCCATCTGCATAAAGGTATTATGAACACTAAACTGTCGCTTTCGAACTATTGGAGAGCCAAATGAACCACCACCGACTAACTCTGGATGTAATTCAAGCGCTCTGGCAGAAAAAATGCCTCCCAACGAGATTCCAAAGATACTAATATCTTCAAAACCTTGATGCTTCATAAATTGGATTGCCTGTTGCGTATCTTCCAGCCAAATTTCAGGAGACCCCTGAAGAATAATATCTTTAAAGTCCGGAGTCCCATGCCCGGTTAACAACGGTGCGTATATTGAATAATTACTTCGCTCAAGGCGTCGGGCCAGCAGCCTAACATCAACTGGACCACTTGCAAATGCATGCATTAAAATAATGGCCTTGGGACCATGTTCGAAATAAAACGACTTATTTGGTGCTTGCATATTCTTTCATTCCCCTCTACAGTATAGCAGCTGTAATTATTTAGAATGACATCATTAACTGTGCACATCAGCCAATCTTGATGCTCGCAGCAACTTCTTTTTAGCTTGGATTTAACATAACTTCTTTTACCCTAACACTAATTATAATAAAAATCCCCCTGTATTTAAACAGGAGGAGTAAATACTAATGAGATGATAACCAAACCAGTCCTAAGGATAATACAAAAAAGATTATTCCCAAAACAACGGTTGTTTTTTGCATGAATGCTTCAAAACCACGTGGCTTCTGCTTGGCAAACAAGTCATCTGCACCACCGGTTAAGGCAGACATCGCATCATTAGTCTTTGATGGTTGCATTAATACCGCGATTGTAATTAATACACAGTCGATCAATAGTAATGTTATCAATAAGTTGTACACGTTACAGCCTCCCACCGTAAAATCGGCTCAATACTACTCATACTAAGTTAACACATTATCAACGTTTATTCCACACCTAGCCATCAACTTTCTGAACTAAGTTTTGTCAAATCAGCTGTTATTTCATGCTGTTTATTTGTCGAAACATTAATATAAAGCGTGTCGCCCCATCGAAGCATTGTATGGCCTGAAGGGACAATTTCAATGCCATCTCTCAAAATCTTTGTTAATAAAGATCCATTTGGCCATGGTATCTGACTTACAATTTTTCCATCCATGTAGGCACCTGCAAATATGGGCGTTACTATTTGTGCGGTTCGACCAAGATGAAACTGCCGTTTAACCTTTAACAACTGTTGAAGCATCGCATAATAAACCGGTTTGCCGTTCAAGGCGTCTAAAACACTATATGCAATTAGGCAAACCGTTGCCAATCCAAGTAGGTGTGTCAATGTACCAACCATCTCTGTGATCAAGAGAATTGCTGTAAAAGGCGCCTTGCTGATAGCTGCAAAATAGCCAGCCATCCCCATAATAATAAAACTCGATAAGTATGTTTGCGAGATAAACCCATATTGAATTGCGATATTGCCAATAATCGCACCAATCAAGCCTCCCAGACAAAGGATTGGTAAGAAGATTCCTCCAGGAAGACCACTGCCATATGAAATCATTGAAAAAGCGAATCGGATCAGGAAGAAAGCGCAAAGCACCAACGTTGAATAGCCGGCGCCCGTCAACTGAAGGATGATATAATTGCCACCACCCAACAAATTCGGGAAATAAGCCCCCAAACCAATAATCAACAGTAACGGAATAATACCCTGATAGTACCACGGTAGTTTGCTAATCCGATGATACCAACCGCCCATTCTTAAAATGATAAGCTGATAAAATCGGCCAAGCAATCCCAACGCAATTCCAAGGATAACGACCCAGATAAAATACCGAAGCGGAAGCGGCTGGCTTTTCATATACAGAACAGGTTTCAGACCAAAAACATAGGTTGCAACCATATCGGATGTGATTGCAGAAGTTAATGAAACAATCCAAATGTTTGTTGAAAAATTATGATAAATTTCTTCAAGAACAAATAACGTACTGGCAATTGGAGCATTAAACGCGGCACTTAAGCCGGCAGCAGCACCACTTGAAATCAGCACCTGCCGGTCAAACCCTACCTGCTTGGTTAAGTGTGCCAGCCCCTGTCCAAGCGTTGACCCCAATTGAATCGAAGGTCCTTCACGTCCCAAGTATAAGCCACTGCCAATTGCAAGAATACCACCGACAAATTTACGCCAGAGCACAGACCACCATGGATAATCAAGCTCGTCTCGTAGTTGTCCTTCAACCTGTGGAATTCCTGATCCTTTGATATCGGGTTGTTGTCGTAACAGCATGCCTATAATGAGACCAACACTCAAATTAATGGCAAGACACAACAACATCAGTATTGGTTTCTTAAATATACCCGTGTACAGGATCTGCATTATCGTCATCATGTGTTGGATGGACCATCTAAAAAGAGAGACCACAATTCCGGCTAAAATACCGATAATAAGGCCATTAAAGATAAATTTTAGCTGAGACAATTTATAGTTACCCTGAACCTGCACGTTTTTCATCCCTTAATCATTTCTAACACTTATCATATCACAACCACTTAAATCCATTTCTTTAGCTTGGGAACCAATAGTGAAATAAGTAATCCCAAGCCAATGATAATCCCCCTTTTAGAATCAGCATCCCCAGTTTGCGGCAATCGATTAGAAGATCGACCCGCTTTTGAAGAACGGGTGGTCTCACTATTTGAAGATTCAGATACCTGCTGTGCCGATGATTTTGGATCAGTGGCCTTTTTAGATAAGACAACATGTTTATTTTTGGAACGTCCCCTAGTTGACCTGCCAGTCTTTTGGGTCACTTGATTATTTTGTTTTTTATCTTCTGCCTTATCATTGACCTCTTTGGAAACACCTTGATCGTTTAATACCACGTTTTGGTTTTTCGTGTCTTCGAACACATCTTTGGGCGTATTTTCCAAAGACCTTTCCTTATTTGTTACCGGAAGTTCAGAATGATTGACCTGCAAATCCATTTTCTTGTCATTATCTTTTACATAATTAATTTTAACATTAGCCGGTGTCATTGTTGATAGCGTTATTTGTTTATCGGTAATAATAGACCGATAGCCATCAATTGAGATTGGCACATAATGCAACTTTTCTCCGAATTTTCCTGAAAGGGTGCTTTTTGAAAGTTGGTGGCCGTTTTCATCGACATTAACAATGGTCACTTTAACATCATTTCTTTGATATTGAAGCAAGTAAAGATCTTTCTGTTTGTCATACGTCGTGGATTGCCACTCATAGCCATAGAATTCGATATTTTCATGAAAAATATCTGCTACCTTGGACCTATCAATCACTTTCAAAAACAAATCATTGCCGGTTTCGTCGAGCCCCTGTACTTTGATCATATGACTGGATTTAAGGCCCATTTTATTTTGTTCCCTGCTAACCTTTTTCGCGAATCGCGATTGTGTCGGATGGCTTGTTCCCTTGTCTGCACTTATTTTATTCACTTCATGTTGAACCTGTCCCTCGTTAATCCCAAAAGTATCCGAACTTAACCCCTTGCTTTTTGCGAGTTGGGTTGACTTTTTAGAATTAATAGATTGATCCACTAGAAGTTGTTTGGACCCTTTTGAAAAGTCTTTTTCTACTAAATGCCTATCAGTTGGCTTTTGTCCCTTGAGATCATCACTTAAATTAGAGCCTGCAAGGTTATTCATCGTTGACGATGGCTCTGCTTCTTTTGGAGTGCCAATTGATTGCTCCTCTTTAACTACCTGCTGTGTTGTTACGTCTTCGTCGTCTTTTCTTCCACTATTAACTTGTTCATCAGAGGCGGTTTTATTTTTGGGGCGTTTTTTAGCATTTTGTTCATTCAAATTAGAAAGATCGCTTTGTTTAAAGTTGCCAACAATTTCTCCAGTTTTAACGTCTGAATGATTATCAGAATTAATTTTTTTATTTTCCGTTATTCTGTCAAAATCTGTCTTATTTGACGATGTATCATTGCTCGTTACCTGCTGAAAAAGTTTTTCTGGATGATTATCTGATACATAAGTAACTGTAAAGCCGTTTTTGATACTTCCCTTAATAGCTGTTTCCCCATCTAACAGCTTATAGCCGGGTAACGTCTTAGGGATAAATTTGAAATTCTCATCTTTTGGATCAATTTTTTCCTTATAAGAAGCATCTTTTTTACCATCTGAACTAAGAATTGATCTGGAACTCAAGTGTCCTTTTGCATCCTTTATTTGTTCACGTACATAAACATTAAATTCCCTAGGAGATGTTTGTTCACTCTCCGCCGCCCGACTTACAATCGGCGCTGCCAAACTCATCAAACCTACTGAAAACAAAATAACCTTTTTCAAAATAAAAACCTCCATTTAGTGTGTAATATTAATTACGCAAAATGAAGGTTTCTTTATTTTATTAAGTCAAAATTATTTTGTAAGAGATATAAAAAAACCGCATTTCTGCGATCTTTTTATCAATTACTACTTGCTTTGAATGTCATCACGAGCTTGTTCTGATAAATTGTAGAATGAGTGAATACCTTTGTATTCGGAAACATCACCAAGTTGATCTTCAATTCTCATCAATTGATTGTACTTAGCAATACGTTCGCCACGGCTCATTGAACCAGTCTTGATTTGACCTGCATTAAGAGCCACAACAAGGTCAGCAATCGTTGTATCTTCAGTTTCACCGGAACGGTGTGAAATGATAGCAGTGTATCCTGCTTCACGAGCCATTTCAACAGCTTCAACAGTTTCAGTTAAAGTACCGATTTGGTTAAGCTTGATTAAGATAGCATTGGCAACGCCCATCTTGATACCTTTCTTAAGGTAGTCAGTGTTAGTAACAAACAAATCATCACCAACAATTTGAACCTTTTTGCCAAGACGTTGGGTAGCCATTTGCCAATCTGCCCATTCATTTTCGTCAAGTGGATCCTCAATTGAAATAACTGGGTATTTGTCAACGATACCTTCAAGCAATGAAACAAATTCATCAGCAGTGTATGACTTTCCGTCACCCTTCAAATCATACTTCTTAGTTTCAGTGTTATAGAATTCTGAAGCGGCGCAGTCAAAAGCAATCGCAATATCCTTGCCTGGTTTGTAGCCGGCACGTTGGATAGCTTCAACAAGGATTTCAAATGGTTCCTCATTGTTCTTAAGATCTGGCGCAAAACCACCTTCGTCACCAACAGCGGTTGAATAACCACGTTCGTTTAACAAGTTCTTCAAATTATGGAAAGTTTCTGAACTCCAACGAATAGCTTCTTTGATGCTAGGGGCACCAACAGGCATAATCATGAATTCCTGGAAATCAACCTTGTTGTTTGCATGCTTACCACCATTAATAACGTTTAGCATTGGTGTTGGAAGCAAGTGGGCATTGAAACCACCGAGGTAGTTATATAGTGGCATCTCTAATTCATCAGCGGCAGCACGTGCGGCAGCAAGTGATACACCAAGAATGGCATTTGCACCCAACTTACCTTTATTTGGCGTACCGTCCAATTGAATCATAGCCTTATCAATAGCTAATTGATCAGTTACATCGTAGCCAACAATTTCTTTGGCGATGATGTTGTTTACATTATCAACGGCTTTGGTAACGCCCTTACCCATGTAACGGTCTTTGTCACCATCACGGAGTTCAACGGCTTCGTGTTCACCGGTTGAAGCACCTGAAGGCACGATTCCGCGACCCATTGCACCTGCTTCGGTATATAATTCAACTTCAACAGTTGGGTTACCACGAGAGTCAAGAACCTCACGGGCATAAATATCAGAAATAATTGACATATTTTTTTCTCTCCTTAGCGAAAGTTGTGACCTTTTGTACAAGGTTCAACTTAATTTTATTAGTTTAACGCTCAAGTTTCAATATAAAACTGCGAATCTTAGCTATTTTTGTAAGAAATTTGCAAGTTTCAAGAATGAATCAGCCTTTAAACTGGCACCACCAGCCAAAACACCATCAATATCGGTTTGAGCTAAAATATCATCGGCATTATTATCGTTAACACTTCCACCGTACAACACACGAACCTGATTGGCAACATCATCAGAATACAAATCGGCAATTGTTTGTCGAATTAAGTAGCATCCTTCTTCTGCTTCATCAGTGCTGGCAGTTTTACCGCTCCCAATTGCCCAACTTGGTTCATAAGCTAAAATAATGCTTTTAGCCTGATCTGCAGTGACAGATTTAAGCGCATTAGTGACTTGGCTGACAACCCACGAAATTCGTTCTGCAGATTGACGTCGGCTCATCGTCTCGTCACAACAAATGATCGGTGTCAAATGATTTCGAAAAGCAGCATGAACCTTTTTGTTAATAATGTCATCGGTCTCATTGAAATACTTCCGCCGTTCCGAGTGGCCGATAATAACATGGGTAACTCCCATTTCATTCAGCGCTTCCGGACTGGTTTCTCCAGTATAAGCACCCTCGTCTTCATAAAAACAGTTTTCGGCCGCAATAATTAGCGGTGAATCTGCATTATGCTTAATCATACTTTCCAAAAATAGTGGTGAAGCAGCAATGCAGGTTTCAGTAACTTTCGGGTCAGGAAGCTTTCCTTTGATTGTTTCCAGAAACTTAACAGACTCATCTACCGATAAATTCATTTTCCAATTACCGGCAACAAACGGAATTCTCATAATCAAATCATTCCTTTACAATTAATTGCTTAAAATTATTGTAACAAAAGAAACCCCAAAAGCCACGAATAACACTATACCAATTTTAAAATAATATGCGCCTGAACCCTATTGTGAACTACTCGGTCATGAATGACCGAGCTTCTGGGAACACGAAGTCGTATTTAGGATGTTGTATCGGTATGCCGAAGACCTAACCTACAGAACTTCGCTCTTTTACCACGGCTAGTTTCTAGCCAATAGCTCTTAATCCGCAATTAAAGATATTAACTGCCGCATTAATATCTCGATCATGGTGGGTCCAGCATTCAGATAAAAAAATCCCGACAAAGCGGGATTTTAAACTTATTTATTGTCGATTGCAGCAATGCCGGGAAGTGTCTTACCTTCAAGGTATTGAAGTGAAGCGCCGCCACCGGTTGAAATATGAGTTAATTTATCAGCAACACCAAGCTGCTTAACAGCAGCAGTTGAATCGCCACCACCAACAATGGTCGTTGCGTCAGTCAATGAGCCTAAGAATTCGCCAACTTTAAGCGTTCCTTGAGCAAAGTTGGACATTTCGAACACACCCATTGGACCATTCCAAACAACCGTCTTTGCATCTTTAAGAACTTTTTCAAAATCATCAATTGACTTAGGACCAATATCCAGTGCCATCCAGCCATCATCAATGTCGCCTTCGACAACTTTATGTTCTGCATCGTTATTGAAGCTCTTAGCAACAATATTATCGACAGGAAGGACGATCTTGTCGCCACCCTTTTCAAGGATGCTCTTAGCAACATCAATTTTGTCTTTTTCAACTAATGAGTCACCAACTTTGATACCCTTGGCAGCGTAAAATGTATAAGTCATACCACCACCGATGATAATCTTGTCAGCTTTGCTCAATAGGTTATCAATAACACCAATCTTGTCGGAAACTTTTGCACCACCAAGAATCGCAACGAATGGACGTTGTGGATTATTGACAGCTTCACCCAAGAATTGGATTTCTTTTTCCATCAAGAAGCCAGCAGCAACAGGCTTGCCTGATTTGTGCATTGCTTCAGCAATACCAACGTTAGAAGCATGTTGACGGTGAGCAGTACCGAATGCATCATTGATGTATTCATCACCCAAAGATGCCCAGTATTCGCCAAGTTTAGGATCATTGCCTGATTCGCGTTTGACGTATTCTCCATTTACAACATCTTCATAACGTGTGTTTTCAACAAGAAGAACGTTACCGTTTTCCAACTTGTTAATTGCATCTTCCAGTTGTTTACCTTCTGTTACAGGAACAAAAGTCACCGGTTTGTTCAACAAGTTTGAGAGTCGTTCGGCAACAGGACGTAATGAAAGACCCTTTTTGTCTTCTTCTTTTTTAATTCGGCCTAAATGAGAGAATAAGATTGCCTTACCCTTATGATCCAAAACAAATTTAATAGTTGGTAAAGCAGCCTGAATTCGGTTGTCATCACCAATCACACCATCTTTGATTGGAACATTAAAGTCAACACGCATTAATACTTTTTTACCTTCAAGATCCAAATCAGAAACTGTTAATTTTGCCAATTTAGAAGCCTCCTATACACAAGATCGTTTGTGATTATTAAAACATATACTTAGATAACAAAAGACGGAGAAGACGCCCTCTCCGCCGATTGTATAACTTAATTATTAAAGTGAAGCAAACTTCAACAAGGTACGAACCATGTTGCAAGTGAAGCCCCATTCGTTGTCATACCAAGCAACGGTCTTAACAAGTTGGTCATCACCGGCACTAGTAACCTCAGTTTGAGTAGGATCAAATACTGAACCGTGTGGATCATCAATGATATCTGACGAAACAATTTCGTCAGCATTGTAACCAAATGCTTCGTTACCTTCAGTGTGCTTCTTGATAGCTTCGTTAACTTCGTCTGCAGTTACTTTCTTGTCAAGAATTGCAATTAATTCAGTTAATGAACCATCAACAACAGCAACACGTTGTGCATGTCCTTGTAATTTACCAGCAAGTTCTGGAATAACAAGACCAATAGCCTTAGCAGCACCTGTTGAATGAGGAATCGTGTTTGCAGAGGCAGTACGGTTATTACGCTTCTTCTTAGTCTTAGGACCATCAAGAATTTGTTGTGATGCAGTGAATGCATGAACAGTAGTCATTGTACCAACTTTGATGCCAAATTCTTTGTTAATAAAGTATGCCATTGGAGCCAAGCAGTTAGTTGTGCATGAACCAGCTGAAACAATAACATCGTTTGAGTTAAGTGTGTCCAAGTTAACACCAGGAACAACAGTCTTAATTTGACCAGCAGGAGCTGAAATCAAGACACGCTTTGCACCAGCTTTGATGTGAGCTTGTGATTTTTCTTCGGATGTGTAAAAACCAGTACATTCAAGAACGAAATCAACGCCATCGTTTTTAACCCAAGGAAGGTTAGAAGCATCTTTTTCAGCGTATACAGGAATTTCCTTACCATCAACAACGATACCCTTGTCAGTTGAAGAAACATCTCCAGGGAAACGTCCATGTGTTGAATCATATTTCAAAAGATATGCCAACATTGATGGAGTGGTTAAATCGTTAATTGCGGCAACTTCGATTTCATCGGAGTGTAATTCGTGAATTCGTTTGAATGCCAAACGACCAATTCGGCCAAAACCATTAATACCAATCTTTACAGTCATACTGTGTTTTCCTCCTTTAGGAAATAAGAAAATATTAAATATTATCAGATAGTACGAAACTAATCGTACCACTAATTGAAAACAAAGTCAGCACCTTGTGAATAAAATCTCAATCAAGGCGCATCGAGTAAATTGAAATATTACCCAAGTACGAGTATAGCAGACCACTGAATAATTGCAATGAGTTCTACGCTAGTAACCGCTTTCACTAATTCGATTTTTCTTTGTCTTGAAAAATCCATTAAATTCTAGTATATTGGTATAGTGAGTTGCATTAGAAAACTTTTTTGCGCCCGTAGTGTAATGGATCGCACGTAAGATTCCGGTTCTTGAAATGAGGGTTCGATTCCCCCCGGGCGCATTAAACTATTCTTCAAAAGTAAAAGAGACCGAACCAAAGTTAATCTTTGATTTAGTCTCTTTTTTAATCATCAAACATCATTCAAATCTGTGAAATAATCGTCTACTTGTAAACAACTCGAGATGAACGCTTCAAACCTTTTCATACAAATTAATCATCAACGTCATGAAAATCAACACCCTGTTTGGCATAAAAGTCAATAATAGATTGTTTTTGATCCATGAACTTTGGCGGCAATGAAAGCTGAGATCCCATCGTCAAAATCGATTCCTCTAAACCAAATCCTGGTGCAGTTGTCGCTAATTCGATCCGGTTATCCCCAGGATCACGAACATATATACTCTTGAACCAACCACGATCAGCGTACTCTTCTCGATTAAGGTTCATTTTTTCTGCCTTATCCCAAAAATCGAACAATACCTTTTCACTCGGAACCTGCAACGCAATATGGTCAATACTTCCCCGGCCAAACCGTGTTCTTACCTCGGGCTGTTGGCTCTTAAATAAGTCGATTGATTCATGGCCTTCCAACTCAACTACATTGTCTTTAACTGTAATACCCAGCCAATCATGAAAGAACGATGCGGTAGCTGTCGGGTCCGGCACATGTAATTCTGTACCCAGGAAGCGGGCAATTTGATTTTCTGCTGGAATCCCATTATTTGGCACTACCCGCCAATCAGTCAGACGTTCAGGTGTTTCTAACATTTTAATCTCAATATTATCCGGATCGTTAAATTTAAGACCATTCCCAATTTCGGTTACTTCAATACCTTGATCATCCAAACGATGATGCCAATAATCCGTACTTCCCTGTGGAATTGCTAATTTAATATTATTAAAGAAATGTTTCCCATCCGTTCTTCTGCCAAGTAATGGCAAAACAAAAAATGTCACAACTGTCCCCGGCGTCCCTAAATAATCGCCATAAAATAAATGCCTAATTCTGATGTTTTCTTGATTAACACTATTTTTGACAAGTCGCATCCCTAAAACTTTCGTATAGAAATGAACATTTTGTTCTGCATCTCGGGTTAATAATGAAATATGATGTGTTTGCATATTATATGCCTCCCGGCTAGTAAATCATTCTAATATAATTGTATCATGAATGTATCCGCTTTCTAAGCATTGTGACGTTTAAGAATACCACCGACTGCAAGTCACAAAACCTTTGATTTTAACCTATAACCCGTTTTCCATAAACAAGATAAGCAAACTATTTGACCTTTTTTGACCAATCAACTAAACTGTAATCATGAACTTGGCAAAAGCCATCTTTCATAAAATTGATAAGGAGGCATATTCAATGAATTTAGTGCCAACCGTTATTGAACAATCCGCTAATGGCGAACGTGCTTATGATATTTACTCACGTTTGTTAAAAGACCGTATCATCATGTTGTCAGGACCAATCGAGGATGACATGGCAAATGCAATCATTGCACAATTGCTATTCTTGGATGCTCAAGACTCTGAAAAAGATATTTATCTCTACATCAACTCACCTGGTGGTGTCATCACATCAGGTATGGCAATTTTCGATACAATGAACTTTGTAAAAGCAGATGTTCAAACTATCGTTATGGGTATGGCTGCCTCAATGGCTTCCGTTCTTGCTTCTTCTGGAGCAAAGGGCAAGCGTTTTGCATTGCCACACGCCCAAGTTTTGATTCACCAACCTTCTGGTGGTGCCCAAGGTCAACAAACTGAAATTGAGATTGCCGCTGAAGAAATTCTCAAAGCTCGTAAAATGATTAATGAACTCTTAGCAAAGAATTCTGGTCAACCAATTGAAAAAATCAATAAGGATACTGAACGTGATAACTACTTGACCGCTCAGGAAGCTGTTGATTACGGTTTGTTGGATGGCATCATGACAAACAGTTCTGAGAAAAAATAAATTTTAATTAACTACGGATCGAAACTGATCCAACTATTTCCGAGACCAATTTTTGGGCCTCGGTTTTTTTATGCTTTTTTTATTCTGACGTTGACTCAGAAAAATGACTGTTCCGAAATTCTTCTTGCGTGCTGTACTCTTATCATCATCAAGTAACGATCATTGATAAATCACATTTTAGGACCTAAAATGTACTTGTAAAAGTTAAATAAGTAACAAGCTCAAACGATAGTTACTTAAAACGAATTATTAGTGATAGATAATTCGAATAAATCGCTTGTGTTCTAACGCTTAATCAATGAATAGAGGCTAATAAGATGAAAAATACAATGACTTCGGATAAAACAAAAGTAATTGAATCAACTGAAAAAGATGAAACGATTCCTACCGAAATGAAGGCTTGGGAAGTTGTTAAGCCAGGACCGCTTGATGCCAATCCATCGCCACTGAAGTTTACAACCAAACCAGTTCCAACTCCAAAGCGGGGCGAAGTTTTGGTACACATTATTGCCTGTGGTGTTTGTCACACCGACTTACACGTTACTGAAGGCGACTTACCTGTTCATCAGGAACACGTCACTCCTGGACATGAGATTGTCGGAAAGGTTGTTAAGAACGGTCCGGGAACCAGCCGATTCGAGCTTGGAGATAGAATTGGGGTGCCTTGGTTACGTTGGACCTGTGGCGTTTGTGAATATTGCCGAGCAGGTAAAGAAAACCTCTGCCCCAATTCGTTATACACCGGCTGGGACCACGACGGCGGATACGCTGAATATGTGACAGTTCCAGAGGGGTTTGCTTATCGAATTCCCGAAAGATTTGATTCAATGACTGCCGCACCGCTTTTATGCGCCGGCATTATCGGGTATCGCGCTTTTGAACGTGCAAATGTACCTGCCGGTGGCCGATTGGGATTATATGGGTTTGGCGGTTCCGCTCATTTAACTGCTCAATTGGCGATGGCTCAAGGAATCGAGGTTCATGTTCTAACTCGAGGTAAGGATGCTCGAAAATTTGCATTGGAACTTGGCGCTGCATCTGCCAATGGCGCCTATGATCTTCCTCCGGTAAAATTGGATTCAGCTATTATCTACGCCCCCGTTGGCGATATTGTGCCAAAAGCACTTGAAGCTTTAAAACCAGGTGGTACGTTGGCAATGGCTGGCATTCATTCAACTGACATTCCACAACTGACCTACACTGAACATATTTTCCATGAAAAGAACTTAACCAGTGTTGAAAGTAATACCCGCCGGGATGGCGAAGAATTTCTAACATTGGCAGACAGACTGAATATCCATCCAGAAATTCATGAATATCCGCTTGCCAAAGCTGATGAAGCGCTAAAATATGTAGCTGCTGGAGACATTAAGGGTGCTTGTGTATTAAGAGTAAGTGAAGGATAAAAAATAGTTAACAATTATCTTAGTCACAAAACAGGAGGTTGAGACAACATATGTTGTCCCAGCCTCCTGTTTTGTTTTTATCAAAAAATGTCCATTTTCAAAAACTTAAAATCAAAAGAAACCGTCTTAACTACGCAATCTGGTCTTCAGCTAGCTTGCTGGCAAATTCATTAATCTTTCTTAATCGATGATTAACACCCGATTTTGAGATTGGCCCACCTTCAACTAATTCTCCAAGCTCTTTCAAACTTACTTCTGGGTGCTTCAAACGCGCCCTGGCAACTTGAGCCAACTTAGGTGCTAATTTGTTAATTCCCATAACATCATCAATTAATTTAATATTTTCGATTTGTTTGCTGGCAGCATTAGCTACCTTATTTAAATTTGCGTTTTCGCAGTTAACCAATCTGTTCACCGAGTTCCGCATGTCACGAACAATTCGAATATCTTCAAACTTTAACATTGAACTGGTTGCTCCGATTAATTGAAGAAAATCCGCAATCTTCTCGGCCTCTTTCAAATAAGTAATGTATCCACTTCGCCGCTGTGTTGACCTGGCTTTTAAATGATACTTATTCATCATTTCCGCGATCATTTCATTGTGGCTTTCATACAAAGAATAAATTTCCAAATGGTATCGCGACGTTTCAGGGTTATTAACTGAGCCACTAGCTAAAAAGGCTCCTCGTAAATATGAACGGATCTGTGCATCGTTAGTTAATAATTTTTGTGGCACCCGTTCAACAATTTGAACGCCATCAAAGATTCCCAGATCATTTAAGACTTCAGTTGCTTTATTTTCAACACGTAGAATATACAAATTATTTTTCTTCAACTTCATCTTTCGACGAACACTCAATTCGCCGGTAATACCGTAAAACTTAGAAAGCAATTGATACATTCTTCTTGCAATTGCTGGATTTTCCGATGAAACATTTAAAACAAAATGGTGATTGGAAATTGACAGGGATCCGTTGATTCGAATCAGCGCCATTAATTCTGCTTTGGCATTATCTCTGTGAACCGTTAAAGATGTTAGTTCCTTTTTAACTTCGCTTGCGTATGACATTGGAACAACTCCTTACTCTTCGTCAGTCGATCGACCAATTAAATTCAGTAACTCCTCGGCAACTTCTTGGCCATTATGAAAGGCACCACGGTCCTTAAGCTCCAAGAAGTCAGCGGAAATAACCCGACATCCCATTGCCCGCAAACCTGCAAAATCATGTTTAACAGGTTGGGAAACTTCATTCCATTTTTTGTAATCGATGTATTCAGAAGGAACTTCTTTCATATTAACTAAAACGGTGTTGATGAAATTCTTTCCGAGATGTTGATTAAGTACCCGAACATGATCGGCTTCCGTAAAATTCTCGGTTTCACCTTTTTGCGTCATAATATTGCAAATATAAACAATATCAGCAGTTGTCCTCTTTAAGGCATTTCCAACATTTTCAATCATCAAATTAGGCAAAATACTTGTAAATAGACTTCCCGGCCCTAATACAATCTGATCTGCATTCATGATTGCATCTACCACTTCATCAACCGCTTCAGGTTTGTGGGAGTCATCATTGGTTTCAACCCAAACCCGCCTAATTAATTTACCAGCCGCAGTAATCTCTGATTCACCACTCATATGACTACCATCACTAAATTCTGCATTTAATTCAAGCGGCTCATTTGCAGCAGGGAAAATATGCCCGTCAACTTTCATCATCCTGCTAAGAATCTGAACGGCATCAAAAATGCCGCCACGCTTTTCAGACAACGCAGCAATAATAAGATTTCCAATCGCATGACCGGCAAAGAACTGATCACTGCTCTTAAAACGGTATTGGAACAAATCCAATTCCAACTGCGGTAAATCAGAAAGGGCCACCATTACATTTCGAATATCTCCAGGTGGCACAACGTTAATATAATTTCTTAGGATTCCGGATGATCCACCATCATCAGCAACAGTTACAATTGCTGTGATGTCAACATGCCGGTTTTTTAAATTTTTTAAGATAACCGGAAGGCCGGTACCCCCACCGATCACGACAATTCTTGGTCGGTGCGTGTGCAATGCGTCAATCATCTTAGTTTTCCCCCTTCCCTTTATGGCGGTCAATGTCTCGATGCGTAATATTAACCGGATACTGTGGATATTGTTTTTGTAAATCTTTACTTAGTCGTTGGGCAATGGCAACTGAGCGGTGTTGACCGCCAGTACAGCCAATGGCAATTGTTAAACTCGCTTTGCCTTCTTTCTCATATCCAGGCAATGTGAAATTAAGGATATCAAGTAGTTTATCATAAAATGCCTTTGCGCCTTCAGAATGCATAACATAATCAAAGACAGACTTGTCCAGTCCGGTCTTAAACCGCATCTTAGGATCATAATATGGATTTGGCAGAAACCGAACGTCCATGACAATGTCAGCATCCAGTGGCAGCCCATACTTAAATCCAAATGACATCACTTCAACATGGAAAGTGTGGGTTGTATCAGTAGATTCAAAATTATGAAAAACCTCTTCACGCAATCGTCTAGGTGACATATTTGTGGTATCAACGACCAAATCAGCAGCCTTTTTAACATTCTCAAGTAGTTCACGCTCTTTTTGAATGCCATCAATCACCCGACCGTTTCTGGCAAGTGGATGTGCCCTTCGAGTTTCTTTATATCGTGAAACCAGCTTGGTATCCGAAGAATCAAGAAAAATAATATCGACATCGTCATTCTTTTTGAGATCATCAAACATTCCGATAATTTCATCATAAAAAACTTGTGAACGCAAATCGATTACAAGCGCGATTTTATTAATATCCCGCTCCATCCTTACTAACTCTTTAAACTTCGGCAAAAGTGTCGGTGGCATATTATCAACGCAAAAATATCCTAAATCTTCAAAGCTTTGCATTGCAACTGTTTTACCAGCACCACTCATTCCAGTAATAATGACGAATTGATTATTCATAGCCATGTTGAATGATGTCCTTTCGTATAACAAACTCATTTGAGTATAACATACCGGGCGTATCATTTTAAGCATTAAATTTTTGCATGACCATCCCAGCCTATCTAAATGCTTTGACTACAGCATTCAAACAAAAAAGGAGCTGACAAAAAGATTGTCCAGTCCCTTTTAATTTTATCATGACTATTACTGAGCAAAGACGTACGAAAAAAGGCAACTTCCAGCCGAGTAATTGGAAGTTAACCGCCTTTTATCCCACTCTCTATTCAAAATAATCACTCATATGACATCATTAATGGTTTGCTGCTTTAGCAGCCGACTTTTGTTTCGCTCGTTCCGTCAATGCCTTATCCCGTTCCAAAACAGGTTTAAGATATTGTCCGGTATAACTTTTTGTGACTTCAGCAACCTGTTCTGGTGTGCCGGTCGCCACAATTTGGCCGCCACCATCACCGCCTTCTGGACCAAGATCAATCAAATGATCGGCATTTTTGACCACATCAAGGTTATGTTCAATGATGAGTACCGTATTACCATTATCCACCAGCTTTTGCAGGACACCGAGTAATTTACGAATATCCTCACTGTGAAGACCGGTGGTCGGCTCATCTAGAATATAAAAGTTTTTCCCGCTGGCTTTTTTATATAATTCAGAAGCCAGTTTCATTCGTTGCGCTTCACCACCAGAAAGTGTCGTCGCCGGCTGTCCAAGTGATACATAACCCAAACCAACATCTTTAATTGTCTGAAGTTTACGCGTAATCTTTGGAATGGCACTAAAGAAATCGAGTGCTTCTTCAACTGTCATATCAAGAACATCGGAAATATTCTTACCCTTGTATTCTACTTCAAGTGTTTCAGCATTATATCGCTTTCCATGACAAACTTCACATGGCACATAAACGTCTGGCAAAAAGTTCATTTCAATTTTTAAGATACCATCTCCATGGCAGGTTTCACATCGACCACCCTTGACGTTAAAACTAAAACGACCCTTTTTAAAGCCACGTAGTTTCGCATCATTTGTATTGGCAAATAAATCACGAATATCATCGAAGACACCGGTATATGTTGCCGGATTACTCCTAGGTGTTCGGCCAATAGGTGTTTGATCGATATTAACGATCTTTTCAATATTCTTATAACCCGATATGGATTTATATTTTCCGGGACGCTCCGAATTATGGTTTAGCTTCTGAGCCAACGCCTTTTTGAGAATATCGTTAACCAATGTTGATTTCCCAGAACCGGAAACTCCGGTTACAACAATCAATTCACCAAGTGGAAAATCAACTGTAATATCTTTCAAATTATTTTGAGCAGCTCCGGTTACACGGACTTTTTTGCCATTGCCAGTCCGCCTTTTTTCAGGAACAGGAATAAATCGTTTTCCAGCCAAGTACTGACCGGTAATTGATTGAGGAGCAGCAGCAATTTGATCCGGTGTTCCAACAGCCATGACTTTTCCACCATCACGACCGGCACCCGGTCCAATATCAACAATGTAATCAGCTGCACGCATTGTATCTTCATCATGTTCGACAACAATCAATGTATTTCCCAAATCACGCATCTTTTTAAGTGACGCAATTAGTCGATCATTATCGCGCTGATGAAGGCCAATCGATGGTTCATCCAAAATATAGAGGACGCCGGATAGGTTGGAGCCAATCTGGGTAGCAAGCCGAATTCGCTGTGCTTCACCTCCGGAAAGAGTCCTAGCTGATCTTGACAGAGTTAAATAATCCAGACCAACATTTCTTAGAAAGGTCAGCCGATCAACAATCTCTTTGATAATCGGTTTTGCAATCATCGTATCTTGTGGGCCAAATTTTAGGTTTTCGAAAAAATTGAGTTCCGCAGATACATCCAATGCAGAAATCTCAGCAATATTTTTGCCATCAACTTTAACAGCTAGTGCCTTGCGATTTAACCGATAACCATGACAAGTCTGACAAGTCAGTTCCGTCATATAACCGCTCAAATTATTTCTGGTAAAATCACTGCTGGTATTGTGGTAACGGCGATCAACATTATTGATAACACCTTCAAAGGGACCGTCAACATCTCGAATACCACCAAAGTCACTTTCCAAAGTAAAGTGAAGTGACTTTGTTTTAGATCCATAAAGGACAAAATCGCGCTGTTTCTTTGGTAACTTGTTAAATGGTGTATCCATGTCAACACCTTCAGCCTTGCACGCTTGTGCTAACATATTCGGATACCATTTGGACCCAGTCGGACTCCAAGGGGCAAGCGCACCTTCGTTCAACGTTTTTGTCTTATCAGGGACAACCAAATCCGGATCAACCTCTAGTTTCATTCCGAGACCGTCACAATCCGGGCAAGCACCAATGGGAGAATTAAACGAAAACAAACGCGGCTCGAGTTCTCCAACAGTAAACCCACAAATTGGACAGGAATAATGCTCAGAAAAAATCATCTGATCCCGTTCGCCTAAAAAGTCTGCAATTGCATATCCACCACTTAATCTAAGGGCAGCTTCCAGAGAATCGGATAACCGATTATTAATACCATCTTTAATGACAATTCGATCGATAACAATGTTAATATCATGCTTTTTATTTTTGTCCAATTCAATGGAATCATCCACATCGAGTGTGTCTCCATCAACCTGAACCCGAACAAATCCTTCACGTTTAATTTTTTCAAATACCTTTTTATGCTGACCTTTTCGTCCGCGCACAATTGGTGAAAAAATCTGCATCTTTGTCCGTTCCGGAAGCTGCATAATTTGGGCAATCATCTGGTCAACAGACTGACTGGTGATCACTGTCCCATCATTAGGACAAATCGGTGTCCCAACTCTGGCCCAAAGGAGTCGAAAGTAATCATTGATTTCAGTGACCGTTCCGACTGTTGACCTTGGATTTTTCGAAGTTGTCTTTTGATCAATTGAAATTGCCGGGCTCAACCCCTCAATCGAATCGACATCGGGTTTATCCATCTGGCCAAGGAATTGACGGGCGTAAGAAGACAAACTTTCTACATATCGACGCTGCCCTTCCGCATATAATGTGTCAAATGCCAACGAACTTTTTCCTGACCCGGATAAGCCGGTCATCACAACCAGTTTATTCTTAGGGATCGTCACGTTAACGTTCTGTAAATTATGTGCACGCGCACCTCGAATTATAATCTTATCATTCACCAAATTTTTTCTCCTTTAGCTGATCTGCGCCTTTAATTCCATAATCGTGTCACGTAGCGTTGCCGCTTGTTCAAAATCAAGCTTTTTAGCGGCTTCACGCATTTCATCCGTCAAACGGGCCAACATATTCTTTTGATCTTTGGTACTCATTTGTTCAAAGTCACTTTCGACAAAATCATCTTTTTTACCGGCATCACTACTGGATTTAGTAATCGAGATAGCATCACGAACTGGTTTGATAATGGTTTTCGGTGTAATGCCATGCTCTTTATTATATTTAATCTGAATTGCCCGACGACGCGCAGTTTCATCAATAGCCGCCTTCATTGAGTCCGTGACAGAATCCGCATACATAATAACGGCACCATGTTCATTTCGAGAGGCTCGGCCAATCGTTTGAATCAAAGATCGTTCATTTCTCAGAAATCCTTCTTTATCCGCATCCAAAATCGCCACAAGGGAAACTTCCGGAACATCAATCCCTTCACGCAACAAATTGATACCGACTAGAACATCGAATTTGCCGAGTCTCAGGTCGCGAATAATTTGAGTTCTCTCGAGAGTTTTAATATCCGAATGAAGATATTTGACTTTAATGCCCAAATCCTTTAAATAGTCCGTTAAATCCTCAGCCATTTTTTTAGTCAAAGTGGTGACAAAAACCCGTTCATGTTTATCAACACGTTTATTAATTTCACCGACCAAATCGTCCATTTGACCCATAATCGGTCGGACATCTATTGTAGGATCAAGCAAACCGGTTGGTCGAATAATTTGTTGCACAACATCTTTGGTTTGATCCATTTCATATGGGCCAGGCGTTGCTGACATATAAATGACCTGGTGAACCCGCTTTTCAAATTCCGGCAACCTTAACGGCCGATTATCAAGTGCACTCGGTAATCGAAATCCATATTTGACCAGTTGCTCTTTTCGAGCCTTATCACCATTATACATACCCCTGATTTGAGGCATTGTTTGATGGGATTCGTCAACTACAAGCAGGTAATCATCGGGAAAAAAGTCAAGAAGTGTAAATGGTGGTTGTCCCGGCTTTCTTCGATCCATAAAACGAGAGTAGTTTTCAATACCACTGGTATATCCCATCTCACGCATCATCTCAATATCATACGTCGTCCTTTGCTTAAGCCGTTGAGCCTCTAACAATTTTCCTTCTTTTTCGAATTTAGAAACCTGACTATCCATTTCCTGCTGAATTTCAGGAAGGGCCAACTTCATAACATCATCATTTGTTAAAAAGTGGGTGGCCGGAAAAATCGCAATGTGCTCCCGATCACCAATGACTTCACCCGTCAAAGTATCGACTTCTCGAATTCGATCAATCTCATCGCCAAAAAACTCAATTCGAAAAGCATGCTCATCCCAAGAAGCCGGAAAAACCTCAACTACGTCTCCGTGAACCCTGAAACGACCACGTTGAAAATCGATATCGTTTCGATCATATTGAATATCAACCAATTGACGCAATAGATGGTCCCTTTCAATATTTTGTCCAACTCTTAGTGAAACAACGTGGTTTCGATACTCTGTTGGATCTCCTAAACCAAAGATTGACGAAACTGAGGCTACAACAATCACATCATTACGTTCCAAAAGAGAACTGGTCGCTGAATGTCGTAATTGATCAATCTCATCATTAATCGAAGAATCTTTTTCAATATACGTATCACTTGAAGGCACGTAGGCTTCTGGCTGATAATAATCATAATAGCTAACAAAATATTCTACCGCATTATGTGGAAAAAATTCTTTGAACTCACCATACAATTGTCCGGCCAATGTTTTATTATGTGATAAAACCAGTGTTGGTTTGTTAACCTGTGCGATAACATTTGAAATCGTAAACGTCTTACCGGTCCCAGTTGCCCCAAGTAAAATTTGTGCTTTTTTTCCATCATCAACGCCGTTTACTAACTTTTTTATTGCCTGTGGTTGATCACCCGTTGGTTGGTAACTAGATACTAAATCAAATTTATGGTTATTTTCTCTTTCGATCAATCAAATTTCCCCCTGACTGAACTTCGGAATACTTAAAAAGATTAAAAAAGGCACGGACAATTTCAGGTTACGCCCGCCCTTGAGATAACTGTACAAAAAACAAATACAACAGCTTGCTTTGATACTTGCTCAATCAAATCAACATTGACACTTCTTCATAAGACATTTTACCATACGAACATACTTTCGCAAACCATTATTTACCGGAATTTTCACTTTTTAGAACCCGCCTGGTTAATTTTCTCAATTTCTCTTGAGTCGTAAAGTTTTCATCCAGCATCTCCGGAATGACTTTTGAAACAACGTATTGGACACAGTGCATATCGCGATACTGCAGCATCGTTGATAAACTTTCTTTATACATTTCAGGATAAACCTCTTCAGGATTCCCCTTTTGAATTTCACCAAATGACTCATAGAGTAAATCCACTTTATCGGCAACCGCTAAAACCCTGCCTTCTAAAGTATCATCTTTACCTTCTGAAAGTCGACGACGGTATGCATCTTGGAATTCAGATGGAATTTCATTTTGAATAAAGTTTTCGGTTAGCTTATCATCCACATCTGCCAGCATTGAACGAAGCACTGGCGTTGCATACTTAACGGGTGTCTTAATATCACCAATAAAGCGTTCGGTATAATCATGATTCAATGCTTTTTCATACAATAAACGCCAATTGACCGTTTCACCTGCATTTTCTTCAACATCTCCAAGAAATTGTGCAATCTCAGCTACCTTAAAAGAGTGGGCCGCCACCGAGTGTTGTTCAAACTTAAAATATCCAGGTGCCCGATTAATCAATTCCAATTCAGCTAAACTTTCCAAATATTGATGCATCCCCATAAGTCAATTGCCTCCATCCAGTTCATTTATTTTTCTTTATACTAAAGAAGGCCGAGAAAATTATCCCGACCTCCTTTCTGTTCATATATAAATCATATCTCATTTAAACACGAATTCAAAATGAAACGAAGTCTTAATGCGATACTTCTGTTTGTCCTTTTGAACTAAGTGCTTCTACATATTTAAAGGCTTGTTGGCCAGCAATACCGCCTTCACCAACAGCCGTTGTAATTTGGCGTAAATCCTTTTGTCGAACATCGCCAATTGCATAAATGCCCGGAACCGAAGTTGCCATCTGATTGCTTGTCTTAATCCAACCATCAGCATCCGTAATATCCAAGTTAGCAAACGGTTCAGTCATCGGCAATAAACCAACATAAATAAAGACGCCGGAAGTTTTGATTTCAGACTCTTCATTGGTTTTATTATTGACAGTTTTAACCGCGGTGACCTTTTTATCATCACCGAGAACTTCAGTCACATTAGTATTCCAAACAAAATCAATTTTATCGTTTGCAAATGCTCGATCCTGAATCACCTGTTGTGCCCGAAGTTGGTCTCGCCGATGAACAACCGTTACATGATCAACAATACCAGCTAGATACGTTGCTTCCTCAATGGCAGAATCTCCACCACCGACGACCACAACGTTTTTATTCCTGAAAAAGGCACCGTCACACACGGCGCAGTATGATACACCTTTACCACCGTATTCATGTTCACCGGGAATGCCTAATTTCTTATACTCTGAACCGGTTGCAATAATGACAACCTTTGCTTCAATCTCTTCACTATCTGTTTTGACAATTTTGACATTGCCTTTATCCTCAATAGATTCAACTGAACCATAAACATATTCGGCACCAAAATTAACCGAACTGTCGTACATCTGTTGAGCGAGATCCGGACCCATGACTGATTTAAAGCCGGGATAGTTTTCAATTGCCGCCGTATTGTTCATTTGACCACCATAAATACCGCGGTCAATCATTGCGACTGATAAATTTGCTCGGGATGCATAAAGCGCGGCTGTCATCCCACCAGGCCCAGCACCAATCACAACGACATCATAATTTTTAGCCATTTGGATCCTCCTTGTCTTTCAATGAATTACAACTACCAATTTACTATGAAAAAGTAAGCCTGTCCAGCAGAAAGATTTTACTTTTTCTGTTTCATATCTTCTTCACTTAATTGTTTGCCAAGATCCTTCAAATAGGTACGTAATCCACTTGAAATCTCTGGATGCTGCAGACCAAAAATAATGTTAGTCTTTAGCCAACTTAACTTATTACCGGTATCGTAACGTCGACCTTTAAATTCATGTGCAAATACCCGCTGTGTCTTGTTTAGCGTATCAATCGCCGAGGTCAATTGGATTTCCCCACTGGCATCAGGTTTTGCATTTTCCAAAATACCAAAAATTTCCGGGGTTAACAGGTATCGGCCAATAATTGCCAGATCACTTGGTGCCTTTTCCGGCGATGGCTTTTCAACAAACTTTTTAACATTGAATAACCCTGGCTGCACTTCTTCGGATGGATCAATAACACCATATTTTGAAATATCTTTATGGGCTACCCGCTTAACAGCCAAAGTCGATGCACCGGTTTCCTGATAGCTATCCATGAGCTGCTTGGTTAAAGGCACCTTATCTTCCATCACATCATCGCCCAGCATTACAACAAACGGTTCATTGCTGATAAAACTTCGAGCGGTATAAATTGCATCTCCCAGCCCCCGTGGATGTGATTGGCGAATAAAATAGATGTTCATATCATTCGTTTTACGAATGCTCTCTAGCATGTCCGTCTTATGACGTTCCTCAAGATTTTGCTCAAGTTCAGGATTAGCATCGAAATGATCTTCAATTGATCGTTTACCCTTACCAATCACAATCACAATATCTCTAATACCGGATTTCTTTGCTTCTTCCACAATAAACTGAATTGTCGGCGTATCAACAATTGGCAGCATTTCCTTTGGAAGAGCCTTGGTTTCCGGTAAAAACCGAGTTCCTAATCCAGCAGCCGGAATAACAGCTTTGGTTACTTTCTTTTGCATTTATATACCTCAACCTTTCTAAAAATTAGTCTTTTTAATTATTCTATTTCTGAACGACCTTCCCGGGTCATTAATTGATTGATTGTTTCTTTAATATCAGCACCATCATATAAAACGTGGTAAATGGCACTTGTAATCGGCATTTCAACGCCGCGTTTCTTGGAAAGTTGATACGCTGCCCGCGTTGTTGCAATGCCTTCAATCACCATTCCCATGTTTTTGATAACCTGGTCCAGTGATTCACCACGTCCTAATTCATTACCAGCACGCCAATTTCGAGAATTTGTACTTGTAGCGGTTACAATAATATCACCAACGCCTGATAAACCGATAAAGGTAAGTGGATTAGCGCCAAATGATGTTCCCAGTCGAGAAATTTCCGCTAATCCTCGGGTCATCAAGGCCGCTTTTGCATTGTCTTTATATCCTAATCCATATAATGCACCGGCACCTAACGCAATGATATTCTTAAGAGCAGCTCCGATTTCGACACCAATAACATCATCACTTGTATAAACCCGGAAATAATGATTCATAAATAAATCTTGAATCTCTTTTGCTGCCTTTTGATTATCGCTGGCAACCGTGACTAGTGTAATGTCCTTAGTAACAACGTCTTCAGCCTGACTTGGACCCGATAAAACGGAAATCGATTGACGATTTTCCGGGGCAATCTCCTGTGCGAGCACCTGTGAAAGGCGCAGATATGTTTTCTCTTCAATTCCCTTTGAAGCATGAATAATATTAACCCATTGATGACGTTCCTTTAAGATTTCTGCCACTTGGTGGGCAACCGATCTGGTTACCTGAGTTGGCACAACAAACAAAATATAGTCAACGTCTTCAATCGCTTCGCCTAAATCATTGTATGCTTTGATTGAATCAGAGAAAGTAAAGTTTTTAATGTATTTGGTATTGGTATGGGATTCATTAAACTCCTTAACCTGTTCCTTATTATATGACCATAATTTTACATTTGATCCATTTTCATCAAGGATACTTGCCAAAACGCTTCCCCATGATCCAGCTCCAAGAACCGCAATTTCTTTAGTCATCATTATTCTCCTTTTTTATTGGTAAATTAAAAATCAACATTCAGCGTATTCCCTTCCAGGTACCATGGATTCACCTGATCACGACGTCGATAGATCGCTAGAATAATCGCGCCAACGAACAGGAAGATCGACAGTATTTGTGAAACCCGTAAGTTGAACAACATCAAACTGTCTGTCCGCATTCCCTCGATAAAGAACCGTCCAAATGAATACCACATCACATAACCCAAGAAAACTTCGCCCTGCTTAAATAAATAAGGGTTATGCCGTAACGTTATTAATACTAAAAATCCTAAAAAGCTCCACACCGACTCATATAAAAATGTCGGTTGTCGATATGCGCCGCTGATATACATTTGTGAAATAATGAAATGCGGCAGGTGAAGGCCTTGAAGATACGCTAAAGAGGTTATTTTCCCAAATGCCTCTTGGTTCATAAAGTTTCCCCAACGCCCAATTGACTGAGCCAAAATAACCGTTGGTGCAGCAACGTCAAGCATTAACCAAACAGGGATAAAACGTCGACGGCAGAACCAAATAACCACGATCATTGCACCAATCAAGGAACCATAAATGGCAATACCGCCATCCCAAATTTGAATGATTTCTCCGGGATTATCTTTGTAATACGACCACTGAAAGATAACGTAGTATAGCCGAGCACAGATTAAAGCAGCCGGTAATGCCCACAAAATCATATCATAGATGTCATCGGGCTTGATACCACGTTTTTTACCTTCCCTGACAGCCAAATAGACCGCTAAAATAACACCACAGGCAATAATAATGCCATACCAATGGACTTCAATCGGTCCTAAATGGAAGGCAATTGGGTTTAAAGCCAAACTTTTAAAACTAAACAATATGGGCACTCCTATTTCTTCGAATCAGGTTTTTTTGATGTTTTCCCGATTAGATCCTTATTCTTCTCTTCAACATTCTTTTCTTCGGCTTTTTCTTTTGCATCACTGGCACTATTAGCCTTAATTAAGTTATTCAAATTACGATCAAAGGTTTCAGTTGCGTCATAGCCCATCGATTGCGCACGAAAGTTCATTGCAGCTGCTTCAATAATAATGGCCAAATTACGACCGGTTTTAACCGGAATGGTAATTTTTGGCACATTCACATCAAAGATATGAACATTTTGTGTGCCATTTCCAAGTCGATCAAATTTTGCATCCTTTGTGTAATTTGCCAGATGAATAATTAAATCAACCTTGGTTTGGCTTCTGACCGCACCTGTTCCAAAAAGCGTCATAACATCGATAATCCCAATTCCCCGAATTTCAAGAAGGTGGCGTAAAATAGCCGGTGCCGTTCCTACCAGCGTTTGCTCATCCTGCTGATACACTTCTACCCTATCGTCAGCAATCAATCGATGTCCACGTTTCACAAGTTCCAGGGCCGTTTCACTTTTGCCTATACCACTATCACCGGTAATTAAAATCCCCAAGCCATAGACGTCAACCAAGACACCATGAAGGGATTTTCTTTCAGCCAATTTATCTTCCAGATAATTGGTCATATTGCTTAAAACCCGTGACGTTGTCAGTTTCGATCCCAACACCGGAATATGCTCTAATTTAGCAGCCTCAAGCAATTCTTCCGGTGGGTCAAGCTGTGTGGAAATAACGAAAGCTGGCGTTTGCGGTTGACACATTTTTTTCATAACGTCTAACAGGTTTTTGTGAGACATTCCTTTAGAATACGAAATTTCAGTTATTCCAAGTAGTTGAATTCGGTTTGCAGGATAATAGTTAAAAAAACCTGTTAATTCCAGACCAGGCCTGGATATATCACTAGTAGAAATTGACTTACTTTCCAAATATTCCTTACCATAATATACATCCAGTCGGGTATTGGCAACTAAATCCGCTACACTAACACTTTCAGTCAAGAACATCCCTCCTCAAATAATCACTATAATTTTATCACTTTTATATACGCCACGTCTTTAAGAGAATGAGGAAAACAACAAAATGTTTTAGTTAATTAGCTACGATTTATCAAAATAACTAGCGATAATAACACTCACAACTGACATTAAAATAGCAATAAACATCGCTGTCCAAAACGAGGAAAACTGAAAGCCTGCTCCAACAATCCTCGAGGTCAGTTCCAACATCAATCCATTAATCACAATGCCAAATAGCCCCAGGGTTAAAAAATTAATTGGTAAAGACAAAATAATGATGATAGGTTTAACCAACCAGTTTAATACCCCCAATACCAATGCCGCAATGACCGCAATTTCAACGCTCGAAACATATAAGCTGCTAGGAAAGAAACCGCTAATTGCCATAAACAATAAAGCGTCAATTAAGACAGTTGATAGGAATCTCACAGTTAGCCTCTTTTCTTGTCGTGATTAACATCTTCTTCCTCAACACCGTGAATCACTTTTCGCGATTTTTTAGAAGAATCCTGATTTTTGTAAGTTGATTTAAGCTGATTAAAAAATGATACGGGCGCATTTTCAGCCGGAATAATCGCAATCATAACAATATAAGCCAGAATTGCCACCAGACCAACACCTGGAGTAAACATCAAAATAATGTATAGAATACGTACCAATGTTGAATTCCAATCAAAGTAAGCGGAAATGCCACCAAGTACACCAGCTATCCAACGATCCTCAGACGATCGGTAAAGCTTCTTTTTATCACTCATCGAAAAGCCTCCACTATAAATTGACTCTTAAATTAAGCGTATCAAAAAAAACGCCGCAATCAAGTATGCCGCGTAAAAAAATATGCTTTTTTAATTTAATTCGATAATTTTTCCGGTTGCCAGGTAAATTGTCCACTCACAAATGTTGGTACTGTAATCGCTCACTCTTGAAAGATCCTTGGCAACATTAAGATAGATAATCGCAGAGTTAACAATTTCAGGATCCTTTGCCATCGCCTGATAACTTGGAGCGGCAATATCATTATAATGTTTTTCGATAACTTTATCGTATCTCTTAGCAGTTTCCTTTGCCTTATCTTGATCTGCCTCACCGTAAGAACTGATAGAGTCATCATATTGTTCACTTACATCTTTAGACATTGACGCAATAATAGATTCAACTGTTGCAATTCGCGGTTGACCTTTAATACTGAGCGTGGACCGCGCAATATTTCGTGCATGATCCCCAGCCCGCTCCAAGTCTGTCACTGCTTTTAAAATACCGACAACTTCACGCAAATCACCCGTGACCGGTTGATAAAGGGCAATCATTTCAAAAGAACGTTTTTCAATATGGATCTGCAAATGATTAATCGCGTGATCATTTGTAACCACTGTTTCAGCTTTATGGATATCATGGTCGATAAAAGCCTGCCCCGCATTAGCAACAGCCTCTCCAACCAATGCCCCAAGTTTCATAAAATCTGCCTTTAAAGTAACTATTTCTTCGTCAAAAACCTTTCCCATTAGGTCATCCCCTATCCAAATCGACCACTCACATAATCCTCTGTCTGCTTCTCATCAGGATTAACAAACATTTTCGTCGTATCATCATACTCAATGATTCGACCTTCCATAAAGAATGCTGTTTTATCAGAAATTCTGGAAGCTTGCTGAAGATTGTGAGTTACGATTATAATTGTATAGTTCTTTTTTAGTTCAAGTAGCGTATTTTCAATATTTGCGCTGGAAATTGGATCAAGTGCACTGGTCGGCTCATCCATTAAAATAACTGACGGTGAAACTGCCAAAACCCTGGCGATACAGATTCGCTGTTGCTGCCCTCCTGAAAATGAAAGTGCATTATCATACAAATGATCCTTAACCTCATCCCAAACTGCAGCCTGTTTCAAACTTCGTTCAACGATTTCATCAAGCTTTTGTTTATCTTTAACACCTGCAATTCTAAGTCCATAAGTAATATTATCATAAACTGAGAATGGAAATGGGTTTGGTTGTTGAAAAACCATTCCAATTTCTTTTCTTAAATCAACCAAATTTGTTTGCGGCGAATAAATATTCTGCTCATGAAACTTAACAGTCCCTGTAATTGTGACACCATCTATCATATCGTTCATTCGATTTAAGCATCGCAAAAAGGTTGACTTTCCACATCCAGATGGTCCAATTAGTGCAGAAATCTGGTTGGGATTAAAATCTAAATGAATATTGTGCAGTGCTTGGAAATCACCATAAAACAAATCAAGATTATTTGCTGAAATAATTGGCTCAGACATCAAATTGCCTCCTATCCAAAGTTGCCAGAAACATAATCATCGGTTAACTTAATTTTTGGTCTGGTAAAAATCTTCCTGGTCTTGTTATACTCAATTGCCTCTCCCAAATTAAAGAAGACCGTGTAATCACTTAAACGCGCAGCCTGTTGCATGTTATGGGTCACAATGATAATGGTATAGTTTGGTTTTAATTCTCGGAGTGTCTGTTCAAGTTGTGATGTCGACACCGGATCAAGTGCACTTGCCGGCTCGTCCAAAAGTAAGACATCCGGTTTAACAGCCAGTGCCCGCGCGATACATACCCGCTGCGCTTGACCACCGGATAATGATTGTGCACTTTTATGAAGACTGTCCTTAACCTGATCCCAAACCGCAGCCTGTTTCAAAGTTGTTTCAACGACCTCGTCCAATACTTTTTTGTCATGAATTCCTCGTCTTTGCAGGGCAAATGTCACATTATCATAAATTGATTTAGCAAAAGGATTAGGACGTTGAAACACCATTCCTATTCGACGCCGAACCTCGTAGACGTCAATCCCGGGTTGATTAATATTAACACCCTTATACAGGATTTGTCCCTTAACCGTTGCGACATCATCATTCATCCGGTTTAAAGAACGCAAAAAGGTAGATTTACCTGAACCTGACGGACCTATTAAAGCCGTAATGGTGTTCTTTTTAAACTGAATGTCAGCTTGATGCATCGCTAAATTCTTACCATAGTATATTTCAAGATCCTTAGTTTGCATGTCAATATCATTTTCTTCGGGATCAAAGTGATAGATAAACCGTTCATGATTGTTTGTATCAAATTGCATATTGAATTCTCCTAGTTCATCGAAGTCATTTTCTCGAATACCTTTCGGCCAATATAACGTGCTGAAAGATTAAAAATTAAAATTGCCAAAACCAAGACCGCTGCAGAACCGGATGAAACCTGGGTTAGGTCAGGCATAATCCCTTCAGAATTAATTTTCCAAATGTGTACGGCTAGTGTTTCGGCTGGACGCAAAGGACTTAACGGACTGTCAATGTTGAACGGATTCCAATCGCCAAAATTCAATGCTGGTGCACTCTGCCCAGCCGTGTAAATTAAAGCAGCGGCTTCGCCAAAAACTCGTCCAGAACAAAGGATGACCCCACTAATAATCCCCGGTAAGGCAGCAGGAACAACGATATGGATAATCGTTTCGTATTTTGATAGTCCAAGTCCCAAACCACCCTGTCTCTGATCATCAGCAACGCTTGCCAATGATTCTTCAATATTCCTGGTAAGCAAAGGTAGATTAAAAATGGTGAGTGTTAAGGCACCTGAAATAATCGAAAACCCGAAATTATAATGAACAACAAATAACAGGAACCCGAATAATCCTACAACAACAGATGGTAACGAACTTAAAATCTCAATTGATGTCCGAATCATTGATGTAAACCAATTATCTTTTGCATACTCGTTTAAATAAATTGAAGCCCCCAACGCGATCGGCAGTGAAATCAACATTGCCAAAATTAACAAGTAAAAAGAATTAAACAATTGAACACCGATGCCCCCACCGGAACTAAATGCCTTGGCCGGAGATGTTAAAAATTTCCAACTAACGTTTGGCAAACCTGTGATAAAAATGTATCCAATCAAAAATGCCAGGATCAAAACCACAAAACCTGCAATTGCTTTTAAAACAATTATTGCAATCTGACTTTGTTTCTGCACTCGATTCATTTACTAAACGCCCCTTTCCGACCAATAAAATGTACCAGTAAATTAAACAGCAACGACATCACCAGCAATACAAGAGCAAGCGACCAAAGCGCGTCATTCTGCATGGATCCCATCACCGTATTTCCCATTCCTGCGGTTAAAACAGAAGTCAACGTTGAAGCTGGTGAGATCAGGTTATGCGGCATTAACGACGCATTTCCGATAACCATTTGCACTGCCAAAGCCTCGCCGAACGCTCTGGCCATTCCAAAAACAACAGCCGTCAAAATTCCTGGTGTTGCGGCTCTTAGGACAACTTTCCAAATTGTCTGCCACTTCGTTGCTCCAAGTGCTAAAGATGCCTGACGATAGTATGTTGGTACCGATTTAAGGGAATCAACAGTCATAGACACGATGGTCGGTAAAATCATAACAAACAGGACAAACGTTCCTGAAAGGATTCCGAAACCACTCCCGCCAAACACATTTCGTACAAACGGAACGACCACGGACAAGCCGATAAATCCATAAACAACCGATGGAATACCAACCAGCAATTCAGTAACCGGCTGAAGAATTTTAGCGCCCCTCTTCGGCGAAATTTCAGTCATATAAACAGCCGTTCCAATCGCAAATGGTGTTGAAATGACAGCAGCCAAAATAGTGACTAGAAAGGAACCGAGAATCATTGGTAAAGCGCCAACTGCTGCGTGACCGTCAGGTGTTTTTGTCCCGGGATTCCATAAGGTGCCTGTAAAGAAATCCTTCATACTGATATGATCCTTTAGAAAGGTCGACATACCCTTTGTTGCAATAAACAAAATAATCCCAATGACAATCGCCATAATTAGCAAAAGTGCACAGAGACATAAAAAGCGGCCAAAGCGTTCATAACGTGCTGTTTTGGACTTTTTAAATAATTGTTTTGCCAACTTTTGATCTTGCATTATTCTACCCCCGATCCCTTTGAAATCTTACCCTGCCATGTTCGTTGATAACGCATATCCTTTACAGAAATATAGCCAAGCTTATTAAACAGTGTTTTTTGAATATGATCGTTCTGAAGGTAATGAAGGAATTTCTTAGTTAGACCGGTTGGTTGGCCATTTGTATAAATATGTTCATAAGACCAAATTTTCCAATCATTATCCATAACATTTCGCTCAGTCGGTTTAATGCCGTTAATCGTAATTGGCTGAACAGCCTTGTTTACATAGCCGAAAGACACGTAGCTAATCGCACCAGGCGTCGACGAAACGATTTGACGAACGGTGCCGGATGAATCCTGCTCTTGGGCTACCGCACTTTCACGGCCATTTAGACCGTATTCTTCAAAAGTCACCCGCGTACCGCTTCCCTGGGTTCGGTTAATAAGCGTAATTGGTAGGTTCTTCCCACCAACCTGCCGCCAATTTTTGACTTTTCCTGTAAAAATCGCAATCAACTGCTTGGATGTCAATCGATGGATACCGACTTTTTTATTAACAATTGGCGTCACACCAACCACGGCTATTTTATGATCAACTAATTTTTGGGGATTAATACCAGCTTTTTCCTGGGCAAATAAATCCGAATTACCCATTTGGACCGCGCCCGATTCAATTTGACTCAATCCCGTCCCAGAACCGCCACCTTGTACATTAATAAAAATGCCACTATGTTCGGCCGAGTATTCTTCACTGGCAGCTTCTACTAATGGCTGCAATGCTGTTGATCCAACCGCGGTAATTGATTGTTGGTTGGTTGCCTGCTTACTTCGGGTAGTGTACGATCCAATACCTGCAAGGATAACCACTGCCACCAGTAACCATTTAATCATTCTTCGTTTCTGCATCCGCATTTCCTCCTCAAATCTCCACTACTAATTGTATTAAATCAATGTAAAAATTTGATATTTGAAATGTAAAAGTTTTGTAAATAAATCACGGGGTGTCTTATCTAAAAAAGCGGGTCTGTCAAAGCCCGTCATAATCGAAAAAGATTAGTTTATGGCATATGTATGAATTACCAAAACTAATCTTTTTTATAAATAATCTTTAACTTGATTTGATAAACGGACAAAAAGGCTTATGTGTTATAGTCAAATTACTTATCGACTTGCGCAGTTTGTGACTCATCGTTTATCGGGAATTCGACTGTAAAAGTCGATCCGACACCACGCTGACTTTTCACATGAATCACGCCCCCGATAGAATCAACTAACTCTTTAACAATTGCCAAGCCCAGACCGGTTCCGCTCACCTTTTGCTTGGTTCTGGAATCGTCTGCCCGATAAAACCGTTCAAACAATCTGGAAATATCTTTTTGCGCAATTCCGATTCCCGTATCCACCACGTGAAGCTGCCAAAAACTATCATTGGCAGAATATTTAACAGTCACACTTCCACCAGACCGGTTATATTTAATTGCATTACTAACAAGATTTTGTAAAATTCTGGTCAACATCTGCGAATCAACGCTTACAACTGCATCTTGTGGTACCTCATCAACCAACGTGATATCACGAACCTTTGCCATTGAAGAATATCCTGTCAATTTTGCGTCAACAAATTTCTTCAACTCCAATGCCTGTGAATGATGTGGCGTTCCGTTCTGAATATGTGAAATCGTCAGAACATCTTGAATCAATGAAGTCAATTGTGTACTTTGCTGATCAATAATTTTTAAAAACTCAACCAACGTTTTTCGGTCATCCATTGCACCGCCCAACAGTGTTTTCGCAAAGCCGGAAATCGCCGTAACTGGCGTTTTTAATTCATGACTGGCATTACGCAAGAAATCAATCTGCATTTGTTTAACGTTTATAATGTCTGAAATATCATACATAATCACTGAGATATGGTAATCATTTTCTAACTGATTATAGACAACGCTTGTGTCCCAAGTTGAAGAATGATCCCCGACACTTCTAATTTCAGTCTGTTGAGATTCATGATCTTCAAAAACCCGTTCAATGAGTGAAAGTAACTGATAATTCCTAATATCCTGTGAGTACGAATGTGGTTGATTCATAATATTTCTCTGAAGCATTGAGGCCATTTTATGATTTGCAAATATCACGTCTTGACTGGAATCAATGACCATAATTCCAACAGGTAAGCTTGAAAGAATTGTGACAAGTTCCGTATTACTATTTTTAATCGTTTTACTTTCGTCCTGTTGGCGAGATTGAAGTTCAGTTAACTGGTCAGCAATTTGTTTATAAGGATTACCCGGACGAATAAATAACGGTGCTACAGGTTGATGGGAAACAATACTTTTTGTCATATATTCCAGTTGTTTACGGATTTTCTCGTTCTTTCGAAAATCCAATGTCGCGGTCACAATCGCTACTGTTAAGCAAAAAGAAAGAACAAATGCCAAAAAAATAAGGTCACGGTTATCTCTAGCAAACCCAAAAAAGAGCATTAAAAAAGTAACACTACTCAGCCCTAAAATAATTAGGATTTGTCGATACGCTTTACTCAGCGTCATCGCCTCCTGTTGAGAACTCATAACCGAACCCACGAATAGTTTTTAGATACTTGGGACGTTTAGGATCCGATTCGATTTTTTCACGAAGATGTGCAATTTGAATATCTACCATACGGCTTTGACCCGAATAATCAAATCCCCAAACACCTTGCAACAATTGATCTCTACTTAGTACTTGATTTTCGTGACCGACAAGATATTGCATTAGTTCGAATTCTTTTGGTGTTAATTTCAGATTTTGATCATTGACACTCACTTTGTATTGCTTATGATCAATCGTAAACGGACCAGTTGTTTCTATGTCTCCACTTTTAACTGGTGCAGCATTTTGTTGGCTTGAAGGCTCGCTTTTTTCATATCTTCTCAAGACAGCATTAATTCGGGCAATGACCTCCCGAGGGCTGAATGGCTTTGGTACATAGTCGTCGGCTCCCATTTCCAAGCCAAAAACCTTATCAAATTCAGTATCTTTTGCAGTTAAAACAATGACTGGCGTATCGTTTCTGTCCATTCGAATTCGTTTTAAAACTTCTTCACCACTCATCTCTGGTAACATTAAATCAAGTAAAACAATGTCATAATGATTATTTTCAATCATTGATAACGCGTCAGCACCATTAGTTGCGCTTTGAACGTCAAAACTTGCTTGCTTCAAATTATATTCAAGTAAAGTTACAATTGCCGGTTCATCATCAACTACTAATACTTTTTTCAAGGGAAGATCCTCCTACTGTGTGTTTACTCAACAGACTGCGTATACGTTTTAACCCCGATTTCATGAGGCGAATTCTTAAAAATTGCCGATTCCGTCATTTTTAATTGATCATGACGATCCCGAACCTTAAAACGACAATATGTCGGACTCGTGGATAGTGCCCGATAAAATTGATCATCATTAGAAACTTGGATATCATTAACCGTCAAAATAACATCTCCAACCGATAAATTCATTTTTGCTGCCGGGGTTCCAGGCTGAATGCCAATAATTCGGATGCCATCCATAACTTCACTGTACTCAAATTGTTGCTTTCGATCCCGATGCTTCACAATCAAAATAACACCATAGTAACAAATCATTAAAAAGATCATCGCTGGCAAAACGAGTTTATGATTAAAAGCAGCTCCGATAACCATTAAAATGCCCAAACCGGCGACTAACATCATTAACTTTCCCAAGTTCCTAAAGAATTCCCGAGGGGTGCTTTTTCGCACTGTTAATTTTAAACCAATTAAAATCGGCACAATTAAAATCACAAATGAATGGTGATTAATTTGAAATACCGGAAGAAAGCCCAACCCAATTTTAAACCAGTCTCCAGGCAGCAACAAGAGTAGCGGAAAAATGGTTAATTCGTTAAATGGATAAACGGCAACTTTGTTATTTCGTTTGTTTCGCGAAATGGCTGGCGAATCAAATCGACCGGCGTTTGCCCGCACAAATAATCCTGTTGCAAAAATGACTACTGCCAGAATTGCTAAATAGTTTACCGGGTTAACTTGGTGACTTGAAATTTCCATATTCACAAACCACTTTTCAATAAAATTAAATTGTGTCATTTGCGGTAATAAAAGTGATAAAATGCCTGCAGCTCCAATTAAAGTAACGCCTAAGAATTGCCATGGAATCAGTACGAGTGCGATTAAGCAGAGTCCCTCATAGAGAATTAGCCATTGAAGAGATGTCATTAATAAGGAACCCAAAACGACAGAAAAAATAACGCCAATCATTAAACCACTTCTGACAAAATGGCGTCCTTCGTAAAAGTCCTCGTAAATAGCAGAATTAAAAATTCTGCGTTCTCGTTTAACACGATTCGTATGTATCAAATAAGCTCGAACAACTCCGACCCACAACATAGGTTGAAGAACATAGAAACAAATTGCCAATAGAAATTTCATAAATTTTTCCCTCATCCGTTATTATGGTATAAGTATAGCATTGATTAATTAAAATTTGAAAGCCAGCTAAGTAAAAACAATCCACTGAAAAGATCGGTTAGGATAGATAACAGTTGTTAAAAGGGTCTGGGCAAAATGTGTCTTTGCCCAGACCCTTTCGAACCTAATTTAACTCTATATTAAGTCGATATTATTTAAACAATGCGCATTTATTCCGGGTTGTCCTTACTTAACTGCCATTGCAGGTAAGCATTAATAAATGGATCGAGATCACCATCCATCACACCATTGACGTTGGCCGTTTCATAATTTGTTCGATGATCTTTTACCATTGAATAAGGATGGAAGACATACGAGCGAATTTGAGATCCCCAGCCGATATCCAACTGCTCTCCTTCAATTTTTGCCTTTTCTTCCGCCTTTTTCTGTTCCTCTAATTCATAAAGTTTTGACTTCAACATGTTTAAAGCCGTTTGTCTATTTTGCAATTGGGATCGTTGTGCTTGACTGGCAACGACAATACCAGTCGGAATATGAGTAATTCGCACAGCAGATGACGTCTTGTTAACATGCTGACCACCGGCACCGCTCGCACGATAAACATCAACTTTTAATTCATCCGGACTAATTTTGATAGAAACATCATCATCTAGTTCCGGCATCACATCCACTGAAGCAAAAGAAGTATGTCTTCTTCCGGCAGAGTCAAATGGTGAAATTCTAACTAATCGATGGACACCCTTTTCAGATCGAAGATAACCATATGCATTTTCACCATTAATCAGTATTGAGACACTGTTAATACCTGCGACCTCACCAACTTGATAATCAAGTACATCAACCTTAAAATCGTGTGTTTCGGCCCAACGAGTATACATCCTCAACAACATCGAACCCCAATCCTGAGCTTCTGTACCGCCTGCTCCAGGGTGAATTTCCAAAATGGCATTATTATGATCGTACTTGCCATTCAATAATAATCCCAGCTGATACCTATCAAGTTGCTTTTTTAGTTTATCTGCCTCGCCAATAAACTCATCTTGCATTCCGGAATCCGGGTCTTCGGAAATTAATTCTAATGTAACCTTTAAATCATCAAGCTCGTTGGTTAGTGTGTCAAACCTGTCACGCTTTGTTTTTAATTGATTCGTCTCGTCAATCAGTTTTTGAGCCGCTTGCTGGTCATCCCAAAACCCGGGTTCAGCCATCTTTGCTTCATTGATACTTATACTTTCACTCAGCGCATCAAAGTCAAAGAGACCCCCTAAAGCCATCGATGGCTTTTTGCATATCTGCGATTTGTTTTTTTGCTTCACTTAATTCAAATACCATATTTATGCCTCATTTCAAATCAAATTTTTTTACCGAACAATCGTCACAATTGCAAAAGAAGTTGAGACAAAAATGAATTTTTGCCTCAACCTCATCGCTTAATTTCGGACAATCACAACTCTTAACCGCCATTTGAGCGGATAGTCTTGTTTCTAAGCCGAAACAATTTGTCATTATCTTTGCATATTTTGACGAATTTCTGCCTTCATGAAGAGTCGAGTTGCATCATAGTCAATATCTGCAATCATTTCTTCAAACATTTTATATCCTTCACGTTGATACTCAACTAATGGATTTAGTTGACCGTACCCACGAAGACCAATTGACTGACGAAGTTGATCCATCATGTCAATGTGATCGGTCCAGTGAGAATCAACAACTCGAAGAATAACAACCTTTTCAAACTCAAGCATTTGAGATTCATCATAAAGCTGTTTTTGTTTTTCTTTATAAACCGAATTTGCAAGATCCATTAACATCTTCTTGATTTCATCGGCCGTCTTATTTTGAAAATCCTCAAGTGAAATTTTATCAGGACTTACCATTGCGCTAATCGCAAAGTCAAGAATTGTTTGGAGATCCCAGTCTTCTTTTTCACCTTGAGTATGCAAATCAACAATTCGGTTAACAGTCCGTTCAATCATCGGTATAATAACCCACTTAAGGTCTTTATTTTCCTCAATGACTTCTTGACGTTCACCATAAATAACTTCACGCTGTTGACGCATAACATCATCATACTGAAGAACGTTCTTACGAGAATCATAGTTGTTACCTTCAACTCGTTTCTGAGCTGACTCAACTTGCTTGGTGATCATCTTGGAACGAATAACAGCATCTTCACCTTCAACGTTTAAATGCTCCAAGAAGTTCTTGATTTTATCAGAACCAAAGCGGCGCATTAAATCGTCTTCAAGTGACAAATAAAATTGTGACAAACCAGGATCACCCTGACGACCAGAACGGCCACGAAGCTGATTATCAATACGACGTGATTCATGTCGTTCAGTCCCAATAACTGCTAGACCACCTAACTCCACAACCCCGGGTCCGAGTTTGATATCGGTACCACGTCCAGCCATGTTGGTAGCAATTGTAACAGCACCCTTTTGACCGGCATTCATAACAATATCAGCTTCTTTTGCATGATTCTTAGCGTTTAAAACAACGTGAGGAATTTGTTCCTCATCAAGTCGCTTTGAAAGGTATTCGGAAGTTTCAACCGCAACCGTACCAATTAACATCGGCTGGCCCTTTTTATGGAGTTGCTTGATTTCTTTAACAACTGCATCGAACTTTGCGTCCAAAGTTGGGTATAAAACATCTGGATGGTCGACTCGGACAACCGGTTTGTTGGTTGGCACAGAGATAACCTCCATGTTATAAATCTCACGGAATTCCTCAGCTTCGGTTTTGGCAGTACCTGTCATACCAGCAAGCTTCTTATACATACGGAACATGTTTTGATAAGTAATTGTTGCCATGGTCTTACTTTCCTCTTGGATTTCAACGCCTTCTTTGGCTTCAATTGCTTGGTGAAGGCCATCAGAAAAACGACGCCCCTGCATAATCCGTCCGGTAAACGAGTCAACAATTAACACTTCACCGTCCTGAACCACGTAATCCTTATCCCGCAGCATAATGAAGTTAGCACGTAATGCTTGATCCAAATGGTGGGTCAAAGCTGTGTTATCTGTATCATACAAATTTTTTAAGTTAAAGTATTTTTCGGCTTTTTCAATTCCCTTATCAGTTAATGAAACCGTCTTAGTCTCCAAATCAATCTTAAAATCATCTTTTTCGTGAAGCGTCTTAGCAAATCGATCTGTTCGCTGATACAACTCGGAAGTTCCAGTTGATTGACCAGAAATAATCAATGGTGTTCGTGCCTCATCAATTAAAATGGAATCAACCTCATCTACAATCGCAAAATTAAGTGGGCGTTGAACCATTTCTTCTTTGTACGCCACCATGTTATCACGCAGGTAGTCAAACCCGATTTCACTATTGGTCGAGTAAGTGATGTCACATGCATAGGCTTCACGTTTTTGATCCGGTGTCATTTCGGCTAAATTGGCACCTACAGTTAAACCCAGCCAATTGTACAGCTCACCCATTTCAGTCGCATCACGTTGAGATAGGTACTCATTAACCGTGACAACGTGAACGCCTTCTCCTGCGAGAGCATTCAAATAAACAGGCATTGTCGCCGTTAACGTCTTACCTTCACCAGTCTTCATTTCAGCAATATTACCCTCATGAAGCACAATTCCACCCATAATTTGAACGTGGAATGGGTAAAGCCCAAGAACCCGACGAGCACCTTCCCGAGCAACAGCAAATGCCTCCGGAAGTAAATCGTCGAGTGTTTCACCATTTTTATAGCGTTCTTTAAACGCCGGTGTCTTGGCTTGTAATTCTTCATCGCTGAGTTGACGATACTCGTCTGCATATACCCCAACTTCATCAGCAATTTTGCTTAATCGTTTGAGTTCATGCTTGTCGCTTTCAACCCATTTTTTTAAAAGATTAGCCATTGAAAAATTCCCTTCTAAATCAGTTATTCATTTTAATGTCTTTATCGTATTAATCAACTACATACTTGTTTATTGTAACATTCAAGGCCATCAATGAAAACACCTTGATAACATTTACAGCATTCGTTTATCATAATACTTTTCAAATCAATAGGAAAGAGTGAACTTCGAAACTATCCTTTTTTTAATAAATAGACAAAAAGACTCCCTTTAGTCGGCTGGCTTTGTCATCCAGTTCGCCTAAAGGGAAGTCTCTCATTATTTATTCTTCGCCGGTTTCAATCAAACCATAGCGACCATCATTACGACGGTAAACAATATCAATGTTTGATGTATCGGCATCTTCATAAATAAAGAAATCGTGCCCCAACATGTCCATTTGAAGAATTGCTTCCTCATTGTCCATTGGTTTTAAGGCCAAACGCTTTGTTCGCACAACATCGAACTGTGACTGATTATCATCCGAATCAGAAGTCGTTTGATCATCATTTGGGACGAATTCCAAATTCTTGAAGCCCTTCTCACGAGATTTACGATTAACCTTTGTCTTGTATTTTCGAATTTGACGTTCGAGTTTGTCAGTTACCAAATCAACGCTGGCATACAAGTCATTGGAAAGCTCTTCAGCTCGTAATGTTAGGAATGGTAAAGGAATCGTTACCTCAACTTTAGCTTGTTTATCTGGATAAACCCTCAGATTGACATGAGCAGTATTCTTCATGTCCTTTTCAAAGTATTTTTCCAGTTTGCTGACTCGCTTTTCGACATAATCACGAATCGCTTGAGTTACCTCAATATTTTCTCCACGAATGTTAAAAATTAGCATAACGTTCTCTCCCTTCACCATTAATGGTTTAATGGTCCAGCAATGAAAGTGATTTCATTACTGGCTACAACTTTAGTATAAATGAAAGTTCGTCTTTTAACAATCATCAGGTCCGATTAATTTAACGAGCAAGCGTGAAGCCCTTAACACATCGAGCTCCTGCACGATATAACAAACCTGCGGCATGTCGAATTGTTGTTCCGGTTGTATACACATCATCCACGACTACAATCGTCTTTTCCCTGATCAATTCACTCTCGTGATCAATCAATTCAAACGGCTGATTAACATTAAGCCTCTGCAATCGATTCTTTTCGGATTGGCGGCTTTCTTTTTTTCCTTGTCGTGTACGGAGGCAGTTAACTGGTTGAATACCTTCACACAACCCCAAGACCTGATTAAAACCGCGTTCTTGAAGGGTGCTTTCATTAACCGGAATGACAACAACCGGACAACGCATTGCCTTTAACTCAGAAACGATTAGCCGGTTAAACACGTTTCTTAATCGATAGTCTCCAAGAAATTTGTACTGCTTCATGTATGCTCTCATCGCATCGTTATATTCAAAAAGTGCCCGATTAGCAAACGGCTTTTTAAAATAATGCTGCCACTTTATGCAATCTTGACATGGGTCATTCAAGTTACCAAAAATTCTTCGCCCACAATACCGACACGTTTTCATGTCTGACAGCTTTACGAATCGATTGAAACATTTACGACAAACCTTCGAATTATTTAATCTCTGAAACGAAAAGATCTTAGGCAGCGTTAACTCAGAAGACAGTACTGTTTGACACAGCAAACAAGTCATTTGATCTCCCTCGCTCTTCGATTCATTTCTTTGATTTGACGGTCACAGGATTTGATCGTTTTTGATTTAGTTTCACAATATAAAATCACTTGTCCTGTTGGCCGCGCACTATTTCGCCCAACCCGACCGGCAATTTGAACCAATGCAGATGCGGAAAACACCTCATCGTCAGCCTTTAAAACCATAACGTCAATTCCAGGAAAAGTAACCCCCCGTTCCAAAATAGTTGTTGTAATCAAAAAATCAACGGCCTGGCTTCTCATAGCAGTTACCTTTTCCAGCCTTTGTGGGTCAGCCGAATAAACTGTCAAATAGGTACAGTTAATATTAGCTTTCTCCAGCGCACTACTTACCAAGGTTAAATCCCTAATTCTGGGTACAAACAGCAGGAAACGCTGTTTTTGTTTAACCAAACGATTAATCATCTGCAGGATAGATTTAGGTAGTCTGCCTTGATCAACCAGTCTTTTTAAATGCTGATTTTTAACTATTTTGACTGTTGGTAACAAGTGACCATGGTATCGAATCGGCAGATAACTAACCGATATTTCTTTTCGCTTGATTTTATGCATTAAAACATCATCAGGAGTTGCGGTCAGATATAAGATCCCACCACCCGGTTTAATCGCGTTTTGGACAGCATAGTGCAACATATCATTACCAGAAAATGGAAATACATCAACTTCATCAATAACCATGACATCGAATGCATGGTAAAATCTTAATAATTGATGAGTTGTACAAATTGTGATTTGACTATATTGATAATGTTGCTTTGTCTTTCCGTGCAATAAAATGCTGGAAACCTTCTTAAACGCCGATTGAATTCTGGGAAAAAGCTCAATGCACACATCCACTCTTGGTGACGCAATACCAATCCGCAGTCCTTGGGAGACTGCCCAGCTAATCGCAGGAAAGAGCATCTCCGTTTTTCCGGCACCTGTAACCGCCCACAAAAGATGGCGCTGCCTCTTTTCAAATATTTTTACAATTTGGTTCGCACACTGCTGCTGTAAATCGGTCAGTTGCCCCCGCCACGACATTGGCGACTCGATAACCGGAAATTTATTTGGCTCTGGGAAGGTCGCTAAAGAATGGCGCGTATCCATCCGCCCCATCTGGATACACACATAACAATAATAATGATGGTACGGTAATCTGGCTTCCACCGGCTTTAGCTTTGCATGACAACGAGCGCAACGAATTTTGCCTTTTGTTATGATAATGGCCGGTCGAAATGTTACCATTGCGTTTTGCTTAATTGTTGGCGACAATTCTAAACTATTGATTTGGCGTCCAAACAACTCTGATATATGATTAATCATGTAAACACCTCGTAACTAAATACGAAAATATAGGAGGGATATTTTTGACAAATCCATCACTAACCATCAAAAAGAACGGGATACATGAAATTGTGATCAAAAAATCCCGCTTCATTTGTACACTAGCTAGAATTAATGACGAAGACCATGCAAAACGGTTAATTGCAGAAGTTAGCAAAACAAATGCAAAGGCAACTCATAATTGTTATGCCTACCTTCTTGGTGACGACGATCACATTCAACGCGAAAGTGACAATGGTGAACCATCCGGAACTGCTGGCGTGCCAATTCTCGAAGCTTTAAAAATGAATCAACTCCATAATGTTTTATCTGTCGTCACAAGATACTTTGGGGGCATCAAGTTGGGGGCTGGTGGTTTAATTCGGGCCTATAGTAATGCAACCTCAAGTACCATTGATTCAGTCGGAATTGTAAAGCTGGTTTTAAAGAGGGAACTCATTATCACAATCGACTATAATCAATTCGATCCCCTTAAATATTATTTGAGTACCAATGAGGTCCCAATCGAAAGAACGGACTATGGTGCTCAGGTTCAGATCACGGTACCTGTGGCCGAAAATGGCTTAAAGGAATTCCAGGAAGAAGTCATAAATTTACTCAGTGGCAATGTCACATTCAAAATTGGAAATGATAAAATCTTTGAAGAACCCTTTTCTCGAGACAAACGAGAAAAAACAGAACACAAAAAATAAGCAAGCTTTCTGGCCATTCCTATGTGGTGTATCACCACCCTGAACGATTAGAAAACCTGCTTATTTTTTACCAACTAGTTTTTAACGTATGTAAGCACAATAAAAATTAGGGTTTATTTTCTTCTTTTCCATGATTTTCTTTACTGGTCGTATCCTTAACCAACTTTTTAATACCATTCAATAATGGCTGACGATCTTCTCCAACCAAACCGATTGTTTCGACAAATAACTCTAACCCAATTAAAACGGCAATTGTTAACAGAATTGATCCCCATAAAGTAGAAATTGGATATAGTAGCGAAATAAACGAAAAAATCAACGCAATCCCATAAATAACCAACACGGTCTGACGATGAGTTAAACCAATCTGCATTAACCGATGATGTAAATGTCTCTTATCAGCATGTGAAATTGGTTCGCGGTTCAACAAGCGTCTAAATATGGCATAAACCGTGTCAGTGATTGGTACACCCAAAATCATCACAGGAATCAAAAGTGTAATGAAAGTGGCATTTTTCAATCCGAATAGTGAGAAAACAGACATCATAAATCCGATAAATAGTGCACCTGTATCGCCCAAATAAATGCGTGCCGGAAAGAAATTATATGGCAAAAAACCAACACAGGAAGCAACCAATGCAAAAATCATAATTGATACAAAAATATTACCAACATTCAAGAAAAACATACCGGTGATTCCCATCGTGGTCAACGCAATAATTGACACACCAGTTGCTAAACCATCTAGCCCATCAATTAAATTAACCGCATTTGTAATTGCCAAAATCCAAATCCAAGTGACCGGTAAGCTCATCCATCCTAGGTGAAGCGTAAAAAAAGGTAGTGTAATGGTCGTCATCTTGACGCCGGCAAAAAAATAAACCCACAAGGCAGCAATTGAAATCCCCAACACTTTTTGACGTGGTCGCAATACAAAAATGTCATCAATAATTCCCGTCAGAATTATAATCGTTTCTCCTCCATAAATTCCCCAGAGAATTCTGGTTGGAAACTGATCACGTAGAAGAACCATTGTACAAAACGTGTACGCAATAAAAATAGAAAGTCCACCAATTGTTGGCATTGGAATCTTGTTAACCCGCCGTTTGTTTGGTCGGTCTTCGGCCCCCACTGCAAAAGCCAGTTTTCTAATAAATGGTGTTAAAACAGCTGAAATTATCATAGTAGCAAATAAAGACACAATGATTTCGAATTTCAAATTTGAAACCTCGCTTACTTCCTTACATTTCTTATCAAATCAATTATACAGACGCAGTTTCATAAAAACAACCCGAGATGATTTAAGACCATTATAGGAACTCATTTTTCAATGACACTCAAAGATTGCAAAACTCTTCACATTTCAAATTGATAAAAAGACCTTTTTTGTCAATTTTTCTAATAAGATTTAATATATGTACAAATATAGAATAAAAAAAGGAATTTAACGGACTATAACGTAATGTATAAAATCATCGTCAAACTCTTGTAAACGCTGTCAACATCTCTTCGCCCATACTGGCACTTGTATTTTGTTTAACAATTTCTGTTGAAAAATACCCAAATTCTATTCCCATGTGTTAAGATAAAATGTGAAAGCAAGTTCATAAAATTAGTGCTTTCGAAATGAAAGAAGGGAAGTATTATGGAAAATAGTAGTAAAGGAACAACTAACCGTTGGTTAATCATTTTCGGAACGATCCTTATTCAAGTATCTGCCGGATCATTCTACGCTTGGTCAATTTTTAACAATGGATTTATGATGAAATCCGGCGGTGTTGTTCAGGTCGTTGATGGGGTGAAAAAGATTGTCGGAGGGCTCCCTGCGGGCTCTGTTAGTTTTACCTTTACGCTTGGCATGCTCTGCTTGTCACTAGCAACGTTGGCTGGAATTCCACTTGCTAAGAAGTATGGCATTAAAGTGGTTAGCCTTTGTGCATCCGTTATTTATGGCCTATCCATTTTAGGTTTAATG
>Ga0214925_100181_pt1 | contig 50246 bp, 46 predicted proteins | sample Stichaenrichment_FD_168299 | JGI IMG/M metagenome (GOLD analysis project Ga0214925, IMG submission 168299) | Xylose enriched microbial communities from anaerobic bioreactor in Madison, Wisconsin, United States - 63SRT | ecosystem: Engineered > Bioreactor > Anaerobic > Unclassified | place: USA... | reverse complement strand
CCTCATGCATGTCCCGCTCTCCGGCATCGCAGCCACGGCCACGGTCCAGCCGAAGCTTCCTGCGAGCTTGCCTAAGCCGTTTACAGTTCAGGGAGCCTAACTATGCCGGAGGTACTCAGCCATTTCTCGGAAATCTGTTTGCGTCAATCTGATGGGTCATTCCGACTGGCATAGTCTTTCCATACCATGCTGCGGCGACTCTTTCGGTCTGAAGCGAATGCGATCATCGAAGCTGCAGAGGGCAGACGGGCGGATTTCGAGATAAGGGCCAGCGAGCGGAACTTCAGGAAGAGACAGCACGTCTGAGGCGTCTGCGGCTTCTCGTCATATGACAGAGGAGCTCGATGCGTGGCGCTAGCAGGTCTTTAAAATAGAGGCAGGCGGGCATATCTTCGAGTGCTGCAAAATCGATCAAGTAATGAAACATACCCTCATTATGTGAAAATCACCCTTTCTACATGCACTTCTATAGCTTGATGACAGAAGCTGCGATAGAATTTACCGCGGCTAGTTGAATGCATAAGGCAACTGAGTAATGTAAGAGAGCCAATCACATGACACTTCTTGAGCTTTTCCGTCTGCTGAAAAAGCATCTGCAGATTGTGGTGCTGCTTCCTGTAGTATGCGCCCTGGTCGTAGGGCTGTATTCAGCCATCTTCGTACGGAACCAGTACACCGCCACTTCGAGCATGTACGTTCTGGCACAGAATGACAGCTCGAATTCGAGCTCGCTGTATTCCGACCTCAATGCATCCCAGATGCTCACGAACGATGTTGCCAAGCTCCTGAAGAGCGACCGCATCATCAACCAGGTCGGCTCCGAGGTAGGCATCGAAGAGCTCAAGGGCTATTCCGTAGACGTCACGAGCGAGACCACCTCCCGCGTCATCACCCTCTCTGTCACCGGTCCCGATCCGCAGACCGCAGCTGATATCGTCAACAGGATGGTCGAGGATGTCTCGGGCGTCGCCCAGTCTGTCATGAATATCGAGTCGGTGAACCCGGTCGATATGGCACAGGCCCCCGAGAAGCCGAGCGGCCCCAACCGCCTGCTCTATACGCTCGTTGCATTCGTTGCCGGCCTTTTTGCTGCAATAGCGATAGTTGTCGTGTCCGATATGCTCAATACGAAGGTGCGTGGCTCTGAAGACCTCGAAGAGCTCATCGATGTGCCCATCATCGGCCGCATCCCCAATGTCCAGGGAGGGAGATAAGCCATGCTGGGACAGAGGAACTCCAAGCCTGACAAGGTTGTCATGCAGAATGCGCTCAAGACCCTTGCAGCAAATATCCGCTTCTCATCGGTAGACAACCCGGTGCACAGCCTCTGCATTGCCTCGTCCATCCCCTCCGAGGGCAAGACGACCGTCTCCACAGGTCTCGGCAAGGCATTTGCCGCAGGCGGAGCGACGGTCCTCATGGTCGAATGCGACATGCGTCGCCGTTCCCTTGCAAACGCTCTGGGCGTCCATGGCAGGCACGGCCTCTATTCCGTCCTTTCGGGACATCATACGGTCCAGGAGGCAGTGGTTTCTGCGGGCACGACCAATCTCTACTTCCTCGATGCGGAGCCCAGCATTCCCAATCCTGCAGATCTTCTGCAGTCCAAGCGCTTCCATGAGCTGGTCGAGATGCTGACAAGCATGTATACGTACGTGATCTTCGATACGCCGCCTGTCAACACCTTCATCGATGCCTCCATCGTCTCCTCCATCGTCGATGCCACCATTCTGGTCGTGCGTCAGGACTATACGCACAGAGACGATGTGCGCGCCTCCTATACGCAGCTCCAGCAGGCTGGCGCGAATGTCATCGGTGTCGTGCTCAACTACGCCGATGCCGAGGTCTCCAGCAAGTACTATGACTACTACCACGAGACGAAGGACGCTGACTACAGCGCTGTCCAAGGCGAACAGCCTCCCATCGCTGCACGTCCGGAGACCGCATCCAAGGCAACGGCTCCGGCAGCTGCCGCTGCAGGGATGCCTTCCTATCCGAAGACGGCTCCTGCTGCCAAGAAGGCTGTCCCGCGCCTCCGCCCGCTGCCTGAACAGAACGTGCGGCCGGTACAGCCCCAGCGCAGCGCCTCTCCCGACGAGACGACAGAGCTCCTGCAGCAGGCAGGATATGCTCCCAAGCCTTCGTCTCCCTATACGGTTCGCAGGCTCAGGAAGTAGCATTCGATGAGAGACCTGCACTGCCATATACTCCCCGGCGTCGATGACGGATCTCCCAATATGGAGTACAGCCTCCGCATGCTCGATGCTGCCAAGAAGGCAAGCGTCACGTCCATCATCTGCACACCGCATTGCCGCAGCCCCTACTTCAATTACGAGAAGATGATGGCTGCCTATGAGAGCTTCAAGGCTGCTGCAGACGGCTTTCCGGTATACATGGGCTTCGAGGTGAACCATACGAAGCTCCTGGAGCTGGGCATCAGCACTTGGGCACCGTATCTTGGGTTCGAGCAGACGGGACAGTTCCTGCTTGAGCTCAACACTGCCTGCACCGAAGCGAGCTTCGATGAGTACGAGCGCACGATCTACCGGCTCCAGGGCATGGGGTACCGCGTGATCATTGCCCACCCTGAGCGCTATGACGCAATCCGCAAGGATGTGAGCCTCGCCGAGCGTCTGGTGGATCTGGGATGCGATCTTCAGGCATCGGCCGATTTCATCAAGGGTGGCAGGTTCGGCAACTCCAAGCGCACGGCCAAGAAGCTCTTCAAGATGGGGCTCTACCGCTACATCGCTAGCGATGCCCACAAGGTGGAGCACTATGAGATGCTGGCCAAAGCCAGGGAGCTCTATGGCCTCAAGGGGTCTCATTTCGCCTGATACGCTGATGCTTCAGGCATTGCAGCGCCAGAGATGGTGCACAAACGAAGGGACAGCAATCCATGGGAAACAGCACACCGAACGGGAACAGATTCCGCGGTGACAATGACACGCGGGCAACAAGAGTGGTCAGACCCAAAGCTGTGCGCACGACGTCGGGCGTCCATTTCAAACCGGAAGAGCCAAAGGACTATTTCGGTGCCACCGAAGGTCCTGTACCGGTACAGCCTGTCTATGGAGCCTCTTCGGACTGGGATCCCTTTACGGCTCAGAGCTATGACGCGGGAAGCAGAAGCTCTTCGCACCGGCATCACCATCACCATCATCGCCACCACCGGTCGCATGCCGTCCTGATCACAGTCATCTGCCTTGTCGTTGCCCTTCTGGCAGCAGCCGGGATCTCCGGCTACCTCTTCTACCAGAGCGCCAAGGCGGTGGCAGCTGATGCAGGCTCTCTCGTGGCGGAGACCTCCACATTCTCCAAGAGCCTTGCGGGAGGCGACACGGCAGCCCTTTCATCCAGTGCGGAGAAGATCTCCGCCCTTTCCTCTGAGATGACGGAAGAGACCTCGAGCCCGCTCTGGAGCGTTGCCGAGAACCTGCCCCAGGTGGGGTCTGACATCGCGAAGGTGCGCACGCTGGTCTCGGTGGCATCCGACCTCTCTGCCAACGTCGTGACGCCGGCAGCACAGAATCTCGCGGGCGTCACGATGGGAACGGTCTTCAGCAACGGAAAGATCGATATCGCGACGCTCCAGACGCTCTGCAATACGATCGCGCAGATCCAGCCTGCCATTGCCGCTTCGGCTGCGCGTGTCGATGCACTCGGCATGCCCCAGCTCGAGCAGCTGAAAGAGCCGCTCGCGAAGGCAAAGACGACCCTGGATTCCCTGAACGAGGCAGCGACAGGGCTTGCAAAGGTCGCCCCCTCGCTTCCTGCGATGCTGGGTGCCAATGGCACGCGGAGCTATCTTGTGATCGCGCAGAACAACTCCGAGATCCGCTCCACTGGCGGCTTCCCGGGCTCCAGGATGCTCATGACCATCGACAACGGGCAGATCGAGCTCGAAAGCTTTGAAGCGGTGGGTGCTCACTTCCCGGCGGGCACCATCCCTCTGACTGACGAGGAATACGCCGTCGTGAATGACCTCATGCAGACCGGTGCCACCTTCGCTCCGGGCGACGTGAATGCCGTGCCTTCGTTCCCGCGTGCAGCGCAGCTCATGGAGTGGTGCTGGGAAGAGGAGGGCAACGACGATGTGGATGGCGTCATAGCGATCGACCCGGTCTTCCTGCAGAGCCTCCTGGCGCTCACTGGCGGTGTCACGACCTCTGACGGCACGGTCGTCGATGGAACGAATGCGGCCCAAATCCTTCTGAACGAGACCTACTATCTGCCGACAGACGAGCAGGATCCTTTCTTCAGCGAAGTGGCAGGCCTCGCCGTCAAGAAGATCATGGGCAGCCTTGGCTCTGTCTCCATGACAGACCTTGCCTCCACCCTGACAGCAGGCACCGAGCAGGGACGTTTCCTCCTCTATATGGACGACCCTGCAGAAGAGGCTACCGTCACCGACCTGGGCGCTGACGGAGAGGTCAACCAGGATGCAGCGAATCCCGTCACCGGCTTCTATATCTACGACAAGACCGGCTCCAAGCTTGACTGGTACCTCGATATGAGAAGCAGCGTGAGCGCACCTGTGGTGAATGCGGATGGCACGAAGTCCTACAACGTGACCGTGACGCTCCACAACACCACGACGCTCGAGCAGATGGAAGACGAGCTGCCCTCCTACATCACAGGCGTGACGCCCGAGGTGCACCACTACTCGATGATCACCTCCTACCTTGCGATGGCACCTGCCGGCGGCACGATCTCGAACTTCCAGGTGAGCGCCGACGAGGTGAACGCCAAAGGCGAAGCGACGCTCTACGGGAACGATGTGTGGGCAGGCTTTGTGAACATCTATCCCTCCAATACTGCGACCTTCACCTATACCGTGACGGTTCCGGCAGGCACACAGACAGACCTTGCGGTCTGGACAACGCCGACAGGACGCAGCTTCGCGTAGGGAAGCAGCTACCCAGAAACCAAGAAAGGCTCCGGATACAGGCTGTCCGGAGCCTTTCTTCATGCTTCTTTGCCATTCATCGAAAGGCAGCACCGCTGCATCCTTTGGAGGCTGTCTTCGAAGGCAGGAATCCTCTCCGCCAGTAGGTTCCGTTCTGGAGGCACTGCTGCATGCTCGGACCTGCCTGATCCGCTCAGCCGATTGTTTCTGCCAGGGCCTGAATCCGGCATCCAGGCATACTGCTGCACCGCCAGGGGCTTCAGGGCGAAGCGGGGCTGTCCTGGCTTCATGCCCCGGAGGGGCGTCCAGTGCTTCCTGCCGGAAGCAGCAGAGGCCGGATAACCTGATGGCATGAGATGATCGATGATGCCGCCTGTGCCCCCGCTGCAGGCTTGGCATAGGGCAGCTGCAGCACGGTGCAGCTGAGTCCAGGGGCAGATGCCATTGATATGGAGGGTGCCGTTTGGGGGATATTGGCTACCAGAGCAAGGCCCAGGCAGGCATATGACAGAAAGGACTCCCATGGACGAACTCGAGATCCTGGAAGAACGCTTCCGCGCCCACCCTTCCCGCCATCCCTCCCTCACCTGGGATGAGGTGGTGTCTGCGCTGGATGCCCAGAAGAAAGTATCCCTTGCCTATATGGAGGAGACCGGAGGAGAGCCTGATGCCTTCGTCTTCGAAGGCCGGCTCTATATGGCTGACTTCAGCTCCGAGTCACCGGACAGACGCTCTTTGTGCTATGACGGGAAGGCGAGGATGGCAAGGAAGCGCAACCCGCCTGAGACGAGTGCCCAGGAGCTTGCAGAAGCGCATGGCCTCGCGCTTGTGTCTGAGGAGATGTATCTCGCGCTTGAAGACATAGAGCCGCTCGACGAGAAGACAACCAGCTGGATCATGACGCCTCAAGACATGAGAGGGCAGGGAGGGGCGCTCTTCGGCTCCCGGAGATATGGCCGCACGTTCATCTACTGCAACGGAGCTGACTCCTACTATTCCTCCCGCGGCTTCAGGGCCTGCCTTGAGCTGGGCTAGCACGGCATGAGGATAGCGTGCCAAGAAGAAGGGCGCCCGCTGTTGCGGACGCCCTTTCGTGTGTGCTTGGATATGTCCTGGGTCCTAGAACTTGACCGAAGGAGCCTTTCGGGCTGCTTCGTCTTCCACCTTGAAGCCTTCGCGCTTCTTGAATGAGGAGCCGGCAACGACGTTGCCTGGGAAGGTCTCGATTGCGTTGTTGTAGGAAAGCACGCAGTCGTTGAAGCTCTGGCGGGCATAGGAGACGCGGTTTTCCGTGTCGGTCAGCTCGGACTGGAGCTGCTGGAAGTTCGCATTGGCCTTGAGGTCGGGATAGGCCTCGGCGACGGCGAAGAGCTGGCGCAGCGCTGCCGTGAGCTGGTTGTCTGCAGCAAGGCGCTCGCCGGTCGTCTGTGCGCTTGTTGCAGCGGCGCGCGCTGCCGTCACGGCTGCAAGGGTCTCGGACTCGTGTGCTGCATAGCCCTTGACGGTCTCCACGAGATTCGGGATCAGGTCAAAGCGGCGCTGGAGCTGGGTATCGATCGTCTGCAGTGCATTGTCGCAGCGGTTGTTCTTCTCGATGATGCCATTGCGCAGGGTGATGAACCAGATAGCGAGGATAACCACAAGAGCGATGATGATGAGTGCAACTGCCATGGAACGTCCTTTCTGATCGGGGACGCCGCGTGATGCAGCATCTGTGACAGATACAGCTGCCTGCTGTATCTAAAAATGGCGGAGGGGGAGGGATTTGAACCCTCGAGACGGCTCAGCCGCCTGGCGGTTTTCAAGACCGCTGCATTCAACCGCTCTGCCACCCCTCCGTGGGTGCTCCATCATCATACCCCAAACGGCGCATCTTCAGAACGGGCAACTCCTTACAGCAGATCGGGCTCAAGCATGAAGGGGATGACTCCTATGTATTCAATGCCGCAATCATCTACCCAGGGACGCTGATTGCCATCCACAATCACTATCTTCTGGTTGAAATCGCCGCTCTTCACGAGCGATCTTGTCTCCTGGGCGCGTTTGTCGGGGTCATCGACCGTGAGCGCTGACTGGATATATATCTTTCTGTCACCCAGATTCACGACGAAGTCGATTTCGGCCATTGACTGGGTTTTCTTCCCATCTTTGTTCCCGTACATTCGCACTGCACCGACATCTACTGCATAGCCGCGGCGGATCAGCTCGTTGTAGATGGCATTCTCCATCAGATGGTTTTTCTCGAACTGCCTGAATCCCAGCCGTGCGTTGCGAAGGCCCAGATCCGTCGCATACCACTTCGAGGGGAATTCGAAGTAGCGCTTTCCTTTGACATCCCAGCGCTTGGCTTCAGAGAACAGGAATGCGTCTTTGAGGGCATCCAGGTACTTCGCAACAGTGGCTTCGGTAGTGTGGGCGTGCATCTGGCTGTTGAGCGCTTTTGTCAGACGTGCTGGATTCGTGAGGGAGCCAACGGAGGAGGAGAGCTCGTCTGCAAGAGCGTCGAGCACATAGCCGTTCTGGATCTTGTAGCGCTCGATGATATCTGCCCGGTATACGGTTTCGAACAGGCCGGACAGATATCTTCTTCGTTCCTGCTCGTCTTCTTCGAGCGCCGCAACGGGCATGCCGCCCCAGAGCAGGTAGTCTGCCCAGTCATCGCCTTTGTCGCCCTTCCTGAACGCATGGTATTCGGCGAAGCTCAGAGGCTGGATCCTGATTTCAGTGCCACGATCGCGGAAGTTCGTGACGATGTCGGATGACAGCATACGCGAATTGGAGCCGCTGACATAGATATCCAGATTGTCGTGTTTCACGAGATCGTTGAGGATGTCATAGAACGTCGTATAGAGCAGGTCCCTGTCTTCAGGAGGCACTGACTTCTCATCGACGTCTGATCTCTTCACGCGGTATGAGAGCTGTATCTCATCGATGAAGACATAGTAGAGGCCATTGTCGCGCACCCGGGCAAGGATATGGTCGTACAGCAGGTTGGGGTTTCGCAGCTGCTCGTTCTGCTTGATGTCAAGCGCAACTTCGATGAAGTGGTCTTCAGGAACTCCTTCAGCACGGAGGCGTTCCTTGAAAAGCTTCGTGAGGAGATATGACTTGCCGCAGCGTCTCGTGCCCGTGACAATCTTCACGCGGCCGTTCTGACGTTTCGACATGAGCCTGTCAACGTATGAATCGCGCTCGATCACGTCCATTAAGCTGCCTTCCAATAGACTTCATCTACTATTAGATAAAATCTATTATAGCAAGGAAAATCTCATAATAGACTTTATCTAGTTTGCCGCGAAGTCTATTGCAGCAACGTTCGCTGCATAAGGCAATGGCACTGCCTCGATAGCCGATACGTATAAACAGCCAAGCCTTGATTTGAGGCTCGAAGCGGTTCCTCGATGGACGGCAAAGAAAGACCCCGCCCCGCACTTCCTTATGCATGGCGGGGTCTCTGCAGTGCTCTTGCGAGAGATGGCAGCTCTACAGCGTATGCAGGTCCACCTTGGAGAGGAGCGACTCCACGACAGAGCGCTCTGCTGCCTGGGTGCCCGACTGCATGACATTGGCAGAGCCGGTGGCGATGGCAAGCGTTGCAGTATCGGAGAGTCTGTATCCGCGCTCCCAGGCAAAGGCGATGGCGGCAAGCGCAGCGTCGCCAGCGCCTACCGTGGAGCCGACGGGCACATGCGGGGCCCTGGCAGAGATCGTGTGCTCCTTCGTGCAGAACAGGGCTCCCTGGTGCCCCAGGGAGACCACGACGGTCTTGATGCCTCCGGAGAGGAGCTCATGCGCGGCGGCGACGATGTCTTCTGTTGTCGTGAGCTCCTGGCCTACGAGGTCGGAGAGCTCCTGGAGATTCGGCTTCACGAGCGTCGGGGCTGCATCGATGCCTGCGGTAAGCGCCCTGCCATCCGTATCGAGGAAGACAGCCGCTCCTGCCTGCTTGCTGGCACGGATCCAGGTGGCATAGGTGTCTGAGGGCACGCCTCTCGGCAGGCTGCCCGAGAGCACGACGACATCTCCCTCTTCGATATCTGAGGTCAGGCGCTGCAGGAGGTCGAGGAGCTCCTGGGAGTCCACGACAGGACCGGGTTCGTTGATGTCGGTATGGGTGCCGGTCTGGGTGTCGATGATCTTGAGGTTCGTCCTCGTATCGCCCTCGATCGCGACAGAGACGCAGCTTATGCCCATGTCCACGATATCGGACTCTATCTGCGTGCCGACCGTGCCGCCCAGAAGCGCATAGGCGCAGGTCTTGCCGCCGAGCTTGGCCACGACCTTCGAGACATTGATTCCCTTGCCGCCTGCATCGCGGCGCAGGCTCACGATGCGGTTCACGTGGTCGATCTGGAAGCCCGCAATGAGGGCGGTCTTGTCCAGTGCGGGATTGAGGCAGACGGTTCTGATCATGGACATATCCTTTTCCGCCCTGCCTGAGCATGTGCAGGCAGGAGTTTGTGGCTTCCCTTTCAGAAGAGCCTAGCACGCAGGGCATCGGGGGCCAGTGCTTGCGGCTCCCTGATTCGGTGGAGGACCCAAGCTCTGTTGCTGAGGGGAGCCTGCTATGCTTGGGATGCGGATGGAGGCTATACGGGCTCTGCATGGGAGGGATGCATGGAGGAAAGCGCGAAGGAGAACAGGCGGATGGAAGCTGACGAGCGCTTCATGCGCCTTGCGCTCGAAGAGGCCCGCCGTGCGGCCGCAGAAGGAGAGGTGCCCATCGGCGCTGTCGTCGTTTTGGACGGCGCGGTCATCTCTTCTGCCCACAATAGGCGCGAGCTCGACCACGACCCATCGGCCCATGCGGAGTTCCGGGCAATGACGGAGGCGGCGCAGAAGCTGGGTCGCTGGCGGCTTTCAGGCTGCACGGTCTATGTGACGCTCGAACCCTGTCTCATGTGCGCGGGCCTTATGGTGAACTCGCGCATCGACCGCTGCGTCTATGGGGCACCTGACCCCAAGGGCGGAGCCCTGGGGACGCTCTTCGATGTGAGCCACGATAGGCGCCTGAACCATGAGTTTGCGGTCACGTCCGGCGTGCTTGAAGACGAGTGCGCTTCTGTCCTCAGGGAGTTCTTCCAGGCCAGGCGTGCTGCCAGGAAGGCAGAGAAGCGCAGCTCTAGACAATCTGGAACGTCAGGAAGTCCAGATAGTGGGTGTCAGGCATCCCCCAGAGAATAGGATGGTCCGGAGCCTGCTGCCTGAGCTCGATCTGCTTGAGCTGCACATTTGCGTTGTGTGCCGCCTCGGCAATCGCTTCCTCGAGCAGCCTTGTTGTCATGAACCTCGAGCATGAGCAGGTCGCGAGATATCCTCCGCGGGGAAGAAGGCGCATGGCCCACTCGTTGATCTCGCGGTAGCCCTTCTTGGCATGTGCCACGGCAGAGCGGCTCTTCGTGAAGGCGGGAGGATCCAAGATGATGAGGTCGAAAGGACCTCCCTCTTCCTTGAGACGGGCCTTGCTCTTCACAAGCTCAGGCAGGTATTCCACGACATTGGCGCACGTGAAGTCCATCCTGTCTTCCAGGTGGTTGAGCCTTGCATTCTCCTGGGCAAGCGCGATGGCGGTATCGGAGATATCGACGCAGCGGACGAACTCGGCCCCTCCTGCGGCAGCATTGAGGCCGAACGGCCCTACATGGCTGAAGCAGTCAAGGACACGGCGTCCCTTTGCAAGCTCTCTAACCGCTCTTCTGTTGTACTTCTGGTCGAGGAAGAAGCCGGTCTTCTGGCTGTTCTCTATGTCCAGGTCGAAGAGAAGGCCGTTTTCCTGTGCCATGACACGGGCATTGTCCGGTGTGGGGACGCCCGGCTCTTTCCACCAGCCCTTGTGAAGATCGAGTCCCTCGAGCCTTCGTGCGGGCGAGTCTGCCCGCTCATAGATGCCACGGATCTTTTGGCCATCGGAACGCAGGACATCGAGGATCAGAGGGAAGAGCATCTCTTTCCTCAGCTCCATGCCATACGTTCCTACCTGCGCCACGAGCACATCCTCATAGCGGTCGACAATGAGGCCGGGCACGCCATCCGCTTCGCTGAAGAGGATGCGGCAGCAGTTCGTGTCAGGCTCAGCTCCGGGAAGGGACCTGGCCCCCATGACAGCCTTCCTGTGCTCCCAGGCCCAGAGGATGCGCCTCCTCCAGAATCCCTCATCGAAGCGGTCGTTCGCGTTCTTCGAGAGCACGCGCACGCGGATCTTGGACTCCAGGGAAAGGAGGCCTGCTCCCTGCCAGGTGCCGTTCTCCTCGAAGAGGTCCACGATAGCGCCGTTTTCGACGGGACGTCCGCCAGCAGCAGCTGCGATGGATTCGACCTCTCCCTCGAAGACCCAGAGATAGCCCTGTGCAAGAGTACGGGCCGCCTTCTTCGTAATCGTGGCCTTCGGATAGGGTCGTGCCTGTTTCATGGGGTGGTGCTCCTTGTATCTTTAGAGATCAGCACTCGAACTTGTCCACGGTGCCCGTGGCATGGGCGTGGACCTTCGTGATGGTATCCGGGATGTCCTCGAGGCGGTAGGGCGTCATCTGGTAGACCCAGTTGAGCCAGTTCCTGTAGAGGAGGTTGGCATGTGCCCTCCACGTGAAGCGCGGCTGGTACGTGGGATCGTCTCCTGGGAAGTAGTTCACGGGGAGCTTGATCGGCTTTCCTGCATTCGCATCGCGCCAGTATTCGTTTGCCAGGGTATCCCTGCCATACTCGAAGTGGCCCGTCAGATAGATCTCGTGGAAGTCCTTCGTGGCAATGATGGCAGGTCCGCTCGTGATGCCTTCTGACAGCACCTGGAGCTCAGGATGGAGCCTGAGCTCTGCCTCATCGAGCATTGCATGCCTCGAATGCGGCATGTAGTGGAGCTCGTCGAAGCCGTTCGTCAGGAAGCTGTACTCGTCGCAGAGCCGCTGCGGAAAGACCCCGAAGAGCTTTTCCGGCAGGTCGATCTTGTGGATGCCGTACTTGTAGTAGAGCTTGGCCATAGCTCCCCAGCAGAGGTGCATCGTCGAGAGCACATGCTCATCCGCCCAGTCGAAGATCTCGGTGAGCTCTTTCCAGTAGTCCACATCCTCGAAGGGCATCTGCTCCACAGGGGCACCCGTCACGATCAGGCCATCGTAGTTGTTGGCCTTCAAGGTATCGAACGTCTCATAGAACTTCACGAGGTGGTCGCGCGAATGCGTTGCCTCATGGCTCGAGACGCGCATGAAGTCAAGGCTCACCTGGAGGGGCGACTTCGAGATGAGGCGCAGGATCTGCGTCTCGGTCTCGATCTTTGTCGGCATGAGGTTCAGCAGGACGACACGAAGCGGGCGGATCTGCTGTCTGGCTGCCACTTCCTCTTCGAGGGCGAAGATGTGCTCGTCGTGCAGGATCTTCTTTGCGGGCAGGCCGTCAGGGATATTGATAGGCATGAAGGGTCTCCAGAGTCACTTTCAAAGGGATGGATATGCGCAGGCGCCAAGGCACCCAAGAGGCTCAGAGCCCCTGCATTCGATAGGAGAGCGTCTTCGGAAAGCTTCCCATTGCGCGTATCCCTTCTGGAGTACATCTGCGTATATGCGACTAGCGTAACACGGATTGAAGGAGAAGATTGCGTTGAGGAGCGGCAAACCCATGCCATTGCTACAGCTCCGTTGCCGCTGGCCGCATCAGGCGGTTAATGGCTTCCCGTATACGCTACGCTGGTGAGGTTTGGAGCTTGGCTCCTATACAAGGCTGAAACGTCCAATGGAGGGGGAGGGGCAGCCTGTGACCATCGTAGACATGCTGCGGCACAATGCCGCGGCATACCCCAACGAGACCGCACTCGTCGAGGTGAATCCGGAGATTCAGGACAACCGCCATGTTACATGGCGCGAGTACGAGCTTGTAGAGACGACAGAGGACAATCCGTATCGGCGAGAGATGACGTGGAAGGTGTTCGACGAGAAGTCGAACCGCTTCGCGAATCTCCTGCTCTCCCGTGGTGTCCGCAAGGACGACAAGGTGGCGCTTCTGCTCTACAACTGCATCGAGTGGCTGCCGCTCTATTTCGGCATCCTCAAGACCGGCGCCACGGTCGTGCCGCTCAACTTCCGCTATGCAGCAGATGAGATCGAGTACTGCCTCGACAAGTCGGATGCAACGATCCTTGTCTTTGGCCCCGAGTTCATAGGCAGGGTTGAGCAGATCGTTCCCAAGATCAAGAAGGGACGCCTCCTCTTCTATGTGGGAGATGACTGTCCGACCTGGGCAGAGAGCTACCGCGAGCTGGCTGCGCTCTGTGCCTCCACAGACCCGATGATCCCGCTTTCGGAGGATGAGGATGCTGCCATCTACTACTCATCCGGAACGACCGGCTTCCCCAAGGCCATCCTCCATCATCATCGCTCGCTCACGCAGGCAGCAGAGATGGAGGCAGTCCATCACAAGACCGTGCAAGAGGACGTGTTCCTCTGCATCCCGCCCCTCTACCATACCGGTGCCATGATGCACTGGCTCGGAAGCCTCCTTGTGGGCGGCAAGGGCGTGCTCCTTCGTGGCGTCTCGCCGAAGTCGATTCTCTCCACGGTCTCCTCGGAGCGCTGCACGATCGTGTGGCTCCTCGTTCCCTGGGCACAGGACATCCTCACGGCCATCGAGCAAGGGACGGTCACGCTCTCCGACTATCACCTCGACCAGTGGAGGCTTATGCATATCGGCGCCCAGCCCGTGCCGAAGAGCCTCATCAGGCGCTGGAAGGAGGTCTTCCCAAACCACCAGTACGACACGAACTACGGCCTTTCCGAGTCGACAGGACCGGGCTGCGTGCATCTGGGACTCGAGAACATCGACCATGTGGGTGCGATCGGCGTGCCGGGATATCGCTGGCAGGCAAAGATCGTCGACGAGGCAGGAAACGAAGTATCCCAGGGCATGGTCGGCGAGCTCTGCGTCAAGGGTCCCGGCCTCATGGAGTGCTACTACAAGGATCCTGCTGCTACGGCAGAAGCCCTTCAGGATGGATGGCTCCATACGGGAGATATGGCGCGCCAGGACGAGGACGGGTTCTTCTGGCTTGTGGACCGCAAGAAGGATGTCATCATCACCGGCGGCGAGAACCTCTATCCCGTGCAGATCGAGGATTTCATGGCAGCAGATCCGGATATCCAGGATGTGGCCGTGATCGGCCTTCCCGATGAGCGGCTGGGAGAGATTGCCTGCGCTGTCGTGGAGCTGAAGCCGGGCTCACATGCCACGGAAGACGATATCAACGAGTTCTGCCTTGGGCTTCCGCGCTACAAGCGGCCCCGCAAGATCATTTTCGCCGCCGTTCCGCGCAATGCGACCGGCAAGATCGAAAAGCCGCTCCTGCGCAAGCGCTACGGCGCGCAGGGGCTTGTAGACCACGAGAACCAGTCTTAGAGGGAAGACAGGAGAGGGATATATGGCAAAGCAGCTTCTTTCGGGCAACGAGGCAGCCGCCCAGGGCCTCTGGGAGGCAGGCGTCGCGGTAGGCTCTGGCTACCCCGGCACGCCTTCGACCGAGATGCTCGAGAACCTGGTCAAGAAGGATGGCCCCACCTGCGAGTGGGCGCCGAACGAGAAGGTGGCGCTCGAAGTCGCAATCGGTGCCTCCATGGGAGGCGTGCGCTCTGCCGCTGCCATGAAGCACGTAGGACTGAACGTCGCCGCAGACCCCTTCATGTCCGTCGCGAACACGGGCGTGAACGGCGGCCTCGTGCTCTTCGTGGCAGACGATCCTTCGTGCTACAGCTCGCAGAACGAGCAGGATTCGAGGAACTATGCAGCATTCGCGCGCATTCCGTGCCTCGATCCTTCGGACTCCGAGGAGATGTATGCCTTCGCAAAGGAGGCATTCGGTCTCTCCGAGAGGTTCGATACGCCCGTGATGCTCCACGAGACGATGAGGATCGCCCATACCAGGACGATGGTCGAGGTCGAAGGCGAGCGCACAGAAGTTGCTCCCCGTGCCTATGAGTCCCACCCGGAGAAGTATGTCATGATGCCGGCCTTCGCCGTGAAGCGCCGCGCCGTGACAGACGAGCGCGAGGATGCGCTCGTCGCCTGGGCAGAAGAGACGCCCCTCAACCGCGTCGAGATGAGGAGCACCGACATCGGCATCGTCTGTGCCGGTGCCCTCTACAACCATGTGCGGGAGGCGCTGCCGGAAGCATCCACGCTGAAACTGGGTGTCACCTGGCCGCTGCCGCCGAAGAAGCTTCATGACTTCGCGGCATCTGTGAAGAAGCTCTACGTCGTCGAGGAGACCTGCACCTACTTCGCAGACCATGTGAAGGCACTGGGCATCGACGTCTCCGTACCGCCAGAGGGTCCCCTTCCTCGCGGCGGTGAGGTCCTGCCAGCACATATCAAGGCTGCCTTCGGTGTCGGCGAGCCGCCCCATCCAGCCCCTGCCCAGGGCCTTCCCGGACGTCCTCCTGCGTTCTGCACGGGCTGCCCGCATAGGCTTGTCTATGTGGAGCTCCACAAGATGCATGCCATCGTTACGGGAGATATCGGCTGCTATACGCTCGGTGCCGTCGCCCCCTACAAGGCGGTCGATTCTGTCATCGATATGGGAGCATCGCTCTCAATGGCGCACGGCATGGAGCTTGCACAGGCAGGGGAGCGCTCGAAGCGCCCGGTCATCGGTGTCATCGGCGACTCCACGTTTGCGCACTCGGGCATCACAAGCCTTCTGGGCACGATCTATAACGGGGGCAAGGGCACGCTCTGCATCCTCGACAACAGGACGACGGCCATGACGGGAGCACAGGGAAATCCGTGCAACGGCGTCACGCTCAAGGAGCAGGCAGCGGGCGTCTCGCCGCTCTCAGTGCCAAAGGGGAAATACCTTGACATCGAGGCGCTCTGCCGCGCCATGGGAGCAGATGAGGTCGAGACCATCGATGCCCAGGATGCCGCAAGCATCAGGAAGGCACTGAGGACGGCCGTGAAGCACGAGGACAAGCTCTCCGTGCTCGTGTTCCGCTCTCCCTGCCGCCTTATCGACCGTTCCACGCACCCGCAGCCGCATATCGTCGACTGCCGCAAGTGCGGGACCTGCATCCAGATTGGCTGCCCGGCACTTGGCAAGGCCGCGGATGGCTCTGCCGTCATCGATACGAACCAGTGCATCGGCTGCAGCCAGTGCATCCAGTCCTGCCCCTTCGGCTGCATCAAGGAAGGTGAGTAGCCATGCTGCACGCAACAGCATCCACCAAGAGCTCCTCGGTCGAGCTTACCGGGCATCAGGTAGAGCTCGAAGGCACCCGTACCGTCCTTCTTGTCGGTGTCGGCGGCCAGGGCACGATCCTGGCCGGAAATATCCTGGCCATGACAGCAGCAGAGGCAGGGCTCGACGTGAAGGTCTCCGAGATCCACGGCATGAGCCAGAGAGGCGGCTCCGTCTCCACGGTCATCCGCATGGGCAGCCATGTGGACTCCATGGTCGCAGATCCAGGCTGCGCTGACGCAATTGTCGCCTTCGAGGCGATCGAGGCCCTCCGTGCCCAGCAGTACCTCAAGGAGGGCGGCACCATGATCGTGAACGACGAGACGATCGTGCCGGTCTCTGTCGCTATCGGCACCTTCAAGATGCCGGACGATGTGGAGGCCAGGCTCGATGCCCTCGGAGCCAAGAAGATCTCTGCCGGCGCCATTGCCCGCGCTGCTGGCAGCCCCAAGTCGACGAATGTCGTGCTTGTCGGTGCCCTCTCCACGACGCTTCCCTTCGACGAGGAGGCATGGGAGTCTGCCATCAGGCGCCGCGTGCCGCCCAAGACGATCGAGGCAAACATCGAAGCCTTCCGCCAGGGACGCGCTGCCGTAGAGGGATAGGCCGAAAAGCCTCTATATACAAGAAGCAGGCCCAGTCCGGCGCATGTCCGGGCTGGGCCTTGTCATGCCAAGCATTTCATGCGAGATATCTCGATATAAGAAGAGCCTGACACATCGGGCTCTTCCAGGTGTGGGCCGAAGCCGTCCACCGCAATTCGATGATGCATTGCAGCATGTATCCACAGGGCAATAAGCATCTGCTGCAATTCGGACCGCAGAGCTGTGTCTGAGGTTTAGATGACTGCTTCTTCAGCAGGGCAGAATTGCCTCTGCTGGGGTTTCCGTTGGTGACGCCGGGCGATTTTGGCCCCATATAGCCGAAACAAAATAGCCGATTGCAGCCGGAAAAAGATTGGCCACCGCTCCGCTGCATCCCTCCTATGCTGGTTGTGCCAATGTGCCGGCGATAGGAGGAATATAGAGAAAGATGGACAGCAGATACGATGGCCTGCAGAAGATTATAGACGAGGCCCTCTCGGCGATGGCAGCCGAGGCGGGTCCGGGGTTCCTGCCGGAGAAGGCGAACCTCGCGGAGTTCTGCAGGAGGACCGGACTCACGAGATCGAAGGCAAGGATGCTCCGGAAGAAGGGCTTCCACGCCGGGCCGCACGGCAATGCAGGCAGGAAGGCAGAGACGACGGTCCTCACGGGATACACCGGCGTCGTCGATGGCCAGCTCCGCAAGGGGGTGACGAACTCCCAGACGATCTTCGACCTCCTGAAGGGGCAGGGATATGCAGGCGGCATCACGTCGGTCAAGGACTGCATCGCCGCCCACCGCCCGCTCGTGCCTGCGCCGAGGAGGCAGGCGGATTCCAGGGGCCCGCGCGGCAGGAGATACCATACAGAGCCCGGCGAGGCATACCAGATGGACTGGGGGTTCGCCAATGCGGAGGCGGCCGACGGCACCGTCTCGAGGATCGCTTTGCCCTGACTGGTAGCTTCTAGATTGCCATTAACACAGGCTGGGCACCGACAAGTATGACAACACGTGGTATGCGAGAATGGAGCCGGACGGTTCGCGGACGTGGGTTACCGTGCGCGACGGGGTCATCCAGGAGGGTGGTAGAAACGACGAGCCCCATCCCTGGGACAACGAGACAGGGCTCAACCGCAACCCCAAGAAGAACGCTTTCAAGAAGAGGGGGGGAAATGATATGCAGGTCGATGTCTACGATTCCTTTGTCGCGATGTACCAGGCGCTCGACGCCGCCTTCGACGAGCACCCTAAGTCGGAGAGGCTCCGCACCTTCGCCTCTGAGGCCAACCCGTTCCTTTGGAAAGGCGAGGGCTCGGCTGACCCTGCCGTCTACATCGAGTTCGAGCAGGCATGGGAGAAGGAGTTCGGCGACCGCAAAGTCACCGCGCTCGAAGCCCGGCAGTTCGTCCGCAGCCATCTCAAGACGCAGGACGAGGGCGAGTACGCTTTCGCCCCCGCAGGCGACGTGACGCTCGCTGAGGCCTTCGACTCTGTGGCCGACGAGAAAATCTGGGAGGAGGCTCTCTCGGAGTCTTAATGGCCATGCGTCAACGCCCGATTGACGGGGTCGGCGGAGCTCGCCGGCCCCGTTTTCCAGCGATGTCATACGCCGGCCAAGTACCCCGGCGTGTCTGCCGTGTCGATGACGGCCATGTCCGCAGGCACCTTCGAGCTGCCGAACGCCTTCCCGTTGCCTCCCACGAGCGGCTGTCCTCGTAGAAGCACTGACCCTTGTTCCCTGACGACAGCTCGCTCGGAAGCTCCCGGGTGGAGTCCACCTTGATAGTTGTGAGCGAGAACATGTTGGCAAACGTATGGCCCCACTTCGTTATCGTGGGGGTCGAGGCCGGTGAGGTCGAGTGAAGTCACGTCCGAGCAGTTGTGGAAGAGAGAGTAGATGCTCTTCTGGTGTGCGTGCTCCCAGTCGGTCACGAATAAACCCGCGTGCGTGCACGAGGCGAACCAGTACACCATGTACAGGTCGGTCACGGAGCTCCATCGTCTCGAAGAAGTTGAACGACCGGATCGACGCCCGTATGTCGCTCCACAGCATCGAGGGGTAGATTCTGTACTCGGCGTTCTCGACCACGCGAGTCCACGTGCCGCGCGAGGAGATGAGCCTGTAGTCGGTCTCGTCGGTGGCGACCACGATTATCTCGTACTCGCTGAGCGTCCCGTCGTCGGCGTACACGAGGTAGACGTAGAAGTAGACCCACATGTGCTCGTCGTCGCCGCCCTGGTCGTAAACCCGCCCGTCCCGCTGCGCAGCGGCGACCGCCCGCTCGTGTTTTGGGCTGCGGTCGGGTGCCCTCCCACGAGCCGGTTACACCCGTTGAACGGGTAGGTGCCGTCGCGTTCGAGCGGTCGAATCCCTCGACCTATATCGTCTCGAGGTTGCCGTCAGCTGAGCCTTCTTGACTCTTTCTTGACTGCAGGCGGCCATCCCGACGGACGAGCCTTCTACCAGCGCCTTTGGAATGACCGATGGGTTACAATCCCCTCATGCAATAAGGGCCATGTCCCAAGAACAGGCCACCCGCTATGTGGGTGGCCATGATCTGTGCTGATGCAGCTTTGCGGCCCCTAGCGGCCTTCCTGCTCCAGGATGCGGTGCTCGAAATGGCCGTCCACGTAGATGCCGAAGCTGTGGGTGCCGTCCTTGGGGATGCCGACAGAGCCTGGATTGAAGCAAAGGATATCCGGGTTGCCTGGGGCAGGCTCGTTGACCTTCTTGTGCGTGTGCCCATAGACAAGTGCAGAACCCTTGGGGAGTTCTGGCAGATGGTCAACTGAGTTGTGGATGCCGGGGCCCCAGACATGTCCATGGGTGAAGAAGAGTTCCTGCCCCTTGCTATGAGTTATGGGGTTCTCTGCTTCAGGATCCCAGAGCACGTCGTAGTCTGCCATGCAGGGGAAGTCCAGGACCATCTGGTCTACCTCTGCCTCGCAGTTGCCGCGTACTGCAATGACTTGATCCTTTATGCCATTCAGCATCGCTATGACTTCCTTTGGTGCATAGTCCTCAGGGAGGTCATTCCTGGGGCCGTGGTAGAGGAGGTCTCCCAGAAGGATCACCCTGTCCGGGCTCTCTTTCTCTATCTCGTCCATGAGGGAGCGGCACCATCTGGCGGCACCGTGGATATCGGAAGCGATTAGAAGCTTCATATATGCTCCTCTGCACTCGTATCTCTATATCTATGTCTGATTGTACGCGCAGGAACTTGGTCTTTCTGCAGCATGAAGGGCATATCGTGGCTGTGAGAAAGCATGCGTGAGCTTGAATTAGAAGTCTTTCGGTGGCTGCTAGAAAAAATCTAATGTTTTGAGACTTAGATTATGTATAAGAATCAGATTTATGGGATATCATAGAGACTGTAAAGCAAAAGGAATGCGGCACAACGTGCAGAGGGCACGCAATCCGCAGCGAAGGAAGGAATAGACCATGGGAAAGATTCTGGGAATCGACCTTGGTACAACCAACTCGGCTATGGCCGTTCTTGAGGGCGGCGAGCCGACCATTATCGTTAACGCTGAGGGCGACCGTACAACGCCGTCCGTTGTGGGCTTCCGTTCTGACGGAGACCGCATCGTCGGCAAGGCAGCAAAGAACCAGGCTGTCACCAACCCGAAGAACACCGTCTTCTCTATCAAGCGTTTCATGGGCCGTCGCTACGACGAGGTCGGCTCTGAGCTGAAGACCGTTCCGTACACGGTGAAGAGCGGCACCGGCGGACGTGCTGTCGTTGAGATTGACGGCGAGGACTACACGCCGGAGCAGATCTCCGCAATGATCCTCTCGAAGATGAAGGCAGACGCTGAGAAGTATCTCGGCGAGCCGGTCACCGAAGCTGTCATCACGGTCCCTGCCTACTTCAATGACGCCCAGCGTCAGGCAACGAAGGATGCAGGCAAGATCGCAGGCCTCGATGTCAAGCGTATCGTGAACGAGCCGACGGCAGCAGCTCTTGCCTACGGCCTCGACAAGAAGGGCATCGATCAGAAGGTGCTCGTCTTCGACCTGGGCGGCGGCACGTTCGATGTCTCGCTTCTCGACCTCGCTGACGGCGTTGTCGAGGTTCTCGCCACGAACGGCGACAACCACCTCGGCGGCGATGACTGGGATCAGCGCATCATCGACTGGTGTGCAGAGAAGTTCGAGAAGGAGAACGGCATCGACCTGCGCAAGGACCCGATGGCACTTCAGCGCCTGAAGGAGGCCTGCGAGAACGCAAAGAAGGAGCTCTCCTCTGCCCAGCAGGCACAGATCAACCTTCCGTTCATCACCGCTGATGCCAATGGCCCGAAGCACCTCGACTACACGCTTACGCGTGCCGAGTTCGAGCGCATCACGCGCGACCTGCTCGACCGCTGCAAGCAGCCTGTGACGAAGGCTCTCCGCGATGCCAACCTCCAGATCTCCCAGGTCGACGAGGTCATCCTCGTCGGCGGCTCCAGCCGTATGCCGGCTGTCCAGGAGCTCGTGAAGCAGATGACCGGCAAGCAGCCGAACATGTCCGTGAACCCGGATGAGGTCGTCGCTGACGGTGCAGCTGTCCAGGGCGGCGTCCTTACGGGCGATGTCAATGGCATCCTGCTTCTCGATGTCACCCCGCTTTCCCTTGGTGTCGAGACCATGGGCGGCGTGATGACGAAGATGATCGACCGCAACACGACGATCCCGACCTCCAAGACCGAGATCTACTCCACGGCAGCCGATAACCAGACCTCTGTCGAGATCAATGTCCTCCAGGGCGAGCGTGAGATGGCACGCGACAACAAGTCGCTCGGCAAGTTCCAGCTCACCGGCATTCCTCTGGCACCGCGTGGCGTCCCTCAGATTGAGGTCACGTTCGATATCGATGCCAACGGTATCGTGAAGGTCACGGCAAAGGACAAGGGCACCGGCAAGTCCCAGCAGATCACGATCTCTGGCTCCACGGCTCTCTCTGACGACGAAGTCGACCGCATGGTCAAGGACGCAGAGTCCCACGCCGAAGAGGACAAGAAGCACAAGGACGAGATCGAGGTCAGGAACCAGACCGACTCTCTTGCCTACAGCACGGAGCAGACGCTCAAGGACCTCGGCGACAAGGTGCCTGCTGATATGAAGAAGCAGGTGGAAGACGCTGTGGCTGAGGCCAAGAAGGCACTCGATGGCACCGATATCGATGCTATCAAGGCCGCAGGCGAGAAGCTCCAGGACGTGGGCCACAAGCTCGCCGAGATCGTGTACTCCACGACCAATGCCCAGACGGCTGGCGGCAATGCTGGTGCAGGCGCCCAGCAGCAGTCCGGCTCTGCTGACGACGTGGTCGATGCTGACTACGAGGTCGTCGACGACGACAAGAAGTCCGAGTAGGTCTGATTTGAATCAGGGAAGCGCAGAAGGCTTGGACAGCTTCTGCGCCTTCCCTGCCTTGGAAGGAGGGCGACGTGAAGGTGCCCATCGATAGCGATGAGAAGAAGGCAAGCCCTGAGAAGGACGCATCCGATGCTGTCCAGAAGACCGACACATCGGGCATGTCAGAGCAGGATATGATCGAGGCTGCCATCAAGGCAGGCGAGCAGGCGGCGGCAGACGACCTCAAGAAGGATGCCGACAAGCTTGCAGCTGAACGCGATGAGTATGCCAAGAAGCTTGACGCGGCAGAGGAAGGCCAGAAGAAGGCCGAGGATGCCGCCAAGGAGGCCCAGGACAAGTATCTGAGGCTCCAGGCAGAGTGGCAGAACTTCCGCAAGAGGACCGAGCAGGAGCGCACGAACGAGCGCGCCCGTGCAAACGAGCGCCTCGTGGAGAAGCTCCTTCCCGTGCTTGACGATATGGAGCGCGCCATCGAGCATGCGAAGAATACGGCAGGCGAGGATGCGAACCTCGCGCAGTTTGCTGATGGCATCCAGGCGGTGCACACCAAGATGCTCGGGGTGCTCGGCGGCGAGGGGGTCGAGGTCATCGACCCGGCAGGCGAGCCGTTCGATCCTCTGACGCACCAGGCGGTAGGACGCGAGGAGAATGCCGATGTCTACGAGGACACGGTCTCCCAGGTCTACCAGAAGGGCTACCGCATGGGAGGCAAGGTCATCCGCTCCGCAATGGTGACAGTCACCTACGGCGGGAAGAAGCGCCCGCAGGAGAAGAAGGGTGGCGCGGCTGACAGCGCAAAGTAAGAGGCCACACCAGATGCGCGCCCGGGCCCTTGGGCTCGGGCGCTTGTCTATGAGAAGAGAAGAAGGGGGCGAGAAGCTTTATGGCTGACAAGAGAAACTTCTACGACGTGCTGGGCGTAAAGCGTGACGCCACCCAGGACGAGATTAAGAAGGCATTCCGCAAGCTTGCCGTGAAGTACCACCCGGACAACGGCGGCGACGAGCAGAAGTTCAAGGAGCTCTCGGAAGCCTACGAGACGCTGTCCAATCCGGACAAGCGCCGCGAGTATGACCAGCTCCTGATGTTCGGTGGCATCCCAGGTGCAGACTTCGGCGGCTCGGGCGGACGCAACAGGACGTATACGTACACCACGAACGGCCAGGGCGTCGACTGGGGCGATATCTTCGACAATATCCGCTCGGGAGACGGAGCCTTCAATGGCTTCGACTTCGCGACGATCTTTGGCGGCGGTGCAGGGAATATGCGCCGTGAGCCGAGGCCTCAGAAGGGCGGAGACCTCACCGCTACTATCGAGGTGCCCTTCGAGGATGCCCTGAAGGGTGCGACACGGAAGGTCTCCTATACGATTCCCTCGACGGGGGAGAAGCAGACCATCACGGTCAAGATTCCGGCAGGCGCGGTCGACGGCGGCAAGCTCCGCTACCGCGGACGTGGCGACTATGGCTACGGCGGCGGCGAGCGTGGCGATTTCGTCATCACGACTCGCGTGCAGGAGCATCCGCTCTTCAAGCGTGACGGCGCCGATATCAGGATGGAGCTCCCGGTGAGCTTCTATGAGGCGGCACTGGGCTCTGTCGTCGATGTGCCGACGCCTCAGGGCGAGACGGTGCGTCTCAAGGTCCCGGCAGGATCGCAGGATGGCAAGACGTTCCGCTTCCGCGATCTTGGCGCTCCTGATGTGAAGCACAAGGGACAGAAGGGCGCCCTCTACGTCACAATCAGGATTGCCGTTCCTCGCAAGCTCACGCAGAAGGAGCGCGAGGCACTCCAGGTCCTGAAGGACGCAGATACCCGCGACTACAGAAAGGATGCGGAGCGCTATGGCTCGCAGTGACGACCGTACAGGGAAGAACAAGCCGCTCTACATGATCAGCGTAGCCGCAGAGCTTACCGGCATGCATCCCCAGACGCTTCGTGTCTATGAGCAGAAGGGGCTTGTGACACCGGGACGTTCGAGAGGCAATACCCGTCTCTACTCCCAGGCAGATATCGAGCGCCTGAACCTTATCGCGAAGCTCACGGATGAAGGCATCAACCTTGCAGGCGTCATCCGCATCCTCGATATGCGCGAGGTTGCAGACAAGCGCAACAAGGAGATAGACGAGCTCAGAGAACGTGTGCGCGAGCTCGAGGACGAGGTCCACGAGCTCCGCATGCGCGAGAAGATAGTGGCGCTTACTCCCTACAAGGGACAGACCGCAGAGCAGGTCATGCGCGTCCTCCTCTCTTCAGGGGCAGATGCGGACGACGACGTCGATGAAGATCGGGACGTCTAGGGAAAACTGCATACGAGCGTGCTTGGAAGGCAGCCTCGCGGCTGCCTTCCTTCGTAGGAGAGAAATCTCCTGACCCTATCTATCGTCACTGATACTCCCGATAGCCCTCAAAGACTAAGTCATGGAGATACAAAAAATCTGATATGAGATGACTTAGATATGTATGAGAGAGGGGCAATGCGGGAACACTAGTACCTGAAAAGGAAAGACGGATTGGAAGAGATGCCTTCCATTCCAAAAGAGAGGTGAGTGCTATATGAACATCAACAAATGGGCTGTGACAGCCCAGGAAGCGCTGCAGAGCGCTATGGGTGTGGCTGTTGATGCGCAGGCTGGCGCTCTGGAGCCCATCCATCTGCTGAAGGCGCTGCTCGATTCCGGCGAGCGCAACATCACGGCTATCATCGAGCGTGTCGGCGCAGACCCGAAGAGCATACAGAACCAGACCGACCAGGCAATCGCCCGTGCTCCCAAGGTATCGGGAGACGGCTCTCAGATGGGCATGAGCAATGATTTCGTGCGCCTCACGAACGACGCAGAGAAGATTGCAGCGAAGATGGATGACCAGTATGTCACATCCGAGCATCTGCTCATTGAGCTGGCTGACGACAAGTCAGATGCAGGTTCGATCCTCAAGGCTTCGGGCGTCACGGCAAAGCGCATCCAAGAGGCCTATACAGAGCTCAGGGGCGACTCCCGCGTCACATCGCAGGATGCAAAGCCTGAGTTCGAGGCGCTCGAGCGCTACGGCAGGAATGTCACGGACCTTGCCCGCCAGGGCAAGCTCGATCCTGTCATAGGACGAGTGGAGGAGATCCGCCGCACGATTCAGGTGCTCTCGAGGCGTACGAAGAACAACCCGGTGCTGATCGGCGAGCCGGGTGTCGGCAAGACCGCTATCGTCGAGGGCCTGGCCCAGCGTATCGTTAACGGCGATGTGCCGTCCACCCTGCGCGACAAGGAGCTCATCGAGCTCGATATGAGCGCACTCGTGGCTGGCGCCAAGTACCGTGGCGAGTTCGAGGACAGGCTCAAGAGCGTCCTCAAGGAAGTCGAGAAGTCGAACGGCAAGATCATCCTCTTCATCGATGAGCTGCACACGATTGTGGGTGCCGGTGCTACGGAAGGCTCCATGGATGCAGGCAACATCCTGAAGCCGGCTCTGGCCCGTGGCGTCCTTCACGCAATCGGTGCTACGACCTTGGACGAGTACCACAAGTACATCGAGAAGGACCAGGCTCTGGCCCGCAGGTTCCAGCCTGTCATGGTCGGCGAGCCTAGTGTCGAGGATACGATCTCGATCCTTCGTGGCATCAAGGACAAGTACGAGCAGCACCACCGCGTCCGCATTACGGACTCGGCGCTTGTTGCGGCCGCCGATCTTTCGAACCGCTACATCTCCGACAGGTTCCTGCCGGACAAGGCCATCGACCTCGTCGATGAGGCAGCATCGAGGCTCCGCATGGAGCTCGATTCCATGCCTGCCGATATCGATGCAGTAGATCGCCAGCTCACGCAGATGCAGATCGAAGAGCAGGCTCTCATGAAGGAGGAGGACGATGCTTCGAAGGAACGCCTGAAGACGCTCCGCAAGGAGATTGCCCAGACCCAGGAGAAGCTTGATGGCATGAAGGCGAACTGGCAGAACGAGAAGTCTGCCATCGACAAGGTGCAGGACCTGAAGAGCCAGATCGAGGACGCGAAGACCGAGATGGAGCGCGTCACCCGCGAAGGCAACCTGGCCCGTGCCTCCGAGCTCCGCTATGCCACGATCCCGGCCCTGCAGAAGCAGTATGACGCTGCAGAGAAGGCGCTCAATGCCAAGCAGGAAGAGGGAGGGCTCCTCAAAGAGGAGGTTACCTCGGAAGAGATCGCAGAGGTCGTTTCGAGCTGGACCGGCATTCCTGTGTCCAAGATGATGCAGGGCGAGATGGACAAGCTCAGGAACCTCGAGACCGAACTCCACAAGCGTGTCGTGGGGCAGGACGAGGCCGTGCGTGCCGTCGCAGCCGCTGTCAGGCGCAGCCGTGCGGGACTCTCGGATCCTGACCGTCCTATCGGCAGCTTCTTCTTCCTCGGCCCTACCGGTGTCGGCAAGACGGAGCTTGCAAAGGCTCTGGCTGAGTGCCTCTTCGACGATGAGAAGGCACTGGTCCGTATCGATATGTCCGAGTACATGGAGAAGTTCTCGGTCCAGCGTCTTATCGGTGCTCCTCCTGGATATGTGGGCTACGACGAAGGTGGCCAGCTCACCGAAGCCGTACGCCGTCATCCCTACTGCGTGATCCTGCTCGACGAGATGGAGAAGGCACATCCTGATGTCTTCAACATCCTGCTCCAGGTCCTGGACGATGGCCGCCTCACGGATGGCCAGGGCAGGGTCGTGAGCTTCAAGAACACGATCATCATCATGACATCGAACGTGGGCAGCCAGTACATCGCCGGTGCCAATGCATCGAGCGACCCGGCAGAGGTCCAGCGCCAGGTCAACAATGCCCTGCGCCAGACGTTCAAGCCCGAGTTCCTGAACCGTATCGACGACGTCGTGGTCTTCCATCCGCTTGGACTCGAAGACATCGAGAAGATTGTCGATATCCAGCTCAAGGACGTCCGCAAGCGTCTCGAGCGTGACCGCATCGTGCTCGAGCTCACGGACCCCGCAAAGCAGTCCTTGGCTCTCGATGGACTGGATCCGGTCTTCGGTGCACGTCCTCTGAAGCGTCTGATCCAGCGCCAGGTCGTGGACAATGTCGCCAACCTCATCATCGACGGCAAGCTCCACGAGGGCGATGTCGTGAAGGTCGATGTGGGGGCAGACGACAGGCTCTATGCAGAGCGCGACGATGCCGCTTCCGAGGCCCGGAAGAAGGAGCAGGAGGCAGGTTCCTCCGAAAGCTCCGAAGACGAGCCGCTCGAGCCTGACGACGTCGAGTAATTGCGCATAGCAGCTGATAAGCCAGCTGCCTGATATGAGAGGCCTCCTGTGCCAGCAATGGTGCAGGAGGCCTCTTTGCGTATGCGGATATATGCCGGGGAACTGGCGCTGGCGTATCATTTCATTCAGGAATGTTTCGGGCAGACGCATGCCTGCCCATAAGATAAGGAGCTTGCCGATTATGAAGTGCCCGAAGTGCGGAGCAGAAGTCTTGGATACAGCCCGCTTCTGCACGCAGTGCGGCTATCCCTTGAAGCCTGGTGCCAAGGCGCCGAAGGTGCATGTCGTGGAAGCAAAGGATGCTGCAGCGACCGTTGCTGCAGGCCAGATCGATGAGGCAGTGAGGAAGGCCGCCGAAGCACGTTCCCAGGGACAGACCCAGCCTATGGGGGCGGTGGGAGATGCCACGGTCCCTACGACCCATGCACCTGAAGCGACGGCCCGCGTCGTCCCTGAAGCCATGGCAGAAACAGCCAAGGTCGAAGAGGGGCCCACAAATGCGGTGGACTTCGAAACCTATATCAAGGAGAAGGCTACCGAGGCTGTCTTCGAGAATGAGGAAGAGGACACAGATCCTTCCTTGGGCCTTGAGCGCATAGACGGCGAGAGCATCGATTCCGATTCCACGCTCACACAGGTCGCGCCGGTCGCGGTGCCACTCGATATGGCGGCAGCGCCTGAGCCGGCACCAGAAGAGCTGCCCTCCGAGGAGGGGCCTGCAGGAGAAGAGGGCGCGGAGGCTCCTGCAGATCAGGAGAAGCCAGAAGAGGGAGATGGCACAGAGCACGGCTCCACACCCAAGCGCCGCCGCACGACCGCTATCGCAATCTGCGCCGTGGCTGCCGCTCTTGCCATTGGCCTCATCGGCTACATGTTCCAGTGGTGGGGAGGCGTGAGCGTCCCTGATGTCCAGGGACTTACAGAAGATGTAGCGGTCCAGAAGATCGAGGAGGCCGGCTTTGTGGCAGACGTCGGCTACACGTATGTGGATACAGATGCCGGCAAGGTGCTCTCGCAGGGAACCAAAGCAGGAGAGCGCGAAGCCAAGGGCACGACGATCTCTCTTGAGGTGGGCAAGGCCCGCACCATCCCCGACATCATCGGCAAGACGAAGGAGGATGCATCTGCCGCACTCTCCGAGATCGGTGCAGGCACGATTCACTGTGTGTACCAGAGCTCAGACTCCGATGCTGGCACGGTCCTAGCTGTTGATCCTGATGTGGGTACCACAATCTCTTCAGGCGATACCGTGACGCTCACGGTTGCCCAGGGCTATGAAGTGCCTGACGTCATAGGCATGACAAAAGACGCTGCTGTGAGCACGCTCTCCCAGAGCGGCCTTGTGGCAAAGGTCGTCTATGTGGATGCAGACCGTACGGCAGGCACCGTGGATTCGACCGATCCTGCCGCCGGAACCCAGGTCTCTTCGGGCACGGTCGTGACCGTGCGTGTCGCGAACGAGAAGAAGGAAGAGAAAAGCTCGTCTCTCACCGATGCAGACCATATCGCAGACTACTTCTCTGCCACCCCGCAAGACATTGCCAAGTTCATGGAGCAGCAGGGCTATGCGCTCGTCTATGGCGCGTCTTCTGACAATGTAGCCACCTGCACCTATACGAAGGAGTATGCACCTACCATTGCCTTCACGCCGACGCCTCATGCAAAGGCACAGACGTCAGGTGCGACGGACGATGTGCTTGCCTCTGGCGCCACGATTTCGGGCGTGCAGCTCACGGTTGCCGCCTCCGATGCGGGTGCCACGGCATTGACGGATGACGGAGTGTCTGCGGCCATGTCGTTCTGCGGCCTTTTCACGAAGGGCGCCACGGTATCGAGCAGCAGCTCTTCCTCGACATTCGCGAATGGCAGCAGCACATCTTCCAGCACGTCGTCGCAGAGCCAAACGGCGAACTCCTCGAGCTCCTCTTCGAGCACGTCCACAAGCACGAATACGAACTCGAATGGCTCTACGGATGCTTCGAAGGACAGCTCGAGCACGAAGACCACATCCAGCACTTCCTATATCTGCAGTGCTGGCAGCCAGGGAGACCTCATCTGGACCGTGCTGCTCTATCAGGAGTCGGGCTCTTCGACCATCCAGGCAGTCGTGACCTGCGCTCCGAAGGATGCCTATTCGGCACAGTCGGGAGACCTGAAGCAGATCGCACAGTATGCAGCAGATACGTATCTGGGGGCAAAGTAGCCATGAAGAAGCCAGACGATAGCAAGAAGAAGGATCTGAAGAAGGAACAGGGCAGAAAGAAGCTGGATGTCGATCCGGCCTTCGCCCGTCCCGAGAACGAGGACGACGACGGATACGACCCGTGGTCTGACAGAAGGCCCAAGGCAGAGCCGCTCTTCGAGCGCGATCCGTGGGACTAGCTCTGCCATTCAGAAGATAGAGAAGAAGGGGCGTCTGCGAAGTGCAGGCGCCCCTCCGTCGCTGCTATTCGGATGGGCGGATGCGCCAGCAGAATGACGCCTGAGCTCGCGGCGGGCTGATATCAGCTGAGCAAATGTCGCTTCCCCGAGAGCAAATGCAGCTCTTGGCCCCTTGTTTTTCGTGCCTGCCCTGCGTCAGCGTAGGCGAGCGCGTCTCGGAGATTTCCTCCACCATGACACAAGCATCGTCTTGCTTCTTCGTCCCTGCATGTGCCGCTCCCGGCTCAATCCCTGCCGCGTAGAGATGGGCACTGCATCGCCCTTCGCTCGCGAAAATTACACGCCCCATAATGAGAGGGAAACTTTCGCAGGCTAGGAGATATCCATGGAAACCCAGAACAAGCCGGCCAAGGGCAAGAAGATCAAGCGCACCATTTTCGCGTTCTTCAGCGGCCTGATAATCGGAGCAGTGGTGTGCGGTGCTGTCATCTACTACATCTTTGCCATGACTTCCAAAGAGGTGGTGACTTCTGATCTCGAAACGCTTTCGCCGACCATTGTCTTCACGCGTGTTCAGGACCAGGGCGAGCTTGTCAGTGCCTCGCAGGACTATACCTACGTCGACAAGGTCACTAATTCGAACCGTGACCTCTTCAACCAGTTCGATGTCCCCTTCACCGAGAACAGCTTCTGGTATCGCTACTCAGGCACGCTCAAGGCCGGTGTCAATCTGAAGACCGCTGCTATCGAGCAGGATAGCGAGGACTTGACTGTGCTGAATATCACCCTCGACCAGCCCTACATCGTCTCGAACACTCCCAATATGGACCTGTCGGGCGTGCTGGAGGAGAACAACAACCTTATCAATCCGATCAGCATCCAGGAGTCCGATGCCTTCCAGAAGGAATGTATCGAAAGGAGCGAGCAGGAGGCCATGAATGGAGGACTCCTGGAAGAAGCAAGGACCAATGCAGAGAAGCAGATTACAAACCTATCCTGCCCAGTGATATCTTGAATGCAAGGCTCCGCAACGGGCATGACGGAGCCTCAGCCCAGGATTGCGAGGATTTGGGACCGGTCCTTGCAGTCAAGGACAAGAGCGATTTTCATGCGCTGCGGAGACATGTGATTCGCAAGCGCTGCTTGCCGGCTGGCGGAGATGCTTGCAGCGGGACCTGTGAGTGTTGAACAGGGGCACACAGTCTATATAGATGAGGCCATTACCTTGCTGCGCGGGGAGCTCTCGAGATGGGTAAAGCATTCAGGAGAAAAGCGGATGCCTGATTTGCAGGCATCAGCTGACAGGCAGGCCATGTGAGAGCTATGCCCTGAGAACAAACCGCTCACCATGTGAGTGATATTGATTGCGAACAGACTCTCGCAACCTATCATTGCGAAAGATTCTGATGGAGCCGCCCCCAGGAATAGAGATCCTTGCAGGTGGGCGGTTCAAATGCTGAACGGTGTGTGGCCACCTTGTCTTCAGCGCGCGGGATACTCTGCTTGCCCATGCTGCCTAGCTTTGCTGCCAGGACGTCCATATCCGCAAGCGGACGGCTGGCACGTGAGCCTCTGCGCATTCTTCTCACGTAAGCAGCATTCTGCATGGCCGGTTCCGTCTTTTCGATGAGAGCAGACCAGTCGAGCTTCCTGCTCTGTTTGGAGTATCCAGGCCAATGCCGCCGAAGTTCAGCGATGACATCAGTTGCTGTGGGAAAATCACGTGTGGTCCGGACAAAATGAAGCAGGAACCAGTACTCGATGCTCGGAGAATCAAGCACGAGATGAACATCGTCTCCTGCTTGATTGATTGCATGGGAGATATTTTCTGAAGATCCGTTCTCGTGCTCAGACTCCGCGTCAGCGACAACCCAGATTTCGTCGAAGTTTTCTCCTTCCCGTTTCTTGCCGGATTTGGCTAGCAGCTCTCTTGCCTCACCGACAATCCCGTTTGCATCGGTACATCTTGATTTCTCAATCTCGACGAGTCCCTTCGGTATCCCGAGTGCTTCCCTAAGGGCATCAAGGTATTCGGGCTCAGTCACCTTGCCTTCCACCAAGATGACAATCGAAGGCCTGGGAGTTCTTGAGGGACGCCTGCGGCTATAGCTATGGCTACTTGTCATTGCCCTCGCCTCCCCTGTCTGATGAAGGCAACATGCCAAAGTCTTCAGGCAGCACTGGTACGGCTGCATATCTGCCCAGCAAATAGCCCTGTGCAATCGGCTCGCCTTTGCGGGGAGAGTAATCCGAAAGAGGATATAGAACAGTGCCACCATCTGGACCCTTGTCGGTCAGCCAGATCTGGTCTCGCTCCAGAGTGCCTCCTGACATGAGGTATGTCTGATGCGCCGTGAAGATGAGCTGTGCCAATCTATCTGCAAGTTCTCTGCGCTCGAACATCTCTACGATCTGTTTCGAAAGAATAGGGTGCATAGAAGCATCGAGCTCATCTACGACGAGCGTGGCATCGTTCTCCAGGGCCTCTCCGATAAAGGAGCTCAAAGAGAACATCTGCATCGTTCCAAGTGACTCGTCCATCAGATTGATTGATCCGGCTCCCGCCGTTCCGGCGTGCTGCAGGACAACGGTCTTGCGGACTACATCAGTCCCATTTTCGTTGCCTTCATTTGAAGACTGTTTGGCGGGCTTGCGCACTACATTGGCTTTGGTGATGCCAATGTCAGAATCCTGCATCATCTTCTGTACAAGGTCCCTCTCGTAGTCTGTTCCTAGCTCGCCATCCAGCACCTCTCCAGAGACGGGAAAGTCGAGCCATCTGTCCCGCATCTGATCGAGGACGATAAGGCCGTTCTTGAAGAAATCGCCTACAGGCTTTATGGTGTCAAATCCCTGTACTCCTGGATGCCCATAGAGCAAGGACAGAAGCAGCATGTTCGGATTGAGCATGGTTGCAATGACTTTGTCTATCGGCAGATAGGAAGAGTCCTGAACGGCGGATCTTGAGCCCGCATCGGCTGTGCGAGTATACAGAGTGCGTCTCAGCCCCTTTGGAAAAGAGCAGAGCTGCTCCTCGACAATCTGCTTGCTGTCATAGGAGAATTCATATTCATATCGGATGCCGCCCCACTCAAAGGCTGCGAAGAATTCGGTCGGCTGCGTCTTGGAGTTCTCATCCAAGATGAATGGGTTGTAGGGAAGACTGTCATCTGGGGCATACGACGAAGAATCACATACGATTTTCTGCATAGTGCGCATGGCATGAATGACATTCGATTTGCCCGATCCATTCGCCCCATAGATGGCAATGGAACGAAGGAAGCTCTTCCCGGAGAGGCCAGGCAGCGATTTCTTGATGAGCTGCCTCTCGCGATTCTCCCGAGCGTGCATATCCGATTTCTTGCCCGAGTAGTACGGAGATGCGACGAGATTCAATTCCTGTTCGTCACGGATGGAACGATAGTTCTTGGCAGAAAAGAGAATGAGCATTTCGGCACCTCACAAACAATGCGCCCAAGCAAATACGTCTCATATTGGTAATTATATAGAGCTACGTAAGATCGGCAATACTAAAACGATTTACGACGAAAAACCGCGAAAAACGAACTGCTTGTGAGATATTAGACAGAAAATGATGGAGCATGGCAAATGAAGCCAATTTGACGATTTGCGGTATCTCAGACATTTGGAAGATATCCGAACTATAAAAAAGGCCTCTGTTAGACCACAGTTGACATGATGGGCCCCAGATGGTGTCGCGCCCCCCGCGTATGATGTGAGCTACCACACAGACATCAGCACAACGGAGGGCGCATGGCAACAAGTATATTCCAGCTGGCAGAGGAACTGAGCTACGAGGACAAGGTCAGGCTGGCGAGGTGCCTCGAGGGGCTCATCGCAGAGGAGCGCGCGGCCATCGCGGATGCAGGCTTCGCCCCGGAGCGCTGCCCGCATTGCGGCTGCGCCAGCCTCGTCAGGAAGGGCCATGGACGCGACGGGTCCCAGAGGTGGATGTGCAGGGGCTGCGGCAGGACCTTCTCCGCCAGGACGATGGGGCTCCTCGGGTACTCGAAGCTGGGCCCCGAGGTGTGGGCCAGGTTCGTGAGGTGCGAGCTTTCCGGCTGCAGCCTGCGCAGGGATGCGGAGGAGTGCCATGTGTGCCTGAAGACTGCATGGTTCATGCGAATCAGGCTCTGCGAGGCCATGGAGAGGTGCGTCCCGGAGTTCCGCCATGGAGCCTCCGTCTCCGTGGAGGCCGACGGGACCTACCTCACCGAATCGCTCAAGGGGAACCGGAAGCGCGCGAGGCTGAAGATGCCCAGGAAGGCGCATGATTCCGGGCACTGCGTGCACGAACGCGGCATATCGTCCGGCAAGGTCTGCATCGCCTGCGCCGCCAACAGCCTGGGCGACTGCTGGCTCGAGGTCTGCGGCAGGGGCAGGCCCACGGATGCCGAGCTCGCGGATGCGCTCGATGGGATCGTGGAGGGCAGCCCCGTCTCCACTGACAGGCTCCAGGGGTACGCCCGAATCCTTCCGGAGCTGGGCGCCTCGGCACACAGGAGCGCCGACCCGAAGACCGACCCCGGCGCGCTCGGCATGGTCAATGCCCTGCACCAGCGGCTCAAGGCATGGCTCGGCAGGTTCAACGGGGTGTCCATCAGGTGGCTGGACCACTATCTCGCCTGGTTCCGCTGGACAGAGATGGCGAGGCATTCGGACATGGACATCGAGGAGATGCTCTCCGGGCAGGCGGCCCAGGGGCGCTACAGGCTCACCAGGGCCGAGGCCGTCTCCAGGCCGCAGCCGCTCTGGAGCTGGTGGGAGGGTGCCGACGTGTCAACGGAGGTCTAACATAGGCTAAAAAAGAAAGCGGGCGCCTGTTGAACAGGCACCCGCTGCGAGTCATGCTCTGCGGATGAAGCCTCCAGCTACATGCCGAAGTTAGACACGAGAAGCTGGAACACACAGATGGCGGCAATGGCCAAGATGGCCGCGACAACTGCCAGAGCGATGACGGACTTCGTGCGGCGTGCACGCTCCTGGGAAGCGAAGATGGAACGGCGCCCCTTCGGGATCTCGAGGTACTGGCCGTAGTGCAGATCGCGCTGCAGGCGCTTCATCTCGGAGCGGGAACGGCGGTAGGAAGCACCGGAGAGCGGGCCGCCACCGCCGATAGCGATGCCGGAATCATGCGTATAGTCGCTCGGATACTTCGTGTTCTGGGGCTCGGAGATCGTCGGCTGGGTCTTGCGGGGACGGGACGGATGCACATAGCCGCCCTGGCGCGGGAAGCTGCCGGTTGGGCGGACATCACGCTCGGCAGGAGCAGCATAGCCTGCATCCTGCTCATGGGGAGCAGGGGCATAGCCATTCTGTGCAGGAGCGTATCCCGTATTGTCCATATTGTTCACATGCTGCGACTGGGTCCTCGGACGGGGCTCTCCTGCAGAGCCTTCGTATTCCCCGGCGTCTGCATCCTCATATCTATAACCGTTCTCGTCCACAGATATCCTCTCCCATAGGCGAGCGAAGTTTCATCTCGCCCCATTCTATCTCATGGAGCCCTGCCCCATGCAAAACTGGACAGCTGGCGGCTTTCAGATTCCGAGAAACCACAAAGCGGCGCTGTGTCTTGCGGCAGACTGAATGGGTTAGACTGTTACGCTCAATATCTAACAATATAGACTTAGATATGCTCAGTCTATGAAGAGCAGAATATCTTTGTTCTAGTGTTTAAAAGACCTCTCGGAGGGCACATATACCAGCAGACAACAAGAGCGTCCCAGAAGAGGGGCGCGCAGGATCTGCTAGGAGTGATAGATATGATGGGCCTTGTTCCGTTTGATCGCTATGACCGTGATATGCTTCGTGCCTTCGATGGTATGGATGACCTCTTCAAGAGCTTCCCGTTCGTCGAGAGCACCACTGCCTTCCCGATGGATGTCGAGGATGCAGATGACAAGTACGTCGTCTCCGCTCCGCTTCCGGGCCTGAAGAAGGACCAGATCGATGTGGAGCTGAATGAAGGCACCCTGTCCGTCTCCGTCGACAAGAAGGAATCCGACGAAGAGAAGGGCAAGAACTACCTCCACAAGGAGACCGGCGAGTGGAGCGCTACGCGCAGCGTCTATCTGAAGGATGCCGCAACGCAGGGCCTCACCGCACGCTACGCAGATGGCGTGCTCACCGTCACGGTGCCGAAGCAGTCTGCAAAGCCGAACGCAACGAAGATTGCAATCGAATGAGCTTCTCTCGCATCGGCTGCATGAGATAGCAATGGGGACAGAGCTTCCGGGCTCTGCCCCCATTTTTTCTGTACTGGCAGGTTTTCTCAGAGCGGTCTTCTACCAGACACTCACTGCCTTATGCTGCGAGGCGGGAAAGACGGTAAGCAGGCCATCAGGTGTCCTGGCTTCCGTGAAAGTCGTGTTCGTAGGCTCTGCGCCCAGTGGCTCTGCGAGCGTGCGGATGCAGACGCTCGGGCGGTTGTTCTCCTCGGAAAGATGGAGGGCTACGACGCACTCCGTATCCTTCGTGACGAGGTGCGGCAGCACGGCTGCTGCCTGGGCGTTCGAGAGATGGCCGTCCTCTCCCTTGACGCGGTCCTTGAGGTAGCGGGAGTAGGGCCCCGTTTCGAGCATCTTCTCGTCGTGGTTGCTCTCAAGCCCCAGGATGCGGCAGCCGTAGAGTGCATCCAAGGCTTCGTCTGTCACATATCCCGTATCGGTGCACCAGCCGAGCGAGTCCTGGATCTCTCCCTCGTCGTCTATCACATCGAAGCGGAAGCCTACGGGGTCGTTCACATCGTGCGAGGTAGGGAAGGCGCGGATGTGCATGCCGGCAAGATCCAGGGAATCGTTGTCCTGGATGAGCTCGAAGGGCATCTCCTGGAGATAGGACCTTCCTGCCACGGTGCCTGCCGTGGCAAAGAGAGGGCCGTCGAAGTGGTTGCAGAAGACAGAGAGGCCTGAGGTATGGTCTCCGTGCTCGTGGGTCAGAAGCACGGCACAGATATCGTCCAGAGGGGCTGCTACCTCCTGCGCTCTGGTTCTCAGGGCCTTGTAGGAGATGCCGTCGTCGATAAGAATTGAGCCTTCGGGGCCCTGGACGATGGCGGCATTGCCTTTGGAGCCGCTTGCCAGCACGAAAAGATGTATCGAAGGTGTCATATATTTCCCGTTTCTTGGGGCGCTGTTCTAGAATCAGACCTTACTAGCTTAGACATTCCTTGCCTGGGGCACCGAAAACCCTAGGGAAGGAACATGCAAGGGAGAGAAATGACAAGCGTTGCCAGAAGATATGCGCCGCCTGCCAAAGCGGCGCCCGGCTCGGAGGGACGAGCTCCTGTCGTCCTGATGGTCTCGGGCGGCGCTGATTCGACGGCCCTGCTCGTTCTGGCAGCCACCTCGAAGCTCGATATCGGCGATGGCAGGGGCCTGGCCCATATCGCACGGGAGCGCTTGGTCGTCCTCCATGTGAACCATGGGCTTCGTGGCATCGATGCGGAAGAGGACGAGGAGTTCGTACGGGGGCTTGCCGAGCGCTTCGGCATTCCCTGCCATGTGGAGCATGCTGACATAGCAGCGCTTGCAAAGAAGGGCGATGGAAACGTCGAGAATGCGGGACGCGAGTTCCGCTATGCCGCTGCAGCAAAGCTCGCAAACGAGCTCTGTGCCGAATACGGCGCTCCGCGTGGAGCAGCAAGGATCGTCACGGCACACACGGCAGACGACCGTGCCGAGACCTTCTTCATGAATGCTATCCGTGGCACCGGCCCCTCCGGCCTCTCCTCGATCCCCCGGCAGAGAAACAGGATCGTGCGTCCGCTTCTGGGATATTCGCACGAAGAGCTCTGCGATCTTCTGCGCATGCGCGGCATCGTCTGGCGCGAGGACCAGACGAATGCGGACACGGTGTATCTTCGTGCCTATGTCCGGCATGAGATCATGCCGGTCGTGAAGGCCAGGAATCCGAAGGTGCTCGCAAGCCTTGCCACGACCTGCGACATCCTCTCTGATGAGGATGCGTACCTCACGCAGGTGACGTCCCGCACGTTCCATGAGCTGGAGAGACGTCGGCAGGAGGGCATGGTCGCGCTCGATGCTGCACGCCTTGCTGCGACCGATGTCGCCGTGGCACGCCGCGTCGTGCGGCAAGCCTTCCTTGCGGTGGTGCCTGACGCCCGCCTCGAGGCCAGGCATATCGAGCGCACGCTCGAGCTTGTGGCAGAAGGCACAGGTTCCCAGACCATCCCTCTCGGTGTGGATGTGCGCGTGGAGCATGGGCTTCTCTTTGTCCGGGCACGGTCTGCGAGGGAACGCTTCACGGGCGGCTTTCTTCCGGTGCCGGGCACGCTCGAGCTTCCGGATGGCTCGGTGCTCACGGCTGCTATCACGCCTGTTGCCAAGGGTTCCGACCCTGTGGCAATCGCCCGGGTTCACGGACGCGAGTGGGCAGGATCTTCGGTCCTGCTCGATGCAGAGCGTGCAGGTGCCTCTGCCCATGATGCAGAGCTCTGGGTGGAGCCGCCGCAGGCAGGGGAGGTCTTCTGCCCTCTTGGCATGCATGGCCAGTCGAAGAAGCTCTCTGACGCCCTCTGCGATGCGAAGATTCCTGCTGCCGACAAGCAGGACGTCGCCGTCGTCCATACAGGGCCGACCGGACACATCGTCTGGGTGGCCGGTCTTCGGGCAGATGAGCGATGCCGCGTGAGCGCTGCCACGAAGCTGCTGCTAGAATTACGGCTTGAGAGTCCCTCTGAGGGAGCCAAGTCCAAAGGTGCGAATGCAAAGGAGCAATGAGCCCATGGAACAGCTGCATCCTGATGTAGACCATATCGTTCTGACCGAGGAAGACATCCACGATATCGTGACGCGTCTCGGAAGCGAGATCTCGCGCGACTATGCGGGGAAGAACCCGCTCGTCGTCTGCGTCCTCAAAGGTGCCTTCGTCTTCACGTCCGATCTTCTGCGTGCCATCACGGTGCCCTGCGAGGTCGATTTCATGGCCGTCTCGAGCTATGGCTCGGGCGTCAAGACCTCGGGTGTCGTCCGCATCGTGAAGGACCTGTCCACGAAGCTCGAGGGCAGGGACGTCCTGATCGCAGAAGACATCCTCGACTCGGGCCTCACGCTTTCGTACCTGATCGACCTCTTCAAGGCGCGCAATCCCAAGTCGGTCCGCATTGCCGCCTTTGCCGTCAAGGATATCCCCGACCATGTCCCGGCCGTCGAGCCTGACTACGTCGGAACGCATGTCCCGAACGAGTTCATCGTCGGATATGGCCTCGATTACGCCGAGCGCTATCGCAACCTGCCCTACATTGGCGTGCTGAAGCCTGAAGTCTATAGCTGATCTTTTTGAGCCGCCTGCCTCCGCAGGCGGCTCGACCCTGCCTTTAAGGAGCGATTCGTGCCTGACAAGAAAGACCCGAAGCGGGGACTCGACCCCGACAAGCTCGACGGGGCCACGACCCGCCGCGCTTCCATCATCTCCCTCCTCATCATCATTGCCCTGATTGTCTATCTGATTGTGAACATGGGCGGCAGCTTCGGTGCCCCGCAGACGAAGAGCCTGACCACGAGCGAGTTCGTGGCTGCGGTCCAGGACGGGCGTGTCGATACGGCGACCTACGCCACGAAGAACGGCACCCTCTCAGGCACGTATTGGGAGAACAAGGGCGATGTCGGCAATGACAGCAAGCTCGAGCACTACAGCTCGACCTATGTCGGCACGGACAACCTCGACGACCTCATGCAGGACCATACCGAGGTCAAGTTCGATGTGAACACGAGCACGGATGACTGGCTCGAGACGATCCTCATCTCGGTCGTTCCCACCATCCTGATCGTCGCGGTCATGATCTACTTCATGAACCAGATGCAGGGACAGAACAACCAGGCGATGTCGTTCGGCCGCACGAAGGCAAAGACGACCGAGGAGACGCGCCCGAAGGTCAAGTTCAAGGATGTCGCCGGCATCGATGAGGCTGTGGAGGAGCTGAAGGAGATCCGCGACTTCCTGAAGGATCCTGACCGCTACCACAGGATGGGCGCAAGGATTCCTCGTGGCGTCCTTCTGGTCGGCCCTCCGGGCACGGGCAAGACGCTCCTCGCGAAGGCCGTTGCCGGCGAGGCAGGCGTGCCCTTCTTCTCGATCTCTGGCTCCGACTTCGTCGAGATGTTTGTCGGCGTCGGCGCAAGCCGTGTGCGCGACCTCTTCAAGCAGGCAAAGGAAGCCTCTCCCTCGATCATCTTCATCGATGAGATCGACGCCGTGGGTCGCCAGCGTGGCGCTGGATTGGGCGGCGGACACGACGAGCGCGAGCAGACGCTGAACCAGCTTCTCGTCGAGATGGACGGCTTCGAGGAGAACGAGGCTGTCATCCTCATCGCTGCCACGAACAGGCCGGACATCCTCGACCCGGCATTGCTGCGTCCGGGCCGCTTCGACCGCCAGGTCACGGTCGACAGGCCGGATGTGCGCGGACGCGAGCAGATCTTGAAGGTCCATGCAAAGGGCAAGCCGATCGACGAATCCATCGACTTCGCGAAGCTTGCAAAGCTCACGCCGGGCTTCACCGGTGCCGACCTTGCGAACCTCATGAACGAGGCAGCGCTCCTCTCGGCCAGAAGGAACAAGGGCACGATCTCACAGGCAGAGATCGAGGAGGCCATGGAGCGCACGATTGCCGGCCCCGAGCGCAAGACCCGCGTCATGACAGAAGGGGAGAGGAAGACGATCGCCTTCCACGAGTCCGGCCATGCCCTTGTGGGACATGTGCTCGAGAACTCCGATCCTGTCCACAAGATCTCTATCATCAGCAGGGGGCAAGCTCTTGGCTACACGCTCCAGCTTCCGACCGAGGACCACTACCTCGAGACGAAGAATGGCATGCTCGACCAGATCGCCGTCCTTCTGGCGGGCCGCACGGCAGAGGAGCTCTGCTGCGGCGACATCACGACAGGCGCTTCGAACGACCTCGAGCGCGCGACGAAGATGGCCCGCGAGATGGTCACCCGTTACGGCATGAGCGAAGAGCTCGGCACGCAGGTCTTCGGCGAGGCGCAGCACCAGGTGTTCCTGGGCCGCGACTATGCAAACCATCAGGACTACTCGGCTGAGACGGCAAAGAGGATCGACGACGAGGTCGAGCGCATCATGCGCGAGGCGCACATGCGTGCACAGAACGTCCTCTCCGAGCGCAAGGACCAGCTGAAGCTCATGGAGCAGGTGCTCCTGGAGCGTGAGACCGTCGAGGGCGAGGCTGTGGAAGCGCTTCTCGACAACAAGTGGGACGAGTACCTGGCGTCCCATCCTGAGGAGCAGAAGAAGGAAGAAGAGGCTGCCGAGGAGGCAGGCCATACGGAGGACTGAGCCTTTCGGTTTGCCGGAGGCAGAAAGCGAGGAAGCATGGATATCAACGAGACGAGCTATGGCCTGGGTGCATCCAAGTCATCGATTCGCGAGATTGCCGCCTACGGCTCGCGCCGCAAGGCAGAGATCGGGGCAGACAAGGTCTATGACTTCTCGCTCGGCAATCCTTCCGTGCCGGCTCCTGCGGAGGTAAAGGAATCCATCGAGAAGTCGCTCGAGCTCAATCCGGTCGCCCTCCACTCCTATACGCCGGCAGCAGGCCTTCCCTTCGTGCGTGACGCCGTGGCAGAGCACCTCAACAAGGAGTATGGCACCTCCTACAAGGGCGGAGACCTCTATCTCACCTGCGGCGCCGCAGCATCTTTGACCATCACCTTCCACGCAATCGCGAACCCGGGCGACGAGATCATCGTTATCGCTCCCTACTTCCCGGAGTACAAGGTCTTCATCGAGGCCGCGGGTGCCACCTGCGTCGAGGTCATGGCAGACCCCACAACCTTCCAGATCGACTGCGACGCCGTGCGTGCTGCCATCACGCCCCGCACGAAGGCTGTTGTCATCAACTCTCCGAACAACCCGATCGGCACGGTCTATTCGCGTGAGACGCTCGAAAAGCTGGCCAAGGTTCTCTCCGAGGCTGGCCAGGACATCTGCCTTGTCTCCGACGAGCCGTACCGCAAGATCGTCTTCGGCGCCGAGGTGCCCTGGGTGCCCTCGATCTGCCCGAACACGGTCGTCTGCTACTCCTATTCGAAGAGCCTCTCGCTTCCGGGCGAGCGCATTGGCTGGGTGCTTGTGCCTGACACGAACCCGAACCACGACAGGCTGATTCCGGCTATCGCTGGCGCTGGCCGCTCCATGGGCTTTGTCTGCGCGCCTGCGCTCTTCCAGCGCGTGCTTGCAGACTGCGTCGATGTGCCGTCCGATGTCGCCGCCTACGAGAGGAACAGGAAGGCTCTGACCGAGGGCCTCTCTGCACTTGGCTATGAGTACATCGAGCCGGAAGGCGCCTTCTATCTCTGGGTGAAGTCGCTCGAGCCGGACGAGAACGCGTTCTTCGAGAAGGCAAAGTCGCTCGAGCTCCTGCCGGTGCCGTCCGATTCCTTCGGCTGCCACGGCTGGGTGCGCGTCGGCTACTGCGTGAGCTACGACACGATTGTGAACTCCATGCCTGCCTGGAAGAAGCTCAAGGAGCTGTACCAGTAATGGCAAAGAAGAAAAGGAGCTGCGAGGAGTGCGCGCTCTCGACGGAGAAGCCGGGTTTCCTGCGCTCGAAGATCGTCTGCATGGCGCCGGCAGGCTCTGGCGCAGACAATTCCGAGGGCGGCAGGCACTGCCCTGAGTTCGTGCCGCGCATGAAGAGCCTGAACGCCGTCCAGAACCTTGAGGCCATGAACCTCTGGGCCCACAAGAACGTGAGACGTGCGGAGGCAGGAGAGGAAGTCACGGTCACAGAGACCGCCGAGGCCACTGACGACGACCTCGCGCTTGCTGCGGCTGAGGCGAAGGCACGTGCTGCCAGGGCCCGGGCCGAGGCGGCAGAAGCCGAGGCAGAGCTCGCCGAGGCACGCCTGAGGGCACGCCAGAAGCGCTCCTAAAAAATATGGGCATAGCGTGAGAGGGGCAGGCACCCATGCGGTGCCTGCCTCCTTGCCGCTACGATGGGCATGAAAAAGACGATTTCAGCTTCAGAAGGTGTGCCTCATGAATCTGGCCTCAGATGTCCATACCCATACGCTCTTCTCCCGCCATGCCTACTCGACGATCCAGGAGAACGTGACAGCAGCGAAGGCCCAGGGTCTCGAGCTCCTGGGCTCGACCGACCACTTCTCCTCGATGCTCTTTACAGAGCAGGACCTGCGCAACTTCCAGTTCTTCGTCAATCTCTCGGTCTGGCCGCGCATCTGGGACGGCGTAGTCGTCCTTCGCGGCTGCGAGGCCGATATCGTGGATATGGACGGGCACCTCTTCGGCTGGGATATCGACGTGCCCACAGGCATCACGGACATGCCGTACCAGAAGAAGCGGAGCCTGAAGGATATGGTCTTCCGCGGCATCGACTATGCAATCGCTTCGGTGCATGGGAAGGCATTTGCAGATGGCGCCGATCCGGTGCAGGTCTCGGAGATGTACATCAAGGCATTGCAGGACCCGAAGGTCGCGATCCTGGGGCATATCGGCCGCTCAGGCCTCACGTTCGAGCTCGATCCCGTGCTCGAGGAGGCGGCACGCCTCCACAAGATGGTCGAGATCAACGAGCACAGCCTCGATATCTCCCCGTCAGGCAAGATCAGCAAGAAGTGCCGGAGGATTGCCGAACGTGCGGCCGAGCTCGGCGTCCAGATTGCCGTGAGCACGGATGCCCATATTGCGACAGACATCGGCCATCTCGATGCCGCCCGCTCGATGCTCGAAGAGATCCACTTCCCCGAAGAGCTTGTGGCCACGCGCTCGAAGGATGCGTTCCTGAAGGCGCTGAGAGTCGCCAACGTCGCAGATATCCAGATTGGCTAGATGAAAGAAGAGGCCGGGTCACCCCGGCCTCTTCTCGTAGCTGCATGTTCTGCTCTAAAGCGCGATATCGAGCTCGATCGGGCAGTGGTCCGATCCCATGATCTCGTCGTGGATCTTTGCGTCCTGGACGCGGTCCTCTGCACCGTCGCTCACGAGGAAGTAGTCGATGCGCCAGCCGATGCCACGGGCACGGGCACGCATGCGGTAGCTCCACCACGTATAGGCACCCTCGAGTGTCGGGTTCGCCTCGCGGAAGACATCGTGGAAGCCGGCAGCGAGGAGCTTCGTGAAGCCCTCGCGCTCCTGGTCGGAAAATCCTGCATTCTCATGGTTCGTGTCAGGGTTCTTGAGGTCGATCTCCTCATGCGCGACATTGAAGTCGCCGCAGGTGACGACCGGCTTGTCCTTTGCAAGCTTTGCCAGGAAGTCCGTGTAGGCACGGTCCCACTCCATGCGCTCGTCGATGCGGGCGATCCCCTGCTTCGAGTTCGGCGTATAGACGCAGACGAACCAGAATTTCGGGAATTCGAGGGCACAGACGCGGCCTTCGTCCTCGGCGACAGGCGAGCCGATCTCGCGGATCACCTGGAGGGGCTCCTCGCGGCTGAAGACCGCCGTGCCGGAATAGCCCTTGCGTGCGGCATAGCTCCAGGTCTGCGTATAGCCGGGAAGGTCGAGCTCGACCTGGCCCTCCTGGAGCTTCGTCTCCTGGATTGCGAAGATATCGGCATCCAATGATTCGAATATCTCCTGGAAGCTTGGCTCCTTCTTGAGGACGGCGCGCAGGCCGTTCACATTCCAGGAGATGAACTTCTGCGTATGTGTATCACCCATAGGATGCTCCTTGCTGGTTGGAAATGATGCTTCAAGACTAGCGTATCTCAGGCCTCAGCCAAAGAGCCACTGCTCCCATTGGGGCCACTCCTCGACTCCCTGGGCATGTCCCTGTGCATAGGCATCCTCGAGCTTCGGGCGGTCGATCGTCGTGGACTTCACCGGCATGACGCGTGGCCGGACGACAAGGGCGCGTCCTTCCTTTTCCAGCCGGTCAAGCTCATCCAGGCTCTCGTTGTAGCGCTCGTTCCTTGTCTGGAGCGCCTGCTCCAAGGCTTCGTCTCCCTTTGCGATCCTGTGGTAGACGCGGCGCATCAGAGGTGTCGGCTCCTTCTTGCGGTAGCCCTTGGGACGGGTCGCAATGACCATGAGGCGCTTGAAGCCGCGCTCGCGGACCAGGTGGAGCGGGATGCCGGCACCGTCTCCTATGCCGCCGTCAAAGAGCTTGTGGCCGCCCAATACCTGCGGCTCCATCATGCCGGGAAGCGTCGAGCTTGACCAGACTTTCCTCATGAGCTCATGGACATCGGGCATATCGTCCTTCGTCCAGACAAGCGTGCGTCCCGTGTCGCCTTCGAAGCACTGGATCGCGATGGGCGTCGGGTTTTTCGCAAAGGCCTCGTAGTCGAAGGGCAGATAGCCATCGTCGACGCAGCCGATGTAGTCGTACCACGCATTGAAGTAGCCGTGCCCCGTCAGGAACGAGCGCACGCCTCCTGCCTCGGGCCGCCTGTCGGCGAGCACGATGAAGGCGTTCTTCACGCGCTCCTGGTCTCCAGAGACGAAATCGACCGTATGGCTTGCTCCTGCGCTCACGCCGCAGACGAAATCGAACGATACGCCGTGCTCCAGAAGCACATTGGCAAAGCCTGCGGTATAACTGGCTCGGTAGCCTCCTCCTTCGAAGAGGAGGGCGCAATCGCTCACGTGGCGCTCATATGCAGCTGTCTCCATGACTGCGACCTTTCTGGAACAGCGCTCATGAGCACTGTGGCATGCGAGAAGGGATGAGGTGCTATGGGAGAATATCTTACCAATCCGGCCGATGCGCAGGCTGCGATGAAGAAGGTGATGGAGAAGGCACACCATGCGGTCTTCTTCGGAGGTGCTGGCGTCTCCACGGCAAGCGGCATTCCTGACTTCAGGAGCCCGAATGGCCTCTACAACCAGCGTGGCTACAAGTATCCGCCCGAGGAGATGCTCTCGCACAGCTTCTATATGACGCACAGGGAGGAGTTCTTCGACTTCTATCGCCATGTCATGTGCGTGCCTTCGGCCAAGCCGAACCAGTGCCACAGGAAGCTTGCCGAGCTCGAGCAAGAAGGAAAGCTCGACTGCGTGATCACGCAGAACATCGATGGGCTCCACCAGGCAGCAGGCTCCAGGCATGTGATAGAGCTCCATGGCTCGACGCACCGGAATATCTGCCAGAAGTGCGGAGCAGTCTACTCCGAGGAGTGGATCCTGGATACGGAAGGCGTGCCGAAGTGCCCGAAGTGCGGAGGCGATGTGAAGCCCGATGTCGTGCTCTACGAGGAGAGCCTCAAAGAGGAGAACCTGATCGGCGCCGTGAAGGCGATCCAGAAGGCAGACGTCCTGATCATCGGCGGCACGTCGCTCGTCGTCTATCCGGCGGCGGGGCTGGTGGACTACTTCCAGGGTGACACGCTTGTCGTCTGCAACCTCGAGGCGGGGCCGCGTGACAGTGCTGCAGGCCTTATCTGCGCCTGCGATATCGCAAAGACCTTCGACTTCTAAGGTTTCGAAGAACGCACAGGTACGGCCTTCAGCGGCACAAGGTGCGCGCGACGGCTACAATCGAAACCATCCATCTACAGATTCTGCTGCCCTTGCGGCATGGAAGGACCGATCATGCTCAGAGAGAACTATGCCACGTGGCACTGTGCGGGACATGAGATCTCGCTGGCGCGGCCGCACATCATGGGCATCCTCAATGTGACCCCTGACTCGTTCAGCGACGGCGGCAAGCACGCTGACGCCGACTCTGCGATTGCCTATGGCCTCAAGATGCTCGATGACGGCGCTGACATCATCGACGTCGGCGGCGAGTCCACGCGCCCGGGAGCGACACCGGTCGATCCCGAGACCGAGCTCGCACGCATCCTTCCGGTCGTGCGTGCCTTGGCCGATGCTGGCGCCATCGTCTCGGTCGATACCTACCATCCGCAGGTCGCAGAGGCCGTGCTCGAGGCAGGAGCATCGATCCTGAACGATGTCACTGGCTTCACGGACCCGGAGATGGTGCGCGTCGCTTCCGAGAGCGACTGCGGCCTCATTGTCATGTACTGGAACAAGGAAGGCCTCGGCACCCATGCGACGAGGCGCTCTGTCGAGCTCGACGTGAACAGGCCGAACCGCCCCGTGGCACGTCGCGTTCCTTCGGCCAGGCGCTTCACGCTTCCCGAAGAGGCGCAGATCATGCGCCAGGTCATGGGCTTTCTGGGCGACCAGGCAAGGAAGCTCATGCGTGCCGGCATCGCGCATGACAGGATCTGCATCGATCCGGGTCCTGGCTTTGACAAGTTTGCCGACGAGGATGTCGTGATCCAGCGTGCGACGCCGAAGATGGTGAGCATGGGCTATGCCTATCTCTGCGCACCGTCACGCAAGCGCTTCGTCGGTGCCGTCTCGGGCGTCACGGAAGCAGACAAGCGCGATGCTGCGACAATCGGCATCTGCCTGGGTGCGGTCGAAGGCGGCTGCCGGCTTCTGCGTGTCCACAACGTGCCCGAGGTCGCGCAGGCCGTCGATGCCTTCTGGGCTGTGCGCCACCCGGATGCACGCCAGGCCTTCATCTCGCTCGGCACAGATATGGGAGATGTGGACGAGCGGCTCGATACCCTGGGCCATGCCTGCCGCCTGATCGACGAGATTCCGCTCACCTGTGTCGTGAACGTGAGCCATGCCTACGAGACCGATCCTGCCTATGGGCTCAAGGATGAGGTCGCGAATGCCGTGGCAGAGATCAGGACGGAGCTTGCGCCGCTCGTGCTCCTCGATGCCCTCATGAAGGTCGAGCAGGAGCTCGGGCGCACACGTCCGGAAGACGGATCGATGGGCCCCAGGACTATCGACTGCGACCTTGCGTGGTATGAAGGGGAGACCCATGCCGGCAACAAGCTGACGCTTCCGCATAAGGGGCTCGGCGAGCGCGACTACGTGCTCGTGCCGATGGAAGATCTGCTCCACGACCCCGTACGCTTCCTGGCGCACTCCGGCGTCGAGGTGCTGCCGCCTGAAGAGCGCGTGGGGCATGTCCGCCGCGAGCTCGGCCGCATCCTCTGGGAGGCATAAAAGATGGAAGAGATGCCGCTTTCCGGGACCGGTTCCTTCGAGGAGGCACAGGCGAAGGCAGAGGAGGCAGGGCGTGCAGGCGCTCCTGCAGGAACCGCCTTCTTCGCGGTCGCGGAGGAGAAGGGTACGTCGCTTCTCTGCGTCTCGGTCGTGCTTGCGCCGAAGATTCCGATGCCGTACTACGAGAGCCTGCCTGCGGTCTCTGCCCTGGGCGTCGTCGAAGGGCTCGAGAGCGCAGGAGCGCAGGGCCTTTCTGTCGGCTGGCCAGATACGGTGGTCTTCGAAGGCGCGACGGTAGGGCGTGTGCGCGCGAAGGCAGGATATGGAGATGCCGGCATGTTCTGTGCCGCAACGGTCGCGCTGACGGCTGCCTCAGCTGACGAATCCGTGCCTGCGCTCGAAGGAGCATTCGGCGGCGCGCTTCCCCAGGCGTCTGCCTTGGCAGAGATCGTGCGCGAGGCGCTGCTTGCTGAGTGCCGCGCCTGGGAGGAGGGCCTGCAGTCGAACGGAGCAGGACCCATGGCGCCAGTGCTCGACCGCTACTTCGACCGCGTCCACCTCATGGGCGAGACCGTCGATGTCGTGTATCCGAACGGACGCGTGCGTGCCCAGGGCCGCTTTGCCGGCATCGATATCTGGGGCAGGGCCACGGTCGTGCTCGAGGACGGGTCTGAGCTCGAGTTCGCTGCCGCAGAGTCCCAGATTCGGGGCTAGGAGCGCCGCTCCTGCGCGGCGTGCCAGATCAGGTAGACGCCCCGAAGCGTCAGGTCGGGGTCGATTGCGCAGAAGAGGTCGGTCGCCTCGCTCACGGTGCGCGCCAAGCCACCCGTGGCGATGACGGGAGCTGAAGGGGCTGCAATCTCGCGTTTGATGCGTGCGACGAGTCCTTCTGCCATAGCGGCGGTGCCGACGACGAGGCCTGACTGGAGCGCGCCTGCCGTATCCTTGCCGAGGGCATGCTCGGGCGCCTCGATCGGGATGCTTGCCAGCTTCGCGGCACGTTCGAAGAGCGCCGCGGCCGAGAGCATGAGGCCGGGAGCGATGGCGCCACCCACGAAGGCACCATCCTTGTCCACGACGTCGATGTTCGTCGCGGTGCCGAAGTCCACGACGATGGCAGGAGAGCCGTAGCGCTCCTTGGCTGCGACGGCGTTGCAGAGGCGGTCTGCACCGATCGTCTCGGGGTAGGGCATGGAGATTTCGAGATCGGACACGTCTTTGGCAGAGACGATCAGGGGCTCTTGCCCGGTCAGGATCAGGAAGACCTTTCTCCAGGCGCGGGCAAGCGTCGGCACGACGCAGGAAATGCCTGCCGCATCGATTGCGGTGGCGCCGAGGCCTGCTGCAGCGAAGAAGGCATGGAGCTTTGCCAGAAGCTCGTCTGCCGTGTCGGTGCGGTCAGTCTTCAGCCGCCAGCCATGCACATGCTCGCCGCCCGTGCCATAGAGCGCAAGCGTCGTCTGGGTATTGCCTACATCGACCGCGAGAAACATGCGCGACCTTTCTCTCCTGCCACATTTCAGCTCATCAGTATCGCAGATGCGCACCTCAGTGTCTCCATATTCTGTGCGAATGCTTGCACATCAGGCGCGAAAAAGCGTACTATGCTTAACTTGCGAGCCCTGGATACAATCAGGGCCATAGCCCCTCGTCTGGTCGGAAACCAGACCTACCAAAGGAGTCCTGCCATGAAGCAAGGTATTCATCCTCAGTACGTGGAGTGCACCGTTCGCTGCACCTGCGGCAACACGTTCAAGACCCGCTCCACGAAGAGCGAGATCGTCGTCGATCTGTGCGACAAATGCCACCCGTTCTACACGGGTCAGCAGAAGCTCGTCGACACCGGCGGACGTGTCCAGCGCTTCTCCGACAAGTTCGGCGGAGCAGCAGCTGCACGCCTCGAGGCTGCAAAGGCCGCCAAGGCTGCAAAGGCTGCAAGGGCTGCCGAGCAGGAGGCTGCCCGCAAGGCTGCAAAGGAGGCCAAGGCTGCCGAGAAGGCAAAGCGTGCTGCAGAGTACGCAAAGAAGGCCGAGGCTCAGGCTGCAGCAGAGGCTGCCAAGGAGGCTGCAGAGACCGCAGCTGCCGAGGCAACGAACGCCGCAGAGGCACCCGCTGCAGAGTAGATCTGACTGAGAGCAGATGGAGGAGGGAGTCCGGAATGTCCGGGCCCCCTCCTTTCATGCTGAGGGCTCGTGCGCGATTGACGGGCCGACAAGTACTGGATGATGCGTGAGGTCTTGGGGCTTGGAGGCCTTCGAGGAGCTGCTATGATGTGACGGAGCGGCGAGAGCCGCCAAGCTTGGGAGTATGTCCCCTGACTAAAAGCGCGGCGCAAGCCCCTTCCTTCAGGCATGGGGTCAAGCCGCGCATCGCCGTCAGGTGATAGCTATCTGCAAGCGGTATAATGCCCGCATGAAATGCATGAGCAACGTCGTCTCCACCGTGGGAGGGGCGCCCTTGGCAATCGCCAGGCAATGCATCGAGAACCAGAAGAGCGTGTAGCCATGGAAAGGGCCTACGAGATCCGCATCTACCCCAACGCCGCCCAGCGCGAACTC
>Ga0214925_100179_pt1 | contig 50760 bp, 43 predicted proteins | sample Stichaenrichment_FD_168299 | JGI IMG/M metagenome (GOLD analysis project Ga0214925, IMG submission 168299) | Xylose enriched microbial communities from anaerobic bioreactor in Madison, Wisconsin, United States - 63SRT | ecosystem: Engineered > Bioreactor > Anaerobic > Unclassified | place: USA... | reverse complement strand
AAGCGCGAGACGGGATTCGAACCCGCGACCCCAACCTTGGCAAGGTTGTACTCCACCCCTGAGCCACTCGCGCATATATTCACTTGCTTCTGCGCATCATCTGATATTGTCAGCTAAATGCGAGTCATGCAGAGATCGCAATGCTGCTGATTATATAAACCACGATGCAAGCAGGTGATGGGAATCGAACCCACGTATCCAGCTTGGAAGGCTGGTGTTCTACCATTGAACTACACCTGCATTCATTGATCCGGCAGATCTCTGTCGTGTCAACGAAGAAGATTATATAACAGACGCCTATACCTGTCAATTACTTTTTTCAGATAACAAAATTATTTGCCGCCTGATCGCTCCAGTTCATCAGATCCTCAAGTGTATACTTATCCACCACACTGCGGATTGCGTCATCCAGTTCCTTCCAAAGGCGCAGTGTCACGCAGATATCTGCCCGCGGGCAGGTATTCTCATCCGTCGAGAGACATTCCACAGGTGAAAGGCTTCCTTCCGTGAGGCGAAGAATATCACCGACCACATACTCATCCGGACGACGGGCAAGGCGATAACCTCCCTGTGGTCCGCGGATACTGATCAGATCATTTGACCTTACAAAAATGGACACGATCTGCTCCAGATATTTCAGGGAGATATCCTGACGTGCGGATATATCCTTGATTCTGACCGGTTCTCCTGTGTCGTGCTGTGCAATGTCCAGCATCATGCGAAGCGCATATCTTCCCTTTGTTGAAATCTTCATACTTACTCCTGTTCAAAAAAATGAAAAGGCTTCTCATGCTGTCTGCTCAGAATCATCTGAAAGGAAACGGCTGCCGCGGAGGACACAGCAGCCGGACCTTTAAATACAGCTTTTCTCACACGCTGCAGCACAAGTCTTAACCGTAACCTTTGTACGATGCTGCAGCAAAATCACCTGCTGCATTTTTTGATGCTGCACACATGAACGCTTACTGCTTTACAGCCTGAAAAGCCTCTTCCAGATCTGCAATGATATCATCGATGTGCTCTGTACCAATAGAAAGACGGATAGTGTTCTTCTTGATACCCTGATCCGCCAGCTCGGCGTCATTGTCCTCAGAATGTGTGGTAGATGCCGGATGGATAACCAGAGACTTCACATCTGCAACGTTTGCCAGAAGGCTGAACAGCTTCAGATGATCGATGAAGTCCTTGGCATGTCTCTCATCACCCTTGAGATCAAAGGTAAAGATGGAACCGCCGCCGTTCGGCAGATATTTCTTGTAAAGTGCCTGCTGTGCCGGGTCCTTTGATGCAGCCGGATGGCTGATATACTCTACCTCAGGCTTTGTCTGCAGATATTCGATAACCTTCTTGGTGTTCTCTACCTGACGCTCCACGCGAAGACTCAGTGTCTCAAGGCCCTGGAGGAAAATCCATGCATGGAACGGAGAGAGGGTTGCACCCTCATCACGAAGAATGATGGCACGAATGTAGGTTGCGATGGTAGCCGGAGCGGTATCCTTCGCAAAGGTCAGTCCATGATAGGATGGGTTCGGTGTGGACAGCCATGGCCACTTCGGTGAGTTGTAGTCAAACTTCCCGGCATCTACGATCACACCGCCAATGGTTGTTCCGTGTCCGCCGATAAATTTTGTAGCGGAATGTACGACGATATCTGCGCCATACTCAATCGGACGGATCAGATAAGGTGTCGCAAAGGTGTTGTCGATGATCAGCGGAAGGCCATGCTTGTGTGCGATGTTTGCCCATGCTTCGATATCAACAACCTCGCCGTTCGGGTTGCCAAGGGTCTCGATATACAGTGCCTTGGTATTGTCCCTGATTGCTGCCTCTGCTGCGTCAAGATCAAAGGGGTCTACAAATGTTGTAGTCACGCCATAATCCGGGAAGGTATGTGCGAGGAAGTTATAGGTTCCGCCGTAAATATTCTTGGCGGACACGATGTGGTCACCGGCCTTGGCAACTGCCTGGAACGCATAGGTGACAGCAGCTGCACCGGATGCAACAGCAAGTGCTGCAACGCCACCCTCAAGGGCTGCAATTCTCTTTTCAAAAACATCCTCTGTCGGATTGGTCAGTCTTCCGTATATATTTCCTGCGTCCTTCAGTGCAAATCTTGCCTCTGCATGGTCGCTGTTGCGGAATACGAAGGAAGAGGTCTGATAAATCGGTACTGCTCTGGAATCGGTAACCGGATCTGCTTTTTCCTGTCCTACATGAAGGGCAAGGGTCTCAAAATGAAGCTTTCTATCTGCTAATTCACTCATAGGTATTGTTCTCCTTTATCTGATAAAAATTAATTCTCAAAAAGAGCTGTGGAATAATATCTGTCACCGCTGTCAGGAAGAAGCGCTACCACTGTCTTGCCCTTTGCTTCCGGACGCTTTGCTACCTGGATTGCTGCCCAGAGTGCCGCACCTGAGGAGATACCAACCAGGATACCCTCCTTATGTGCCAGCTCCTTTGCGGTCTCAAACGGAACCTCGTTGTCTACGGTAATAACCTCATCATAAACCTTCTGGTCCAGGACCTTCGGTACAAAGCCTGCGCCGATACCCTGAATCTTATGCGGACCGCCGTGTCCCTCAGTAAGTACCGGTGAGGTGGTTGGCTCAATTGCAATCACCTTTACGCCCGGCTTCTTCTCCTTCAGATATCTGCCTGTACCTGTGAGGGTTCCGCCTGTGCCGATACCTGCCAGGAAGTAGTCAACCGCGCCGTCTGTATCGTTCCAGATCTCCGGTCCTGTTGTCTCGTAATGTGCCTTCGGGTTTGCCGGGTTATCGAACTGTTCCGGAAGGAATGCACCCGGTGTGGATTCGGCGATTTCCTTTGCCTTTGCGATAGCTCCGGTCATTCCCTTGCTGCCGTCAGTCAGTACAAGCTGTGCGCCGTAGGCTTTCAGGATATTTCTTCTCTCAACGCTCATGGTCTCCGGCATGGTAAGGATGACCTTGTAGCCCTTGGAAGCTGCTACGGAAGCAAGTCCGATACCTGTGTTGCCGGATGTGGGCTCTACAATCGTCCCGCCTGGCTGAAGCTTTCCGGACTGCTCAGCGTCCTCGATCATGTACTTTGCAATTCTGTCCTTGACACTTCCTGCCGGATTGAAGTACTCCAGCTTTACCAGAAGCTTTGCCTCCAGATTGTAAGCCTTCTCAAAGCTTGTCAGCTCAACCAGTGGTGTATTTCCGATTAACTCTGTTGCGTTCTTATAAACCTTAGCCATTTCTGTTCTCCTTATCTGTTCGGGGTGTAAGCATTTCTTTCGCTCTGCCGCCCGACCTCATATTATTTTCTGAAATTATTTTTCTATTCGTATTTGTCTTTAATGAACTATTACCTTAAAACTATTGCATTCCGAAGGCAGCAACATCGCATGACTCCCCGGATGCCAGGATGATCATAAAGTCGTTTTTTCAATTTCTGTTGCACCTCCTTTTCCCTGTTTTCATATATTTCCTAGCTGTTAAATGGGATTATAGGGAATAGATTCCCATTTGTCAATAGGGAATCTATGTTTTTTCAAATTATTTTCTGTGTATCCTTCCTGCCGGATTGTAGAGTGTCCTTCTGCCCTTCCGGTCAAGTTTACCGGCCGCCCACGCCGGTGTTTTTCCGCCCGCATCCGGCATGGCTGCATTCATTCCGGCATCTGCCGCCTCATCTGTCCCGGCCGCACCTGAACCAGCGCCTGCCGCTGCACCCGTCCCGCTGCCAGCTATTCCGGTGCCTGCCGCTGCACCCGTCCCGCCGCTATCCATTCTGGCGCCTGCCGCTGTATCATCGGGAATATTCTCTCCCGCAAGGCGCAGAATATCCTCAACCTCGTCCTCGGAAATATGCATATACTCTGCCAGCTCATCCACATATACCTTGCGGCCAAGCTGCTCCTTCAGATTTGTGATACTCTGCTTGAGCTCCTCGACCCGCTCTACCATCCTCTGATCGCGGGTATGGACCTCGCGCTGCTCTTCCAGCATCGCCAGAATCCCCTCATGTACCTCCTGCAGCAGCTTCTGCCTGGCTGCGTCCCGGTCCTCCAGCTGTTCGGGATCGGCCTGATCAATGTACAGCACAAGCTGCAGGCTTCCCTCCTGGATCAGGTCTGAGAGATGCAGGCCGGGCTCGTACATCTTTTTTGCTTCTTCCACAACCTCAGGAAGGAAGAGCTCTGAAAGCCTGCGCACCGCTGCGTGATCGCCATCTTTCAGTCTGCCGACCAGTTTATCCCATTCTCCTTCCTCTTCCGGCGGTATGGCTTCCAGTTCCCCTGCATAGTCCTCCAGCCATGCCTGGTCCTCTTCCGTCCACAGATAGCCGTCCGTGTCTCCGTTTTCCTCCCGGCTCTCCATCTGTGCCGCGACCTCCGGAGCAAATTCCTCTGTGACATCCTTGTCGTAGCCCTCTACCAGAATTTTTCTGGACAGAAGGAAGCTGTATACCAGATTCATCTGCTCATCCGAGAGCTGATTCTCTTTAAAAAATTCCGCCACCTCATCTTTTGCAATATGTCCGTCCTTTTCTTCGGCAATCCGGAGGATTTCCTGCAGTTTTTTCCGGAATTTTTCTGGTGTCATATTTTCCTTCATATATTATTCCTTTCGTTATCATCTGATCTATTGAGAAAGGCTGTCTTCTTTATTCTGATTACCCGGCACGTATAGTAAAAAATCAGATCCGTATTTACTCTGATGAGCCGGATACTGCTGATACTGCGGCGTTCTCTTCTGAAGAAGTGGAAGATGAGACAAGGCTTTCCCCTGTTTCTGTTCCTGTACTCTCTGCTTCTGTCACATCCGCATATCTGATGATTCGTGAAAGAACGACCTGTGTCATCACGTAGTTGTATACATTTTCTTCCCCGTTTTCACTGATCAGCTTGTCTGTCGTGACATCGTACTGGTCTGCTGCCTTTTTCAGCTCTCTTTTATACGCGGGGCTGTCCTCCGAGAGCTTTTCCGCCTTGACCATCGCATCGAGAAGGAGCCTGCTGGCGGCCGCATAACGTCCGTTCTGTTCCTTCTGCTGGTTATAGGTCTCCTGGTCCATGCCTGTCTGCTCAATATACTCGTCCAGGGAAAGCCCATACTGCCTGGCCTCTGCCTTGACATTCTTCTCGAAGGTTTCCTCCCCTGCATCAACATATTTTGCCGGAAGGAAGTGATAGGTGCTGGCATTTTCCACCTGGTTCCAGGCATCGCCCTGCAGGGCGGACTCGGCATTGCTCTCGCTCTGCTGTTCCAGCGTCTTTTTCACGGACTTTCTGTAATCCTCCACTGTACTGACAGATCCGTTCGTGTAATCCTGTACCCAGGCATCGGTCAGCTCAGGCTTCCGCTTGATTTCATTCACAGTGACCGTGAAGACGACCTCCTTCCCCGCCAGATCCTCTGCGTAATAGGAATCCGGGAACTTCAGTTGGAGATCCTTCGTCTCGCCCTTCTTCATGCCAACAACGCCATCCTCAAATCCGTCAATAAAGGTGCCAGAACCAAGGGTCAGATCATAGCTGTCACTGGAGCCTCCCTCAAATGCCTTGCCATTGATTTTGCCCGTATAGGCAATGTCCACGGTGTCGCCGTTCTCGGCTGTGGCATTTTTGTCTGTTACTTCCTCCGGTGTCATCTGCGACTGAATATATGAAGTAACATCATCGTCTGTTACCTTCTGCACCTGTCTGGTCAGTGACAGGTTCTTGTAATTTCCAGGTGTAATGGCATCCTGCAGCTTAAAATCACCATCCTGAACCGGAATCGCCATGATACGTTCCGTCAGGCTCTCTGACGAGGATGAAACCGAGGATAATGACGAAGATGACTCTGCCATATCTTCCGCCTCTGAAACAGAAACAGAAGCAGAGGCGGAGGCTGCGCCTTGTGCTGAAGATGTCTCAGAAGCTGATTTTTCGCTGGCCGACGCACCGCATCCGGAAGCGGAAAGGCCGATTGTAAGGCATAATACTGCTGTTAGAAATTTCTTTTTCATATAGAAATGTTTCCTGTCTGTCATGTATTTCATGTGGCGGCATCACGCACCACCATGGCTGGTTCCATCACTGCATCTGCATTACCTGGTCATAATCAGCCTTCGAAAAAATTGTATGTGTGCCGATTCTGACATAGCTGGTGTCAATCTGTATCCAGGAGAACTCCTGATCATTTTCTGTTAAATAGTAGCGGAATCCCAGCTTCTCCAGATATTTGTACCGCTCATCCGTCTCGGAATAACCGCTCCAGCTTCCAATATCCCCTCCATGCGGGAGCAGCAGAATGTCTGTATCGCCAACCAGTGCACCGACTTCATCGGTCCAGCTGTCTGCATCTGTCTTCACCAGCTGCACGTCACTTGCGTAACTGATATCCGCATAGGTACCGCTTGCAAGGTGCCAGCCTTCCGCACGGAGGGTAGTAATCAGCGCAGAAAGCGTTTCCTTGTTCTTTTCCACCTGCTCCGCTGTGACCTCAGACCCGGTTGTTCCGGTATTTCCAGAAGTGTTCGTATTCTCCGTGCTGCCTGAAGAAACCACGGATTCCCCGCTTCCGCTATCCTGTGAAGCTGAGGAAGAGGAGACGCTCTCACCAGAGGCTTTCCGAATTGCATCTGAGCTGAGCTTTCCGACCTGCTTTCCGGTTTCCTTCAACGCATAGCCAAACATCCCGTCCTCTCCGGTAATGCCAAGTACGCCCCGGGCATCCTTATAAGAAAAATCCGGATGTGATTCGATAAATGTATCCAGACAGGCGGCAACATCCGCGTCTCCTGTCTGCAGTTTTCCCTTGGAATCGGTATAGGTATTGGTAATGCCCCCGTTGGCGTCTGCCACCAGCTGGTCTGCATGACCGTCATAGCCGGATGTATAGCCAAGACCGGTTTCCGAAATGATCAGGGGTTTCTTCCCCTTTGGCACAGAAACCTTTCCTGCTTCGAATCCGGTCGTCGTGCTCTGAGCAAGACTGTATAGATCAACCAGCACGTAATTCTGATTATACAGGTCCTGCAGGATGTTCTGGAATTCCGTCACTGTGAGCGTACCGGAAGCCGTACTGCTTACTGAAGCTGCAGCATCTGTATCCGATGCAGTGCTATCCGCTGTTGAACCATTCGCATCAGATGCATTGTTTTCATCCGTTGCGTTATCTGCATCGGATGTCCCATCGCCACCTGATGTATCATCACTGCCTGAAGCATTCCCATTCTCAGTCTTTGAGGCGGATGTTGACTTCGTCTCATCCAGCGTCAGAGCCGGAAAGCTCAGATGAAGCACCTCTGAAGCCGGATAAATATCTGTCGTCTGCGCTGCTTCTGCTGCAGCCGCTGCTTCATCTGCCGCCTTTTTTTGATCACCTTTGTATTTCCGCACGACCGCAAGGACACCGGTCAGAGCCAGCACAGCAACTGCCAGACAGAGAAAAATCTTAACCATTCTGATGATACGGCGGCGTTTTCTGCGCCTTCTCTCAAGCTCGCGCCTGCGCTTTCTCCGCCTCGCGCGCTCTCTTGCAAGCGCTATCTCGTCCTGCTCATCCTGACGTTCCTGACTCATCCGCTGCTCATACATGCCAGCATGTTTTTCTGATTGTGAACTACTGCGCGTACTGCTCTTATTTTCACGCACTCTGCTGTCTGTGCTGCTGGTATTCCTTCGCGTCCCGCTGTGCGTACGATTTTGATTTTCTTTATTCTCAGCCAAAATAGCCCCCTTCGATGGCATTTATCGTTCCAATTCTGAAATTGATGATAACGCAATTTTCTTAATGCCGCAACATATGCAGGCAGGGGCATTTTTCATACATTCGCATGCAGGCAGGGGTTCATTGCACGGTCGTCATTCGCTAACCGGCTGTAACAAAGATTTATCCTGGACTTTGAAGCTGCGGAACTCCTCAGGCGCTAAAGCGCCTTCGTCAAACAGTCCTCGCTTTTTACTTTATTGGCAGAATACGGATAAATCTTTGAACAGCCGGTAAGCTCTGACAAATGTGCAATGAACTCCCTTCCTGCTTTTTACACTTCACTGGCAGGGGCACTTCTTATCTGTCTTCTGCAGGGGATATTACAGACGGAAACAGACGAAGAAAAAAATTCCTGCCCGGCAAACCTCTCAAGTATAGAAAAGCACACATCGTTATGCGTTGCCTTTTGCCCGCAGGAATGCTAGAATAATGTAGATATTTTGACAAACGTAGGAGGTACGAGAATATGCCCTGGTGGGGAATCCTGATCATTGTAATTGCGATCACGGCTGCCGTGATTGCTGTCCTGTATTTTCTGGGCAAGCGCGCTGAGAAAAAGCAGGCGGAGCAGCAGGAACAGATTGATGCAGCAAAGCAGAATGTAACCATGCTGGTAATTGACAAGAAGAAAATAAAGCTGAAGGACGCCGGTTTTCCGGAAATTGTCTATGAGAAGACGCCCAAGATTCTGCGCGGACGAAAGTTTCCGATCGTGAAGGCACGGGTGAACACCGGAAGAGGCGCCATGGTTTCATCCTTTATCTGTGACAAGAATGTATTTGAAGCGATTCCGGTCAAGAAAGAGGTAAAGGCTACAATATCCGGGCTGTACATCACGGACGTAAAAGCTATTCGTGGAACGCTTGATAATTCCGGAAAGAAGAAAAAGGTCAGCAAGATGGAGCAGCTGCTCCGCAAGGGCCGTGGCGAAGAATAAGGCATACTGCAAGGGTGTCACATCCGTTCCGCCAGGCATAGGCAAAAGAATGCCGCATGTATCATGAGTGTTCATGATGCATGCGGCAATTTTTTTATAAACTATTCTGCCAGTCAGATTTTATGCCAGACGGCATATCGAATAATTACATCTGAATTAACGTTGACTGTCAGGCGCACAGCTGGTCAGATGAAAGTCTCCGCCGTGGCGGGCTTCAATGCGGATCTCAATCTCGCATTCCGCGGTCACGCCCTGCTCGATGGTCAGTGAGTAACCGACCTTGTAATCGATTCGTTTTTCCTGCTCTTTCAGTGAGAAGGAAGTCGCTGAAATCTGCATATTCATCAGCCCGAACGGAGTCTGATAGGATGCAGATGTCCGCTTCTCCTTTTCAAAGAGCATCTCCACATCGACCGTTCCTTTTTTGTGAACGAGAAGGCGGTTCTCTGTGAATTTCAGGATATTGTGGGTCTGCTCATGGGTGCCCTCATGTATTTCATCATACACGACATAATGCTGGCCGTTTTTGTTGAAATAGGTGCCGGGCACCAGCACCTCCACCGGCTCCGCCCTTTCATTGGAGGGAATATGCTGAAATCCCTTTAAGGAAATGATTACATCTTTTTCCATCGCACGTACTCACATATGACAGACATTGGCGGGATCTGAGGGTCCCTTGATGGACGGGAACTTCTTCTCGGCCTTTTTCGGGTCATCGAAGATTTCATCCATAGTGTGCCATCCGAGAACGGCACATTTTACACGGGCCGGCATATGGGAAATATCCTGCAGTACGCCTGCCTCCTCCAGCTCGTCTCTCTCCTCATCCGTAATCTTGCCCTTGATCATTCGCAGAAAAATATCTGACAGATGCTTTGCCTCATCAATGGTCCTGCCAATGACCAGGTCCAGCATCATATCTGCGGATGCCTGGGAAATGGCGCAGCCGTCTCCCACATACGCTCCGTCTGTAATTTTTCCATCCTCGATCTTCAGCTTGAGCACGATGTCGTCTCCACAGCTGGGATTGACACCCTCCAGCTCATAATTTGCATCCTCCAGCTCATGCTTGTGCGCCGGATGCAGATTGTGGTCGGTCAGAATCTCATTATAAAATGTATTATTCTGCATATCCCATTTCCTTCCTTACAGAGTTCAGGGCTGCAATCAGCCTGTCAACCTCATCCTCTGTATTATAAAAGCAGAAGCTTGCACGTGTGGTGGACGGAACGCCGAGGAACTTCAGAAGAGGCTGTGCGCAGTGATGGCCGGCCCGGACATCCACATGCATGCTGTCCAGAATCGCAGCGATATCATGGGGATGCACGCCATCAATCTTGAAGGTAAGAATACCGTGATGATTCTTCGGGTCCTGTGAACCCAGAATGGTGATGTACGGGTTCTGCTTCATCTGCTCCATCGCGTAGGCGGTCAGATGCTCCTCCCGCTCCATGATCCGGTCAAATCCGATCCTGTTATAATAGTCAATCGCCGCGTGCAGTCCGACTGCACCACCCGCATTGACCGTTCCAGCCTCAAACTTATGGGGCAGCTCCGCATAGGTTGCACCCTCACGGGTCACATATTCGATCATCTCACCGCCAAACAGGAAGGGCTGCATGTCCTCCAGGATTTCTTTCTTCCCGTACAGCACACCGATTCCCATCGGCGAGAGCATCTTGTGGCCGGAGAATGCAAGAAAGTCTACATCCAGGTCCTGCACATCGACCGGAATATGCGGCACGCTCTGCGCGCCATCGCATACAAATACAGCGCCCTGCGCATGGGCAATTGCCGCAAACTTCTTCACATCATTGCGGCATCCCAGCACATTGGAAACCTGCGTCATGCAGACAAGCTTTGTGCGCGGTGTGAGTGCGGCACGAAACATCTCCTCTGTGATGGTTCCGTCCATTTCCGGTTCCAGATACTTCAGAACCGCACCGGTTCTCTTTGCAGCCTGCTGCCAGGGAAGCATATTGCTGTGATGCTCCATGACCGTAATCAGTATTTCGTCCCCGGCCTGAAGGTGATCTGCCGTCCAGGAATAGCCGATTAGGTTCAGACCTTCTGTGGCATTCCTGGTAAAAATAATCTCCTCCGTGCTTCTGGCATTGATAAAGGAACGGACCGCCTCCCGCGCGTCTTCATATTCCTTCGTTGCCTCCACGCTCAGGGCATAAAGGCCCCGGAGCGGGTTGGCATTTGACTTCTGATAATACTCTGTCACGGCATCCAGAACACACTGGGGTTTCTGTGTCGTCGCCGCATTGTCCAGATATGCCTCATCGGGTCTCAGCAGCGGAAAATCTCTGCGGATCTGTTCGTCTTCTGCCTTGCGTTCAGTCCCTGTCATCCTCCGTGCCTCCTCCCAGATACGCATTAATTTCCTCTTTGGTCTTTTCGTCCGGAATCATCCGCAAAGTGGCGTCAATCCTTGCCTTTGCCATCATCTCGTAGATTTCTTCCTTGTTCAGTCCTCTGGATTCCAGATAAAACATGAGGCTTTCATCCAGACGGCCGATTGTCGCGCCGTGGTTGCCCACAACATCCTCTTCTGTACACAGAATCAGCGGGATGGTCTGGTTTCTGACGCCGTCATCCATCAGGAGCACATCTTCCTTTTCGTTGCCGACTGCGCCGACCGCACCTCTCTTCAGATCAATGGTCGCGCGCAGGATCTTGGAAGCCTTGTCCCGCAGAACGCCGTTTACGTTAATCTCGCACTCTGTCTTTCTGCCTGTGTGGTTGGCAAAATAATTCATGTCCAGATGACCGTCTCCGGACACCTGATAGGCAATGTCTGTCTTCAGGCTGCTCTTCTCACCGGCCAGATCAATCTGGTACCCCTGATAGACCTTGTCACCGGAGAGGACCATGTGGATCACTTCCACCCTTGCGTGACTGCCGGTCCTGCCGCCCAGATCATTGATAAAGCTGAACTTCTGTCCGACACGGACGATCTGCACCAGCCGAAGCACCGCGTTTTCCCCGACGGAGAACTTCGTCTGCACCGCAGCGGCACCGGATGCCTCCGGCGCGGAGGAATAGTCCATGACAACGGTCATGTCGCTGTCCTTCTCGGCCACGATATTGACCAGGTTCAGCGCCTTGTCGCCGTCTTTGTACTGATATTTCAGGCGAAGCGGATCTGTCGCCTTCACACCTTCCGCAGCAGTCCAGACCTGCACGCTGTCCGCGGCAGCCTCAGCGGCCTTATTGAATGCTTTTCCTGCCCCGGTCGGCTGATCCGGAAACAGATCCGCCTTCTCCTCCCGGAAGGAAACGCCCTTCGGCGCCTCTGCCTGTGCCTGCACGGGTCCCTCCAGGTCCGCGTCTACACTTGCCTCATTCATATTCAGCCAGTACCAGGTGATTGCCGGCAGCCGGTTGAGTCTGATATTCTTTGTTTCTCCCATGTCTGCCTCCTTAACCTATACTGCCCTTCATTTCAAGACGAATCAGATTGTTCATTTCCACCGCATACTCAAGCGGAAGCTCCTTGCCGACATTGTCCGCGAAGCCGCTGACGATCAGCGCACGGGCATCCTCCTCTGACAGGCCTCTGCTCATCAGATAGAATACTGCGTCATCACTGATACGGCCGATCTTCGCCTCATGCCCGATATCCGCCTGCTGAGTACGGATGTCCATCGCCGGAATCGTATCCGAGCGGGACTGTGCATCCAGCATCAGGGACTGACAGGAGACTGAAGACTTGCTGTTCTTTGCCTGCCGGTTGACCACAACGGAGCTGCGGAACGTACTGATACCGCCATCCTTGGAGATGGAACGGGTGCTTACATAGGAGGAGGTGTCCGGTGCGCTGTGCACCATCTTACATCCGGTATCCAGATTCTGGCCCTTGCCTGCGAAGGTGACACCGGTGAATTCGGCACGTGCGCCCCTGCCTGCCAGAATACTCATCGGGTAGAGGTAGGAAACATGAGAGCCGAAGGATCCGGAGATCCATTCAACCTTGCCTCCCTCCTCGACACGGGCCCGCTTTGTATTCAGGTTGTACATATTCTTGGACCAGTTCTCGATGGTTGAGTAACGAAGGGTGGAATTCTTTCCCACATAGAGCTCTACGCAGCCCGCATGCAGGTTCGCCACATTGTACTTCGGGGCAGAACATCCCTCGATGAAATGCAGGTATGCATCATCATCCACGATGATCAGCGTGTGCTCAAACTGTCCGGCTCCCTTTGCATTCAGACGGAAGTAGGACTGCAGCGGAATATCCACATGTACCCCCTTTGGAACGTACACGAAGGATCCGCCGGACCATACTGCGCCGTGCAGGGCAGCGAACTTGTGATCGGTCGGAGGCACCAGCTTCATGAAGTGCTCCCTGATCATATCCGCATAGGGACCGCGGAGCGCGCTCTCAATATCCGTATAGATAACACCCTGGGCGGCAACCTCGTCCTTTACATTGTGATAGACAAGCTCGGAGTCGTACTGCGCACCGACACCTGCCAGGGATTTCCGCTCTGCCTGAGGGATTCCGAGACGCTCAAATGTATCCTTGATCTCATCCGGAACATCGTCCCAGTCCTTTGCCATTCTCTTGGAGTTCGGACGCACGTAGGTCACGATGTTGTCCATATCCAGTCCCTCGATGGAGGGGCCCCAGTCCGGAAACTGTGTCTTATTGTAGATATCCAGAGATTTCAGACGAAAGTCTCTCATCCACTCCGGATCATTCTTTTCCTTTGAAATCTCGAGGATGATTTTGGGAGTCAGGCCTTCCTCAATACGGAATTCGTCCTTTTCCTCATTGCGGAAGTCATACATACTCCGGTCTATATCCTCGACGTATGTCTTTTCCTTTGCCATAATCTCTCCTTAAGCCTCTTCCTTGATAAATCTCTCGAATCCGTTCTCATTGATCTCGTCAACCAGGGACGCATCGCCATCCTCGACAATCGTACCGTCGACAAGCACGTGGGTCGCGTCTACGTGGAGAGATTCCAGAATCCTTGTGCTGTGCGTGATGATGATCAATGCACCGTCACGGTTCTTCTGGTATTCCTCGACACCCTTGGAAACGGTGCGGACAGCATCGACATCCAGACCGGAGTCGGTCTCATCGAGGATCGCGAGAGACGGGTTCAGCATGAGCAGCTGCAGGATCTCTGCTTTCTTCTTCTCACCGCCTGAGAATCCCACGTTCAGATCACGCTCTGCATAGGCGTGGTCCATCTGCAGGATGTCCATTGCCGCTGCGATCTTCTTCCGGAAGTCCCAGAGACGGATTCTCTGTCCCGTCCGGTTCTCCAGCGCGTTGCGGATGAAATTGGAAAGAGAGATGCCAGGTACCTCAAGCGGGCTCTGGAAGGACATGAACAGACCATCCTTTGCTCTCTGGTTTACCGGCTCGTCCAGAATGCTCTTGCCGTTGAATATAATATCGCCGCTCTTGATGATATATTTCGGGTTTCCCATCAGCGCATTTCCCAATGTGGATTTTCCGGCGCCGTTTGGTCCCATCAGAACATGGGTCTCGCCCTTCTTTACCTCAAGGTTCAGGCCCTTCAGGATATCCTTGTCCTCTACACTGACCGACAGGTTCTTCACCTGTAACAAAGTATCTGCCATAACATCCTCCTAATAAATCTTTTATCTGACTGAATGATTGTGAAAAACATGGTGTGATCACTGATCATGATAAAATAGCATTTTGACCGCCTTGAAAAACCCTAGTAAAATGCTACACTTTTTCTGTCGCTTCATTATATACCACCGTTTTTTTAATTGCAAGCAATATTCCAGGCAATTCCGGGCTTGTTTGCGCCAAAAAACATAGGAAAGGCAGAGCTTCCCCAGACCGGCCGTTAGGGATTAGCGGACGGAAGCAAATATTAAACGGTAGAATATGTGCTATGTCAATTGAATCTTACAGCAGTGGCGCGACGAAGCGCAGAAAGGCGCGGACGGCACGCTGCAGGATGTTCTGGGCGCCCTTGCTGTAGCGGTTTGTCACCTCTTCCGACTGGGAGAACATTTTTTCAAAATCTGCCCGGATTTCCGGTATGATACTGCACCTGTGAAAGAGAACACCGTCTTCAAAGTGCAGATACAGGCTCCTGTAATCCAGGTTGATTGTGCCCACAGTTGCGGAACGGTCATCGACGATGCTCATCTTCGCGTGACAGAAGCCAGGCGTGTATTCATAAATCCTGACACCGCCGCGGACCAGTCCTGCATAATAGGAGCGCGTCTCCTGATAGACCATTTTTTTGTCCGGTATGCCCGGCGTGATAATGCGCACGTCTACACCGCGTTTTGCGGCGCCGACCATCTCCCTGCGCATCTCATCGGTGATCAGCAGGTAGGGTGTGACAAAGTAGGCATATTTTTTTGCCGTCCGGAGCATATTCATGTAGACTTCCTCGCCGGTCGGCTCATTGTCCAGGGGGCTGTCTGCATAGGGCTGCACATATCCGTCACTTTTCACATTGTATGGATATGCCGGCAGGTATTTCTCCAGATCTGTCTCCAGACTGCTGCGGCTGATCAGATCCCACATCTCCAGAAACATGAGTGAAAAGCTGTGAATTGCAGCACCCCTCAGCCGGACGCCGGTATCCTTCCAGTATCCATAGGGCTCCGTGATATGGAAATATTCATTTGCCATATTGTAGCCGCCCGTGTATGCAATTTCTCCGTCAATCACCATGATCTTCCTGTGGTCACGGTTGTTGACAAAGATATTCAGAAACGGAAGGACGGGGTTGAAACGGACACAGTGAATGCCGGCCTCCTCCATTTTCAGATTGAACTTCCGGTTCAGAAAGGAGATGCTCCCGATATCGTCGTAGATCATGCGGACCTCTACGCCATTTGCCGCTTTCTCCTTCAGAATCTGGAAGACCCGGTCGAAAGCGCCCTGTTCCTCAATCGCGAAGTACTCCATGAAGATATGATGCTTCGCGTTCTGCAGGTCCTGGAGCTGTCTCTCGAATGCCTCTGCCGCATCCGGGAAAAATTCCGTCTCCGTATTCTGGTACACGGGAAAGCCGCAGGTTTTCCACAGATAGTTTGAAGCACCGGCTGAGCGCTGGTCCTCTGCCTCCAGCGCTTTCTGTGTGTCCGGGTCCTGCTGCATCTTCCGGAACAGAATGTGGTCAATGTTCTCAAATTCCTTCCGCATACGACGGGTTGAGTTCTTCCTGCCCATGGCCACATACAGGACAATGCCGACGATAGGAAAGGACAGGACAATCATTATCCAGAACATTCTGTATGCAGAGTTCAGATGTCTGGCAGCAATGGTGAAGGCCAGCAGCATGGCCCCGAAGGTGATCACCGTGGAGAGCCAGGGCATTTTGGATTCCAGATTTGTAATCAGAAAGATGATCCACCAAAACTGCACCACAATCAGTATTACAAAGAAAAACAGCCGGATGATACTTGATTTTGTCCAGCTCTTCTGCTCCACTCTCATTTTTTCACTCAAAATGCTTCCTCTTTCTGCCTTCTGCTTTTGTTTCTGTATCTGTCAAAGCTGTCTTCACTCTGTACTATATCTCCGGATCAATCTGGAGACCAAAATATATTCCGAGTCCATCCGCTGAAAGGTACCGCATCTGGTGTGCCCACCCGTCTGCGATGGCCAGATAAAGCGCATGTTCCTTTCTGTCGCTGCTTTCCACCTCGAGTGCACCGTAGCAGATGACATGGTGGCTTCCATAGCAGGGGTGGTGACGAAGCTGAAGATACAGCAGCTTTTTCTGCCTTGCCAGTTCCAGGAAGCGTCCTTTTCTGCCCGGGAGTAACGGGGCGATGGAGCAGGAGATCCGGTAATGTCTCAGGGCTGCGGACAGATATGCGCCGGTCAGCAGATCACTGGTTCCGCCGAAGTGATGGAAAAGATCCATATTATGGTAAATGAACATTTTTTCTCCGATGCTGCTTACCGTCTGAAACACTTCTTTGTCCTGAAGAATCTCTTTATCTGCTGTAGAAGCCACTGACACAGAGCATCTTCCCGTTTGACCTTGTGCCGGGGAGTTCTGTCTCCACTTGTCTATCGTGAGAATTAGGTTCGTCACAGCCACAGGTCCGCAGTGCCGGTAATATCCTTTTCCAAGGGAGTCGTAATCTGACGTTGTATGTAAACCTGCAAAATTCTCCCAGGGGACGATGCGCTGCACCTCATGAAATGGCTTCTGTGCGATGGATTCTGCATGAAGGACCGGGTCATTGATCACATCTGTCTGTTTTCTGGCGAATATTGATTTTTCCTGCATGTTTTTCTCCTGTTATGTGGATGTACGGCCATGGGTTCATTATATATCGCGTGACTGGGATTGTACAATCGGGAAAGCAGCACAGCAATGTGACGTATATTAAGAAAGGCAGGGATTTCATAGTCCTGTCGTCATTCGCATACCGGTTGTAACAAAGATTGATCATGGTCTTTGAAGCTGCGGAACTCCTCAGGCGCTTTGCGCCTTCGTCAGACAGTCCTCGCAATATCATTTATCGGAAAATTACGGATCAATCTTTTAACAACCGGTAATGCTCTGACAAATGGACTATGAAATTCCTGCCTTCAAATCCGGAAGGTTTTTTATATGTTAATTTGCACAAAATTAGCGTGAAATATACCCCACCACATGGTATTATTTATTGTATAAGCTCTTCGAAAACACAGACAGGCTCGTCACGCGCAAAGCGTGTGTAAGAGACTGGCTGGGCTTTCGAAGGCAACAGGTATGAGCACGGGTCACGCGAAGCGGGACGTAAAGTGCGAATACCTGTAGGATTGCGGAAGCTGCGCAGCAGCGAAGCAATCCGCAGCTTATACAATTTTCATGCTCTTCGAAAACACAGACAGGCTCGTCACGCGCGAAGCGTGTGTAAGAGACTGGCTGGGCTTTCAAAACACAATCTTTGAAAGGAGTATTCTATGATTCTGATTATTATCCTGGCGATTCTGGTCATCTGGCTGATTGCCGCAAATATCCGTATCGTCCCGCAGGCCGAAGCCTATGTCGTTGAACATCTTGGTAAATTCAAGACCGTCTGGAACGCCGGCCTGCATCTGAAGACCCCCATTGTGGAAAAAATTGCAAAAAAGGTATCTCTCAAAGAGCAGGTACTGGACTTCCCACCCCAGCCGGTTATCACAAAGGATAACGTCACCATGATGATCGACTCGGTGGTGTTCTGCTATGTATTCGATCCGAAGCTTTACACCTATGGCATCGAAAACCCGATCGCCGGTCTGCAGAATCTGTCTGCCACCACGTTGAGAAATATCATCGGTGATATGGAGCTGGACCAGACACTGACTTCCCGTGAGACGATCAACGGACGTATGCAGGCGATCCTGGATGAGGCGACCGATCCCTGGGGAATCAAAGTGACCCGGGTTGAGATCAAGAACATTCAGCCACCGAAGGAGATCGAGGAGGTCATGACGAAGCAGATGCGTGCAGAGCGCGAGCGCCGTCAGACTGTCCTTGAGGCGCAGGCACATCAGGAGGCTGTTGTAAGCCGGGCAGAGGGTGACAAGAAAGCAAAGATCCTTGCAGCCGAAGCGGAGCGTGACGCACAGATTGCCCTGGCAGAGGGACGTGCAAAGTCAATCCGTCTGGTTTATGAGGCGGAGGCAGCCGGTATCCGAAACCTGAATGATGCCCAGATCAGTGAAAGTGTCCTGAAGCTGAAGGGAATCGAGGCCCTGAAGGAGGTTTCCGACGGCAGGGCTACCAAGATCTATATGCCTTCTGATATTGCAAGCGCGATTTCTTCACTGGGCGTCGTCGGTGAGGCAATGGGCATCGGCGATGCAACACCGATTGATAAATCTCCGAAACCGAAGCCACCGATTCCCGCAGATCCCTGCATTACAAGCGAGACCAGTACCGGAGGAAAGGAAGCTGCCGTTTCCTCTGCATTAATCAATTCTTCGGTGGTACTGGACGATTACAAATCGGATGATTATCAAATGTGATTGCCGGCTGGTCAATGACCGATTTTGATGGTGTCAGACACATTCTGCTGACATCGAACGTACATAATAAAGTGAAGCAGTTTAATAGACAGCAAAATGAAGCAACCTGGTCAGGTGAAGCAATTGACCATGTAGAGCATTTTGGAAAGACGAAAGGTTCCCGGATGGTGATCATCACTATCCGGGAACCTTTTCGTCAATTTTTATATATAAAGAATTGAAGAGCCGTAGTACTTCTTGCTTATCGAAACCGTTAGAATTTAAAGACAATTTCAAAAGCATCTATCTCTTGGCTCAATATCATTCATTAAACACTCTTCTATACTCTGATTAACACTCTTCTATACTCTGATTACTTCGCCGCATTCTCATGTGCAAGCTCGTCGTTCAGGATATCGAGAATATCATATACATCCAGGCCATGGGTCAGGCAGGCTTCTTCCAATGTCTCCATCTCGGAAACACCGCAGCTGATACAATGAAGCCCGCAGCTGAGCATTACCGGTACCAGAGACGGATACGCCTGTACAATGTCACCAACGATCATATCCGCACGGATCAGCTGGTCGGACCCGCCGAGCATGGTGTCAATGTCCTGCTGTACTGTTCCGATTCCGGAGATTCCAAAATACTTTACCAGTACGTTTGCCACATTCGGGGACAGAAATGCCGGAAGCGTCGGACCAAGATGAATGTGCTTTACATCCAGGTACAGAAGTGCAAGCAGAACGATAACTGCCTTCTGCTCATACCATGCAATGTTGTATACAATCGGGAGCTGATTCAGATTATCGTATCCGAATGCCTCCTTCAGCTTCATGGCGATCTGAACCAGAGAATAGGAATCGTTGCACTGTCCTGCATCCAGAACTCTCGGGATGCCGTTGATGTCGCCAAGGTCCAGCTTATTATATCTGTACTTTGCGCATCCAGCTGTCAGGATGACGGTATCCTTCGGCAGTGCCTTTGCAAAATCTGTATAATAGCTTCTGGTCTTCGCACGTCCATCGCAGCCAGCCATAACCACAAATTTCTGAATCGCGCCACTCTTGACTGCCTCTACGACCTTGTCTGCCAGTGCAAACACCTGATTGTGTGCAAATCCGCCTACGATCTCCCCGGTTTCGATTTCCGTCGGAGCCGGAAGGGTCTTTGCCAGCTCGATCAGAGCTGAGAAATCCTTGTGTCCATTCTCGTCCGCGTCAATGTGTACACAGCCCGGATAGCCTGCGTTTCCTGTTGTAAACAGGCGGTCTTTGTAGGAATCCTTCGGGGGAACGAGACAGTTGGTTGTCAGAAGAACCGGCCCGTTGAAGCTTTCGAATTCTTCTTTCTGCTTCCACCATGCGTTTCCGTAGTTTCCGACAAAGTTATCGTACTTCTTAAATGCAGGATAGTAATGAGCCGGAAGCATCTCGCCGTGCGTATACACGTCTACACCTGTGCCCTGTGTCTGCTCAAGCAGCATTTCCAGATCTTTCAGATCGTGACCGGAAATCAGAATTGCCGGATTTTTGCGCACGCCGATATTTACCTTCGTGATCTCCGGATTGCCATAAGCTTCGGTATTCGCGCGGTCCAGGAGATCCATGCCGCGAACGCCATAGCGTCCGGTCTCCATGACAAGTGCCAGCAGTGTACCACCGGTAAGCGTATCATCCATGGTCTGTGCCAATGCACGCTGGATGAACATATCGATATCGGGATCTTCCTTTCCCAGCGCATTTGCGTGGCTGAGGTATGCTGCAAGGCCCTTGATACCATAGGTGATCAACTCACGGAAGCTGCGGATATCTTCGTCTTTAGTAGAAAGGACACCGACCTCTGATTCAGCCGCCTTTGCCTCAAATGTATCTCTGGATCCGCTCCACAGAGAAGCGGCCGGCAGCGCATCCTGCTTGCTGACACTGGGACGAAGCTCCTCCTCTTTTGCAAGGGTTGCTTCAATTCTGGAAATGATATCTTCCTTATCAAAGTCCGCATTTGTAATGGTGGCAAACAGATTTGCTGTCACCATATGATTTACATCAGCGGTGATTTCCTTTTTCTCTCTGCGGAGCTGTGTCGTAATTGCGGAAAGCCCCTTTGTTACGTAGATCAGCAGGTCCTGCATAGCCGCAACATCCGGCTTCTTGCCACACATACCGACTCTTGTGCATCCCTTTCCAGCCATGGTTTCCTGACATTGATAACAGAACATTGCCTGATTTGTTTCCATAATAATATACCTCCTGATTCTGATGACACAGCAATCTGTGCATCGGTCTCATATGTCTGCTTGTATCCACCATATCACTGTTGGAAAATATTCTATGACAATAGTGAAACTATTCTATTCGCCCAAAACAGCGATTCACCCGGCAGATTAAATACAGTATAACAGAAACATGCGAAATGTCGGTAACAAATCGAACAAAAATTTCTGTGCTGTAATTTTGAACAATGCTCGATGCGTATATATGGTATGCTTATTTAATTGTTTTAACCGGGCCTTTGTTTGGAATGAACTCTATCCGCAGAGATGCATTTAAAGCTTTTGCAATACGGTTTAGTAAAGCCAGACTCGGATTCCGGCTCCCATTCTCCAGTCTGCTGATATCTGCCTGACTGATACCAGTCTTTTGAGAAAGTTCCTCCTGTGTCAGACCAGCCTTCTTTCTTGCCTGAATCAAAGACATTGTGATATCTCTTTCTGGCTGCAGTGCCTCATATTCTTTTTTAAACTCAGAGTCCTTCATCAGTTCATTTGTCAAATCCTGTAAATCACTCATTTCTTTGCCTCCTTACGTGACAGATAAACCGCCCGCCTCTTCCTGGCCAGCAGAACTTCGCTTCTCGGTGTTTTTTTGTTGTTTTTTCACAAATCCATTGGTTGCAATAATTATCTCACCCTCGTCAAAAAAATACAAAATTCTGACGATATTCGTTCCCGACACAGAACGCAGTTCAAAGATATCATCTTCCAAAAACATACTTAGTGGAGCCCTGGCCTCATTACCGAGCATTTCCAGGCGGTGCAGATCTGATACTACCTTTGCCTTCATTTTTGTGTCCAATTTCCGGATGAAATCGGCAACCGGTTTACTCCCATCGTCTTCCCGATAAAAATTAACACTAAACATGGTGGTCCTCCAAATTATGTTATATATAGCATATCAAAAATGGGATATAAGTCAATACCGACAATAAATCCATTGTTCTGGCTGCGTTGAATTGTTCTGGCGCCGGTGCTATAATTTATAGCAGAATATATCGAAGTCGCAGAATCCGGCACAGAACAATGATCGTGCCAGGAAGAGGAATCTCTTTTAATATTATGAAGAATATTATTAGGAAAAGTCCCTTATATAAAAGCTTCGGATATGCCTTTCAGGGTATATGGGCATGTATACGCAAAGAGCGCAATATTAAAATCCATCTTGGCATGATGACCCTCGTTATTATCGCAGGCGCTATTCTCCGGATCAGTATCACGGAATGGTGCATTTGTATGGTTCTCTTTGCACTGGTCATCAGTCTGGAAATTGTCAATACAGCGATTGAAGCCTGTGTGGACCTGGTTTCCGAGGAAAGGCGCCCTCTTGCAAAACTGGCGAAGGATGCGGCTGCCGGTGCGGTGCTCGTATCCGCGATCTTTGCAGCGATCATCGGTCTGATTATTTTCGTTCCGAAGGTTTTATGAATCACAAACCCTGACAAGAAAACGAATCTTGTGTTTTATATACAAATAATATATTAATGATATTGATGTCAAAAGCTATATGCACACGAAATTCTCTTAAACATCAGCCTTTTGACCACGATATCATATTAAATATATAAAAGGAGGAAAAGGCAATGAGTGATGATTTCAAATTAACGGATACATTTCGCAATGTATTTCTGGCAGGTGTCGGCGCAGTTGCCGTAGGTGCCGAGAAATCCAAGGCTCTGATTGACACTCTGGTGGAAAAGGGAGAAATTACTGTTGAGCAGGGCAAGGTCCTCAATCAGGAGCTGAAGCACAAGATCGACACGACTACGGACAATATCAAGACAAAGGCACAGGCAAATGCAGACGCCATGCGTGCGGCTGCTGCAGTTCCGAAGGGAAATGATTTTTCTGCTATGCTGAACAAGCTGACACCGGAGCAGATGGAAGCGCTGAAGGAACAGCTTGCAGCAAAGCAGGCTGACGCAGCATCTGACACTGCGGAGAAAACAGCCGCGGAGAAAGAAGATGCCTCTGATGCTGCTAATGGAGCTGACGCAGAAGAAACCGGGAAGGAATAAACAGCATCTGACCATACGGCAGAACGTCTATCATACGTTTCTGGCGGCACGGTTATAAGATGCATCCGGCAGTACATCCGGATGCCATGAACACTGAAATGCAACGAAAAGTCCGAAGCACTGTCTGTTCTGCCCAGCATGATGGGCAGCGGCAACAGATTTCGGGCTTTTCTGATATATACAGATATATAGTCAGACAGGAAAACAGATGTCGCATAAGAGCGGTAAAAAATTGTGACAGACTGCATACATGAATCATATGACATGTGAGAATAGTAATGAATCATACAGAAGAATTCGATAACAGCCATTCCGCACAGCAAAAAGAAGCCGGAGACAACCCACAGTACGAACAGGCTTCCTCACAGGGTACTTCACGAAAAACTGATCACACCTCCAGGCTTCGGGAGATCACCGATATTCTCCGCAGAAATAAAATCTTCCGTGGTGTCACGCCTGAGAAACTGCGCATCGTTCTGGAGGAGCTGGGCCCGACCTACATCAAGCTTGGACAGATCATGTCCCTGCACTCCGATATTCTGCCCAGAGAATACTGCACCGAGCTGATGAAGCTCAATTCTGAAGTTACGCCAATGCCCTTCTCTGACGTCATTTCTGTCATTGAGGAATCCTATGGCGAAGCATGGACAGAAATTTTCGAGAGCATTGAGCCGGTTTCACTGGGATCCGCCTCGATCGCCCAGGTACACCGGGCACGCCTGAAGACCGGTGAGGACGTCATCATCAAGGTCCAGAGAAGAGGTATCTATGACACGATGTCCCGTGACATCCGCCTGCTGCACAAGGCAGTACGGCTGCTTCCTTCCATCGGCGGCCTGAAAAACGTCGTAGACCTTGGCCAGATTCTGGATGAGCTCTGGTCGGTTGCCCAGGAGGAAATGAATTTTCTGAAGGAAGCAGACAATATGGAGGAGTTTGCCCGGCTGAACAGGGATGTCGCCTTTGTCGGCGCCCCAAAGCTTTACCGGCAGTACACCACCTCACAGGTGCTCGTCATGGAATATATCGATGGTCTGTCGATCACGGACAAAGACAGGCTTCTGGAGCAGGGATATGATCTCCACGAAATCGGTGCCAAGCTGGTGGACAACTTCATCAAGCAGGTCATCGAGGACGGATTTTTCCATGCAGATCCTCATCCGGGCAATCTCCGAATCCGAGGCGGAAAGATCATCTGGATTGACATGGGCATGATGGGACGGCTCACCAACCAGGAACGCGGCCTTCTGGAGGAAGCCGTACGGGGTATTGCCGACCACGATGTGTCACGCGTGGAAAATGCCGTCCTTTCGCTGGCTGATTTCCGCAAGGGAAAGCCGGACCGCGAGCAGCTCTATCAGGATCTGCGGGATATCCTGCAGCAGTACGGCGATACCGATATTGCGGGCATTGACATTGCCGATTTCTTCATGGATGTTATGGATGCCATGAAGAAAAATAAAATCACCATGCCACACGGGATGACGATGCTTGCGAGGGGTCTCACCCATATGGAGGGTGACCTTGCGGAGATCAGCCCGGATATCAACATGGCAGAGATCGCTGCTGCCAGAATGTCGCAGTCCAAGATGCAGCATCTGGACTGGAAGGAGCTTCTGCAGCATGGCGGTGAGGACCTCTATAAGTCGACACGGGACATAATAAAAATCCCGTCCCTGACCAGCCGTATCATGAAAGAATATCTGAATGGTCAGAGCCGGGTAAATCTGGAGCTGAAGACTTCAAAAAATCTGGCCTGGCTGCTGCGGAAGCTGGTGCAGAACCTGGTCATCGGTCTCTGGGTATCGGCCCTGCTGATTTCCTCAAGCATTCTGTGTCTCACCGATCTGAAGCCGAAGGTCCTGCACATGCCGCTGCTCGGTTTTCTGGGATACGCCGCAGCCGGCGCTATTGTCTGCTTTGTCGTCATCCGCCATTTTCTTACAAAACCGAAGTGAAACAAAAATAAAAACCGAAGTGAAACACCACAGGCCGCTGATACCAGATACAGTATCAGCGGCCTGTGTTATTTTAAGTAATATTTAAAAGTAAATGTTTTAGAAATTGTCATTAAATTCGAACATTTGCAGACATGCCAGCAGTACCTGGTGCTGAGATTTTCCTATAAAACGGACAAGTCAGGTTATATAGTTTCAAGGGTCAGGTTATGGAGTTTCAAGGCTCTGCTTTTTCTTCTCTGCCAGCTGCTTCATCTCTCTTGCATTGTCCCGTACTGCCTGCGTGATTTCTGCGCCGCCAAGAATCCTTGCGAGTTCCTCCACAGATTCACCTGCATCAAGCTCCCGGATTCTGGAGATCGTGGATGCATTTTCAACGCTCTTGGCGATTTCAAAATGATGGTCTGCCATGGCGGCAATCTGCGCGAGATGAGTAATGCAGATCACCTGATGGTTTCTTCCGATCTTCGCCATCTTTTCTGAAACCTTCTGTGCGGTCCTCCCGCTGATACCGGTATCAATCTCATCAAAAATCAGTGTCTCCGTGGCATCCTTGTCTGCCAGCAGGGTCTTTATCGCCAGCATGATCCGGGAAAGCTCACCGCCGGACACAACATCCGCCAGCGGCCTTACCGATTCTCCGGGGTTTGTCGAGATCATGAACGTAATGGCGTCACGTCCCCTGGGGCCGTAATGCTCTGTCTTCTGAAACTGTATCTCAAAATCCACCGAGAGAAAATTCAGGTCCTTCAGTCCGGCACGGATGCCTTCGGACAGCTCTTCGGCAACCGCCTGCCGCTGTTCTGTCAGAGCCTGGCAGTCCCTTTCGAGCGCCTGCTGCGCTTTTTCTTTCTTCTGGATCAGCTCCTGCTTCTGCTGATCAAAGTTCTCCATCCTGGAGAGCTTATTCTTCTGCTGGTCCAGATAGGCAAGGATATCTGCCGTTGTCTTTCCGTATTTTGCCTTCAGATTGTTGATCAGGTCCAGCCGCTGCTCTGTCTGAAAGAATTCCTCCTCGGAGAAGGTGAACTCTGAGAGATACTCAGACACCTCCCGGTTGAAATCATTGAGCAGATTGTCGATGTCGGATATGCTGGCGGACAGGCCTGAAAGCGTCTCGTCATATTCCGCGACCTGGGAGAGCTCCCGGACGGCACGTCCGGTCATGTCTCCAGCCCCCTCTTCATAACCAGTCAGCTGATGCACCTGGTTCAGGGCCTCGGCGATCTTTTTGCTGTTCGACATGAGCCGGTACCGCTTCTCAAGGTCCTCCTCTTCTCCGGGAACAAGTGCGGCATCCTCAATTTCCTGTATCTCGTACTTCAGAAAAGACAGCTCTCTCTCCCGCTCCTTGTCATCGATTTCATAGGCTTTCAGTTCCTCGCAGATCCCCCGGTAGGCACTCCAGGACACCTGGACCCTCGCAAGCGGTCCGGCAATCCGGTCCTTTCCGTAGGCGTCCAGGATTTCCAGCTGATTTTCGGGATACAGAAGCTTCTGGTGCTCGTGCTGGCCATGAATATCCAGCAGGAGAGAGGAAATCGTCCGGATTTTTGACGCTGTTGTCATCTCACCATTGAGGCGGCATACGCTTCTGCCATCTGTAATCTTGCGGCTGATGATCAGCTGTCCGTCCTCCACATCCACATCCATCTCCTTCAGTCTGCGGATGATTTCAGGGTTCTCAATCTGAAAGGCAAGTTCAACCAGACAGCTCTGTGCCCCCTTCCGGAGCATGTCCTTCTGCATCTTGTGTCCAAGTGCCAGATTGATAGAGCCGATCAGAATGGACTTACCTGCGCCGGTCTCTCCTGTCAGGATATTCAGACCGGGGCCGAAGTTCACATCTGCCTCATCGATCAGCGCCAGATTTTTTACATGAAGCTCTGTCAGCATCCTCCATTTCCTCCTGTATTCAGATCGTCAAAATTTCTCCAGCAGCTTCCGAAGCTTTTCCATCACGTGCAGCGCTTCCTCATTGCTGCGGATGGCACAGAAAATCGTGTTGTCACCTGCAATACAGCCCACGATTTCTCCCCAGTTCATCTCATCAATCACGGCTGCCGCTGCCATTGCCATGCCGGACACGGTATGAATGACCAGAATATTTCCTGCGAGATCAAAGGACGTCACCGCATCCTTCAGCACACGGACATATCGGCCTGCAGTATCCTTTGCCTGATTCTGCAGCAGCGCATAGCGAAGATGCCCGTTTTCTCCTGCGACCTTTGTCAGCTTCATCTCCCGTATATCTCTGGAAACCGTCGCCTGCGTCACGTCGAATCCTTTTTCCTGCAGCTTTCTGGCCAGCTCCTCCTGTGTGTCGATCTCATACTCGTGGATCAGTCTTAATATTTCCGTCTGTCTCTCAAGTTTCACCTGCTCCCCTCCCATTTCTCTGACAGGCAGTGACGCGCTGCAGGTTTTCAGATATTGCTCATCTTCCGTCTCAGTGTTCCGAGAAAGCTGTCATTGTGGATCTTCATGATGCGGGCGTCTCTGTCTGCGCGTACAATGACCACACTGTCCCCGGTAACCATCGGGACCTTGCGGTCTCCGTCAAAATAGGCCATCGCGTGCTCGATGGTGTTGTCCTTTCCCGGTCCCAGCTTGACGGTAATCCTGTTCTCCTCCGGCAGGATAATGCTTCTGGTATTCAGGGTATGTGCGGCAATCGGTGTCATCAGGAACAGATGCGCCTCCGGTGAGATCAGCGGACCGCCGACAGAAAGACTGTAACCGGTGGACCCGGTCGGCGTAGAAATGATCATGCCATCTGCACGATAGGAATTCAGAAATGCATCATTTACGTAATTGATGATAGAAATCACATGCATGGATCCCTCGCGCCCGATCACAATATCGTTCAACGCACGCTCTTCGCTGACCAGCTTTCCCTCATGGTACACCTGACCGCGGAGCATCATACGGGATTCAATCTGGTAGCGTCCCTCCATCAGTGCGTCCAGCGCAGGATAGATGGAATTTCTGTCAATCTCCGCCAGATAGCCAAGGGTCCCCAGGTTGATGCCGAGAAGAGGTATCTGCCGGTCCACGACGTCATCCGCCGCACGAATCAGGGTGCCGTCCCCTCCAAGTACAATGATACCTTCTGTATCCTCCGGAATATCCTCCGGATCCGTACTGCACTTATGCCCCTCCGTCAGCTCCCGATCTCCCTGCACCACTGCAGTGCCGCCCTTCGTAGCGATATAATCCGCGATCGAGTTGGATATGTCAAGATCGGGGTCCTTGGCGAAATTTGTAATGATAAAAAAATGTTTCATCGCTGTCATGAAATCTGTCACTCTGTCTTCCTGTCAAGCGTACGATGCGCAGCTTCTACCGTCTGCAGGATCATCTGCTCTGTAATTCTGCCGCAAGCTGCACCACTCCTGATACCTTCTTCTTCGCCGCCTGTCTTCTCCTGGATATCATCCACCTTGCAGCTGTCCGCAACACCCGCGCCACTGTTCTTCTGACTGCTGACCTCAGCGCCAATACTATCCTTGCTGCACACAACCACATTGCTGCCGTCATGCCTGACCAGATGCAGCAGATATTCGATATTCCCCTCCGGCCCCTTGATCGGTGAGAAATCAAGCTCCTCTGGCACAAGATTTATGCTCTCCGCAAAGGATATCACCTTGCGGATCACCTCGGCGTGTACCGCCGGGTCACGCACCACGCCTTTTTTGCCAACCTTCTCTCGTCCCGCCTCAAACTGCGGCTTGATCAGGCAGACCAGCTCCCCCTCCGGCTCCATCAGCGCCTTAACGGGAGGCAGGACCTTTGTGAGGGAAATGAAGGAGACGTCAATGGATACAAAGGAAGGCCGTTCCTGAATGTCCTCCGGGGTCACGTAACGGATGTTGGTCTTTTCCATAACTACAACCCTGGGATCCTCCCGGAGCTTCCAGTCCAGCTGACCGCGTCCCACGTCCACGGAATAAACCTTGACGGCACCGTTCTGCAGCATACAGTCCGTGAACCCGCCGGTGGAGGCGCCTACATCCATGCAGACTCTCCCTGCCAGGTTCAGATGGAAGCTGCGCACCGCCTTGTCCAGCTTCAGCCCGCCACGGCTCACAAAGGGGAACAAAGCCTTTCCCTTTAACACGATCTCCGCGTTCTCCGCAAATGTCATGCCCGGCTTGTCCTCTCTCTGTCCGTCCACAAAGACTTCTCCCGCCATAATCAGGACCTTGGCCTTCTCCCTGGAAGCCGCCAGCCCTTTTTCTGTTACCAGTACGTCCAGGCGTTTCTTCGCCAATTTTCTTCCTCCACTTATATTACCTATCAACCCATAATCATGAAATCAAGGTAAAAATGTAATTATTTAAGAAATTGTCTTGAAATTCGAACATTTGCAGACATGCTAGAAGTACTTGGTGATGATATTTTGCGTTATTCAGAAAAAGTCATCTGTCTGAACTGCAGAATGCAGCGAGTTTTGACTTTTTCTGAACGTTTTTAGCAAAATTGAAGAACCGTAGTACTTCTTGCTTGTCGAAACCGTGAGAATTTTAAGACAATTTCATAATCAGTAATCTTTTGGCACCGATATCATAACTTTCGATATGGGGAAAACATGACCTGTGATTACGATAAAAACGCCCGGATTCTTTCGAGCACCGATTCCGTATCAATCCCCGCAGTCTTCTTCTGGGAATCCTGTCCTGCGTGATGGATGTATACATCCGGGACCGCAATAATCTCCACATGCACCGGTTTTTCTGTATGCATGCTCTGCATCACATCAAGCACCTGCTCCCCGAAGCCGCCCTTCCTGACGTTCTCCTCCATTGTCACGAATAGATCGTGATCTGCCGCAAGCTCCTGCAGAAGTGCAGTGTCCATGGGTTTCACAAAACGCATATTGACAACCGTAGGGTTCTTTCCTTCCTTCTCCAGCTGTGCGGCGACGGCGACGGCTTCCGGTACCATGGAACCGACGGCCAGGAGTGCAATTTTCTCTCCCCGGCGCAGGACCTCTGCCCTGCCAAGGCGGATCTCCTCCCTGTGCTCTTCCATTGAAGTACAGACCGCGCCCTTCGGATAGCGGATTGCGATGGGGCCGTCGAACGCAATCGCAAATTTCAGCATATCGGAAAGCTCCCATTTGTTCTTCGGTGCCATAATTGTCATACCCGGCAGCATGCTGAGGTAGGACAGATCAAAAACGCCCTGATGGGTTTTTCCGTCCGCGCCCACAAATCCCGCACGGTCAATGGCAAAGACCACATGCAGGCCCTGCATACAGACATCGTCCATCAGCTGGTCAAAGCCTCTCTGCAAAAATGAGGAATACACGGCAAAAACAGGAATCAGGCCTCCGAGCGCAAGACCGGCGCTAAAGGTTACCCCGTGCTCCTCCGCAATGCCGACATCGAAGAACCGATCCGGAAAACGATTGGCGAACCGCTTCAGTCCGGTTCCCTCCTTCATGGCCGCCGTAACAGCCACCACATCCGGATTTCGCTCTCCCATCTTGACCATTACCGTGGAAAAAATGTCCGTCCATGACACAACACCCCGGCTCTCCGGGATACCGGTTGCAATATCGAAGGCACCGGTTCCGTGAAATCTGGAGGGATGACGGACAGCGGGCGCATAGCCATGGCCCTTCTCCGTCTTCACATGTACGATCACGGGTCCGTTTACCAGCTTGGCCTCTTCAAACACGCGGATCATGGCAGAAATATTGTGCCCGTCCACCGGTCCGAGGTACGTCAGACCCATATTTTCAAAGAGCATGCCGGGGATGAACAGCTGCTTGATGCTGTTCTTTGTCTTGCGGATCCGCTCGATCATCTCATCGCCGCCGTGCATTCTCTCCAGCCGCCCGGCAACCTGCTCCTTCAGCTCCGTATACGCCTGGGAGGTGCGGATCTTTGCCAGATAATCATGCATGCCTCCCACATTGCCGGAGATGGACATCTCATTGTCGTTGAGGACGATGATAAAATTCGTCTTCATCTGCGCCGCATTGTCCAGCGCCTCATAAGCCATTCCGCCGGTCAGCGCACCGTCACCGATCACTGATACGACCGTGTACTGCTGTCCCCGGAGATCTCTGGCCCTGGCATAACCGAGCGCTGCGGATATGGAATTGGAGCTGTGACCGGCATCCCAGCAGTCGCAGCTGCTCTCCGCACGTCTGGGAAAGCCGGAGAGACCGCCCTCCTGCCGCAGTGTGGAAAAAAGTTCCTTCCTCCCGGTCAGGATCTTGTGCGTGTACGCCTGATGACCGACATCCCAGACCACCTTGTCCCGCGGAAAAGTCAGCACATAGTGCAGCGCAATCGTCAGCTCAATTGAACCGAGATTGGAGGCAAGATGGCCACCGGTCCTGCTCACAGAGGCAATCATGAACTGCCGTATTTCATCTGCGAGCTTCGGGAGCTGGCCCGCCGGAATCTTCTTTATATCATTTGGCTGATGGATCTTCTCCAGCATAATGCCTCCTTCCTGCCTCTCTGTCTGATCTCAGATATCTGTCCTTACCTGGTTCTGGATGCCATCCGAAGCAGCATCTCCCTGAGGAACTCCTTCTCACCAGGAAGGGTGTCCAGAAGCCGCACTGCCTCCTTTGTCAGCTCCTGCACTGTTTTCGCAGACTGCGTGGTTCCCTGCAGCGTGACATAGGTTGTCTTGTCATTCTTCCGGTCTGAATCAATAGGCTTTCCCAGCTGTCCGGTCGTACTGGTCACGTCCAGGATATCATCCTGGATCTGAAAGGCCAGACCGATCCGTCTTCCGATTTCCTCCATACAGCTGACTTCATCCTTTCCGGCACCGGCAAGCACCGCACCGATCATCAGCGGCGCCTCAATCAGCGCCGCCGTCTTGTGGAGATAAATATAATCCAGCTCATCCTGGTCCAGCGGACACATACCGTCCTTGTCGTTCTCCACGTCGACGCTCTGCCCGCCAAGCATGCCGAATAACCCGGACTTGCCTGCGAGAATCCGCAGTCCCTCCACAACCCGCTCTGTCTCTTTGGTAAGACCAAAGGCCTGAAGCGCTGTCTCATAAGCGAAATTCAAAAGGGCATCACCGGCCAGAATGCCGATTGCCTCCCCGAAGACAGCATGTGTGGTCCTGTTTCCTCTGCGCAGCTCGTCATTATCCAGGGCCGGCAGGTCGTCGTGTATCAGGGAGTGGGTATGAATCATCTCGATTGCCGCCATAAAAGGCTCTACCACCGCTTCATGGCCGCCATACATCCGATAGCTCTCCTGCATCAGGATCGGCCGGATTCTTTTTCCACCGATCCTGATACTGTAGTCCATCGCCTCTGCCAGTCTGCCCGGAACTGCCTGTTCGCCGGGAAGATACTCTGAAATAATCTCATTCGCCCTGGCATGGCGCTCTCTCAGTTCCTGTTCAAAATTCACTCAGCTCACCCGCCTCATTGATCTGCAGCATCTTCTTTTCCACGGTATCGATTTTCTCCCTGCTGGACTTCAGAAGGTCCATGCCCTGCTTATACAGACTGAAGGATTCCTCAAGCGGGATTTCCCGGTCCTCCAGCTTTGCGATCAGCGCATCCAGCTTCTGAAAAGATTCCTCCAGGGTAAGCTCTTTTTTGGTGTCCCCGGATGAGCTGGTATTGTTTTCTTCCGTTGGTGTCTGTTTTTTAATATCGGACTCCATCAGATTTCTCTCCTTCTCTTTTCTGTTGCGAGAACTTCACTATGTATGATTCCATCCGTCACCTGCAGTACCAGATGATCTCCCGGCTTTACCTGCTCTGTCTGATAGATATTTCTGCCCTGCGCGTCCTCCGCATAGGAATACCCCTGATTCAGCTTCCGGATCGGCGAAAGCCCATCCAGCTGCCGGATCCGGAGATCAAGCTGATGCCTGCGGTCCTCCAGAATCCGCTGCGGACGGTCTTCGATTGCACGAAGCCTTTCATTCCACCGTCTCTTCGTCAGCTCAAGAATTCTCTCCTGACGCTCATTCAGCCGGTCCTCCAGCTCGCAGAGACGCTGCTTCTTCTCCCGGATCTGATTTGCAGGACTGAGATAACGGATCCTGGACTGATCGTTTTCAAGCCTCTCACGGGCATGCGCAATGCATCTGGCCATATCTGTCTGCAGACGCTCCCGGTCTGTATCCATCCGCTTCAGAATCTCCCGCACATCTGCAACCGCAAGCTCCGCAGCTGCCGATGGCGTTGGCGCACGAAGATCAGCCACAAAATCCGTGATCGTCGTGTCCGTCTCATGCCCGACTGCAGAAATGATCGGCGTCCGGCAGTCAAAAACAGCCTGGGCCACCTCTCTTTCATTAAAGGCCCACAGGTCCTCAATCGAACCGCCGCCCCGTCCGACAATAATGCAGTCGACCCCCAGGGCGTCCAGTGTCTCAATACCCTTTACAATGCTCGGTACCGCGCCGTCTCCCTGTACCAGCGCCGGATACAGAATCAGCTGTATAAAGGGATTTCTGCGCAGAGAAATATTGCGGATATCCTGGACCGCCGCTCCGGTCGGGGCCGTGACAATACCCAGGGTACGGACATACTTCGGAATCGGCTGCTTGTATTCAGGCGCAAACATGCCCATCTCTTCCAGTTCCTGCTTCAGTCTCAGAAACTGCTCGTACAGCTGACCTGCCCCTTCCAGCTCAATGCGCTTGGCATAGAGCTGATACTTTCCGTCTCTTGTGTACACTTCAATCGGGCCTGTGACAACCACCCGGTCTCCATCCTTCATCTGGAAGGCCAGCCCGCCTCTTCTGTCCCCCGCAAACATCACACAGGAAATCGCGGAAGAAGCATCTTTTAATGTAAAATAAATATGGCCGGAGCGGTGATATTTGCAATTGCTGATCTCACCCTTAACCGATAGCATGCGCAGGGCAAAATCCTGGGCAAACATATTCCGGATGTATGCATTCACCTGTCCGACCGAATATATATGCTGATTCAAGTCTTTTCTTTTTCTCCTGGCCCGGACCCGCTCTTACACAGAATCCGGGTATATGCCATCACACAGACACACGCCTGCCTGCAGGAACCATACGTATGTTTACGCCGCAGAACACGGACGCATTTCTCCTTACCGCAACTGATATACCTTTATCCCACGGCCAGCTCCCGGAGAAGACAGCTACGCCTGACCCTGGTCCGCATTCTTCGCATCAGGCAGATCGCGGGCAATATGGCCCAGAACACCATTCACAAAGGCTCCGGATTCATCGCCGCCGTAATGCTTCGCGATTTCCACCGCCTCATCAATCGCCACACCTGTGGGAACACTTTCGTCGTACAGCAGCTCGTATACCGCCAGCCGGAGAACGCTCAGATCCACCTTGCCCATCCGGGTTGTCTTCCAGTTTCTGGACGCCTCATTCAGCCGTTCATCGATTTCCGGAATTCTGTCCAGAATCTTCTCAAGCTTCTCACGGATATACTTCTCGTCCTCCTGCGTGACATCCTCAGCATTGGCAAAGGCGGGATTGTTCTCCCTCTCCTCCTCCTTGTTCTCATAGGAAGCAAAAGGCATTTCTACAAGTCCTGCCCGCATCTCATCCAGATACAGCGTGACCTGTTCCTTCATCTCCTCTTTTCCGTTAAACTGATTCATAAAGAGAAGGCGGAAAATCGTCTCTCGAAGCTGGGTACGTATCATTTATCTATTTCTCCCGATCTCCTGCGGAATGCCCGCAATATTATATGGACGGTATGCAGAATTATACACACGACAGACACCTGACATGGATCAGCATAATCTGCATACAGATTTATTCACAGACAGCAGCTTTCTGTTACTTGTCAACCTGTACGTCGGCGACACTCACATCCACATCTGCAACTTCAAATCCGGTCATCGTCTCCAGCGTGCTCTTGATCTTCTCCTGCACCTTCCTGGTCGTATCCGGAATATTATAGCCAAACCGCATAATAATGATGATCTGCACACGGATAACCTTTTCCTGAAGCTCTATACGCACGCCTCTGGACAGTGCCCGCGCTCCTGCACGGGAAGCCTTTGCATGGGTAATGCCGCCGCCCAGGCAGGCAACTCCTTCGATTTCTGTTGCCGCCAGAGCCGCAATCGTGGCAATCACTTCATCCGCAATCTGTACGGTTCCGATTGTATGGTCATCATAAATCATGTATGTATTCTGCTTTTCCTTTGATCCCTTCTGTGCCATAACTGCCTCCTTCATACCACGGCAAATCTATTCCAATTATAACAAACACCGCTGTTTTTGTGAACTACCCACACAAAAACCCTGCTAATCAATCAGTTTTTAGAGAATTCCGTCAGCACAAGTCCCTTATTCCGGTCAAGCACCATGCCGACGGACCACTCATTCACAAAGAGCAGCAGCGGCTGTCCCTTCATATCCTCAACCTTCTTCATATCGGATGTGCCGACAATGTGGTCGAGGTCCACCTCATGCCAGTTCTCAATCCACCGGATATACTCATAAGGCAGCATTTCCAGACGAATATCCACATTGTACTCATTCTCGATGCGGAATTTCAGTACATCAAACTGCAGTACGCCCACAACGCCTACGATAATCTCCTCCATGCCTCCATGAATTTCCTGGAAGACCTGGATGGCTCCCTCCTGGGCAATCTGACGGATGCCCTTTACGAACTGCTTGCGCTTCATGGAATCAATCAGCGTCACCCTGGCGAAATGCTCCGGCGCAAAGGTCGGGATCCCCTCGAAGCAGAATTTCTTTCCCGGCGCACAGACGGTATCACCGATGGAAAAAATGCCCGGGTCAAAAACACCGATGATGTCCCCGGCGTATGCCTCACTGACCACATGCCGGTCGTCCGCCATCATCTGCTGGGGCTGCAGCAGGCGCATTTTCTTGTCGCCCTGTACATAATATACCTCACGGTCTGCGTCAAACTTGCCGGAGCAGATGCGCATAAACGCAAGACGGTCTCTGTGGTTCTTATTCATATTTGCCTGAATCTTGAACACGAAAGCAGAAAAATCCTCCTGCATCGGATCGATCAGGCCCTCATTTGACATTCTCGGCCGCGGCGGCATCGTCATTTTCAGGAAATGCTGCAGAAACGTCTCTACACCGAAATTCGTCAGCGCGGATCCGAAGAAGACCGGGGAGAGCTTTCCTCCATTGACCTTCTCCTGATCAAAGGCCTCAGAAGCGCCGTCCAGCAGCTCCATCTCCTCCTCCAGCTGTTCCTTCTGGTCCTCCGAGATTACATCCAGCAGATGCGGATCATCCAGGGAGATCTCCTCCTCGTTGCCCTCCCGTGTGCCCTTCATGGTATCCGAGAAAGTCAGGACCTTATGTGTGTTGCGATCATAAACACCCCGGAAGCTCTTTCCGGACCCGATCGGCCAGTTGATCGGGCAGGTGGGAATGCCCAGCTCCTTCTCTATTTCATCGATCAGATCGAAAGTGTCCCTCGCATCACGGTCCATCTTGTTGATGAAGGTAAAAATCGGGATATGGCGCATTGCGCAGACCTTGAAGAGCTTTCTCGTCTGCGGCTCAACACCCTTGCCGCCGTCGATGACCATGACGGCAGAATCCGCCGCCATCAGCGTACGATAGGTATCCTCCGAGAAATCCTGATGTCCCGGTGTATCAAGCAGGTTGATGCAAAAGCCCTCATAGTTAAACTGAAGGACAGAGGATGTCACAGAAATTCCTCTCTGCTTTTCGATTTCCATCCAGTCCGATACCGCATGTCTTGCAGTAGCTTTTCCTTTAACAGAGCCGGCAAGATTGATTGCGCCTCCGTATAACAGGAACTTTTCCGTCAGCGTTGTTTTTCCTGCGTCCGGATGGGAAATAATGGCAAAGGTTCGTCTCTTCTGAATTTCTTTTCTATAATCAGCCACGTCTAACACTCCTACTATCCTTGCAAACAGCCATATCCGGCACACGTGATCTGGTGGAAGACCGCCATGCCTGATAAGCCTGATCTGATTGACAAAGAGCCGGCCGCAGCACTGCAGCCCACTCGGGTATAAACCAATTTACTATAGCACAGGGGCTGTTTTGCCGTCAACCTGAACACAGCATGATCTGATGTGCACCATGACGTAGCTTGATCTGATGTGCACCATAACGCAGTATGATCTGATACATGTCAACAAATTGACGGAGGCAGGCAGGGATTTCACAGCCCAGGATAAATCTTTGTTACAGCCGGTTTGCGAATGACGACAGGGCTGTGAAACCTCTGCCGCTGCATGTATCTCACATGCCACGAAACCCTATACCATGGTATAATAAATTTAATCGTTATGATATTTTACTGGATAAAATGGAGAAAGCAAAATGGCGAATCAAAAAATACAGGATCTGATTAACAGATACAGGCAGCGCAATAATTACGATACCTTTGCGGAGGACGGCCGCACGCTTTTTCTGAAGTATGATCAGGAGGAGATCATCCGGCGTTTTCATCTGAAGGCCGATACCGACAACATTTACTTCAGCTATCTTTCTTTTCCCGCCAGAATTGTGCGGAAAACCGGAGAGGTACAGATCATAACCACATATCCGGGTCTGCTGGCGGATACAACGAACCGGGAAGACAGTCAGAATGGCCCGGCCAGATCGGAAGACCCGGGGAATTCTCAGGGATCTGCATACCGGAAGGCATCTGTCGATATCACCATGACTGTATATGAGATGTTTACCTATTCCCTGCACAACGATCCGCCGGTTCTCTCCGGGCAGTGGGCTTCCGTCTCTGTACTTGGCGGCATTATCGGTGCTTATCACGCAAATTCTCTTGGCTCTGAAGATCCGATCAGGCAGCTTGCCGGAAAATCAGCGGAACTGAAAAAAGCCTGTGCTGCCATTCATGGAACGCCTGTTGCCGGGACGGAGGACGTAAGCTATCAGATTCCAGTTCTTGCGGGATTTCCGGTCTGGTTTCAATTCTGGGATGGAGATGAGGAATTTCCGCCGAACAGCCAGTTCCTTCTGGACCGGAATGCGCTGCAGTTCATTCGCTACGAGACGGTATGGTATCTGACTGCAAGCCTTCGGGCGTACCTGCTGGACTTCGTAAACGGCAGAAAAATTCTGTGAATTAAAAATACCCTGCCTTGTGCAGTCAGGATCAGGCAATACCTGTCCACTGCAGTAAGCAGGGTATTTTTTATATTATGATGTCAGGGTCAAAGGATGTAAGACCTTGAAATTATCCTGAAATTCTCACTGTTTCGACAAGCAAGCAGTCATGCTGCCGGCTGCACAGTGGCGTTGCCGCCGCCGTTATCTGCAGCTCCATTGTCGCCACCACCATTATCTGTCGTTCCTGGATCTGATGCACCACCGCCTGATCCGCTGCCATTACCCGGATCGGTCGTTCCGTTATCTGTGCCGCCGGAATTATCCGTATTCTGTCCATTGTTCTGCGATGGATCCACGACCGTTCCAGAACCGGAATTATTTGTCCCGCCGGAATTGTCAGAAGTGTTCCCGCTATAGCCAGAACCGGAATTGTCCGCGCTGCCGGGATCATAGGTCCCACCAGAATATCCGTTTCCGCCATCACTGTATCCGCCGGAATATCCGTTATCTGCCGAATTGTAGGTACTGTCATTGCTGTCGTAGGAATATCCGGATGAACTATCACTGCTTGAAGAAGACGTGATTCCGGTATTGCTGTCCGACGAACTGGACGCCTGCACCGTCGCATTCTTGATGGCCTCGTCCAGTTTTGTACCATACAGGTAGTGCTGCAGATATGCGCTGTTGATCTCAAGATCCGGAACCAGAACCGACATACCATTGATCGTCTCGGAGGAATATGCCCCGTCCACAGGTATCCTGTAGCTCTTTGAATTCAGCGAAAGATCCCCGCTGAATACGGTTTTGGCATACTTCAGGATCTCCTTGTTGCTCAGGTCCGTCTCAAAATAAGGGATCAGGTCGCTGACCATGCTGAGCACCTTTGTAATGCTGGATTTCTTTACCTTATTGAATACAGCCGTCAGCAGCTTTCTCTGTCTTTCTGTTCTCTCCCAGTCAGAGTTGCCGACATAACGCATACGGCTGTAAGCAAGTGCCTGCTCCGGCGTCAGTGTATTCTTGCCCTCCTTCAGACCCCATGCCTCTGAAACAGAAGCGTTGTCCTCTGCGGACCCGAGACCCTCATTGGCATTCATGTAATTGGCCTCTTCCTCGGTCAGCGTAATCTCCAGATCACCGATCTTTGTCATCGTCTCCAAAAAGCTGTCAAAATCCACGACAACATTGCCATCAATGGTGATACCGAAGTCCTCCTGTATCACCTGGTCCAGAAGGCTCATACCGCCAAGAACATAGGCAGCATTGATACGGTTTGCCGAATACCCGGGGATCGGCACATACATGTCACGCATCAGGGAGACCATTGTGATCTTGTTTGTCTTCGTATTGATAGAAGCGATAATCATCGTATCGGAACGCGTGCGGCTGGTGTCATCTGCACGTTTGTCCTGACCGATCAGAAGAATATTCTTCACATCGTCGCTGTTCATGACATCAATATTGCTGGTATCGAAATTAACATCACTGGCGCTCATGGTGTCACTGCTCGCACTGGTGTCAACATCAAAGGTCTCATCACTGCGCGCCACATAAGCCTCATCGGCTTTGTTCACCCTCTTGATGCTGTTCAGCGTTCCCTCCAGAAACAGGAAAAAAATAATCGCAAGTGCTGCCAGGATAATGATGATCATCGCAATCAGCCTTGCAGCCATCTTTCCCCTGGAACGCCTGGAATGCTCCCGTCTTTGAGAATGCCTGTGTTCCATTTCCGGATCTTTCTGTGGTCTCGAACTCATATGCTCTTCTTTCCAAGTTCCACCGAACTTACCTGCCATACCCTCATGGCACATGCGCAATACCATCCGGCCCCACCCTCACAGCGGGACGATATGCATTCCTGTTCAAATTATTTCAAAGCTTACATAAGCGTTACCATAGCAGATATTAATTTTGCCGTCAAGCTGAAAAACGCTGAAAAAGCAGGGACACTCCAGCCATGTAAACTAAAGTGATCATATTAAAAAACAGGGAGATTCCAGCCATATACAGTCTGGAATAATCCCTGCTTTTATCGTTAACTTTTCATACAGATATGTCAGGCAATACAGCTGCGCTATGCAGTTCAGATACACACATCAGTGCAGGTGCACAAATCAGTTCAAAGATACAGATCAGCCCCAGTGCGCAGCTCAGCTCAGATGCACAGATCAGTTCAGATGCCAGATATCCTCATTGTACTGTGCAATCGTGCGGTCGGATGAGAAGAATCCGGCCTTTGCGATGTTGACCAGCTCCTTCTTGTACCAGCTCTCACGGTCGTTGAAGTCCTCAAACATTCTTTCCTTTGTCTGAATGTAGTCCTTCAGGTCAAGCAGCGTCATGAACCAGTCCTTGGAAATCAGCTCATGATGCAGTCTCTCCAGGCTGACCGGATCCCCGACAGATTCTACCTCCTTGCCGACAATGAAGTCTACCAGCTTGTGGATCAGCGGGTCATTCTCGTAGTAATCCTTTGCCACGTATCCATTGGTCTCATAGAGCTTTACAACCTCCTCGGATTTCTTTCCGAAGATATAGATGTTGTCATCGCCTACCAGCTCGTGAATTTCTACATTTGCGCCGTCCTCTGTTCCCAGGGTGATGGCACCGTTCAGCATGAACTTCATATTGCCGGTACCGGAAGCCTCCTTGGACGCAAGAGAAATCTGCTCGGAAATATCCGCTGCCGGAATGATCTTCTCTGCCTTTGTAATGTTGTAGTTCTCGATCATGACCACCTTCAGGTACGGGCTGACTTCCGGATCCTTTGTGGTGAGTTCCTGCAGGCAGAGGATCAGATGAATGATATCCTTGGCAATTGTATACGCCGGTGCGGCCTTCGCTCCAAAGATCATCGTGATCGGACGCTTCGGAAGATTGCCCTTCTTGATCTCGAGATATTTGTAAATGGCATACAGCGCATTCATCTGCTGTCTCTTGTACTCATGCAGACGCTTTACCTGTACATCAAAGATGGAGTCCACGTCCAGCACAAGGTTCTGCGTCTCATAGAGATACTCTGCCGCCTTTCTCTTGTTGTGATGACGAATGGTTCCGATCTTGTGAAGCACTTCATCATCATCGTAGTACTTCATCAGTTTTTCCAGCTCCATGGCGTCCTTGCGGAAGCCCGGTCCGATCAGTGACTCAATATATGAGGTCATCTCCGGATTGGAGGCGATGAACCAGCGGCGGAAGGTAATTCCGTTCGTCTTGTTGTTGAACTTTTCCGGATAGAGCTTGTAGAAGTTCTTCAGCTCAGACTCCTCAAGGATCTTTGTGTGCAGGGAGGCAACGCCGTTTACGGAATGGCCGTAATGGATGTCCATGGAAGCCATGTGCACCAGGTTATCCTTGTCGATAATATAGGTGCTCTCATCCTTGACGGTGTCCTTGATCCGGCGGTCAAGCTCGCGGATAATCGGGAGCAGATGCGGAACAGCCTCCTCCAGATAATCGATGGGCCATTTTTCCAGTGCCTCTGCCAGGATGGTGTGGTTGGTGTACGCACAAGTCTTTGTGACCACAGAAATCGCTTCATCCATGGAAAGACCGCGCTTTGTCAGGAGACGGATCAGCTCCGGGATCACCATGGACGGATGAGTGTCGTTGATCTGAACAGCCACATACTCATCCAGCTTATGCAGGTCTGCGCCGCGCTCGTCAGCCTCCTTCAGAATCAGCTGTGCCGCATTGCTGACCATGAAGTACTGCTGGTATACACGAAGGATTCTGCCATCGCGGTCACTGTCATCCGGATACAGGAAAAGGGTCAGGTTTCTCTGAATATCTCTCTTATCGAAGTTGATACTGTCATCCTGAACCATTCCATCATCGACTGAATCCAGATCAAACAGATGCAGGCGGTTGCACTTTCCGGTCTCATAGCCCGGGATATCAATATCGTACATCGTTGATTTCAGCGTAAATCTGCCGAAGGGTACCTCAAAGGATTCCGGACGGCGCTCCAGCCAGCTGTCCTTGCGGATCCAGGGATTGATGACCTCGTGCTGCTTGTTGTTCAGGAACTCCTGACGGAACAGGCCGTAGTGGTAATTCAGTCCTACGCCATCTCCGCAGAGGTTCAGGGTTGCAATAGAATCCAGGAAGCAGGCTGCCAGACGGCCGAGTCCGCCATTTCCCAGAGAGGGCTCATTTTCAAGTCCCTCGATGTCAGCTACGCAGAGCTTGTACTTTTTCAGAATGGCGTTGATCTTGTCATAGAGTCCCAGATTGATCAGGTTGTTGGACAGCAGTTTTCCAATCAGGAATTCAGCAGAAATATAATAGAGCTTCTTCTTGCCATTTACCCTTGGACGGCCCTCCATCTCTTCCTTCGTGATCTGCATCAGAGCTTCCAGAATTTCTTCTTTTGTACAGTCCTTCAGTCCTCTGCCGAAGCGCGTCATCAGAATATTGTTGATTCTCTCTTCCATGACAGCATCTACCGTAGTTTCTTTCGTTGCTTCGATTGTTCCCATGTTCTGATTCTCCTTATTTTTGTCTTCCGAGTCATCCGATCTGAACTTTTTTGTCTTCTTCATCCTTCAGGTCTGCAGCAGCCTTGCCAGAAGCCGGTTTTTTTCCCGTACCATCTGACTTCCGGTTCTTCTTTTCCGGCATCCGGCTGTACAGCTCCGTCAGTTCACGTATTCTCTCCACAGTGTGTGTATCAAGCTGGCCCGGCAGCATCCTCCATTTCCAGTTGTCACCAACCGTGGATGGAAAATTAATTCTTGCCTCGTTGCCAAGTCCCAGATAATCCTGAAGCGGAATCACTGCAAGGTCCGCAACGCTTGCCATCGCGAGCCGCACAAAATCCTCCTGCGGGTCAACCCTGTGTCCCAGATATTTTCTGGCAAACGCCTTACCCTTCCGCCCAAGCCTGTGATACCAGCCGACAACGGTTTCATTGTCGTGTGTGCCGGTATAAACGACACAATTGTGATCATAGTTGTGTGGAAGGAATGCATTATCCGGATCGCCGTCAAAGGCAAATTCCAGAACCTTCATGCCCGGATAGCCGGACTCGCGCACCATTTCAATGACATCATCTGTCAGAAGGCCGAGATCCTCTGCGATGTAATTCTGTTCGCCCAGAGCCTTTCTGACCGCACGGAAGAGATCCATGCCCGGTCCCTTTTCCCAGTGTCCGTTCCGCGCATTCTTTGCGCCGTAGGGAATCGAATAATAGCCGGCAAAACCGCGAAAATGATCGATCCGTACCATATCATAGAGGTCCGCGCATTTCCGCATTCTGCGGATCCACCAGCTGTAGCCTGTCTTTCTGTGATAATCCCAGTCATACAGAGGATTGCCCCAGAGCTGCCCGTCTGCAGAAAAGATATCCGGCGGACACCCCGCGACACCTGATGGTCTGCCATCTGCATCAAACTGAAACAGTTCCCTGCCGGCCCAGCAGTCCGCACTGTCCATCGCGACATAAATCGGAATATCTCCGATGATACCAATGCCCTTCTGATTTGCATAAGTCCGGAGCGCATTCCACTGCTTTGCAAAGGCGAACTGCAGGAAGCGGTAAAAATCCACCTCCTCCTTCAGGTCCTCTGCTGCCTGCCTTAACGCCTCCGGGTCGCGGTCACGCAGCTTTTCAGGCCAGAGACTCCAGGCCTTCCCGTCCTGACTGTTCTTGATCGCCATATAGAGCGCATAATCTGTCAGCCAGTCACTGTTCTTTTCGCAGAACTGCTCAAATGCAGGCTTCTGGTCCTCCATATCGGCAAAACGCCGGTATGCCTTTTTCAGTACAAGAAAGCGGGTAAAATATATTTTTTCATAGTCCACATATTCCGGATTCTGTCCGCAGTCAGCCTCTTCACATTCTTCCTCTGTGAGAAGTCCCTCCTCCTTCAGCCTGTCCAGGGAAATATAATAGGGATTTCCGGCAAAGGTGGAAAAGGACTGATAGGGAGAGTCTCCGTAACCGGTCGGTCCCAGGGGCAGTACCTGCCACCAGCTCTGACCCGCCTTTGCCAGCTGATCTACAAATGCAAATGCTTCATCCGAAAAACCGCCGATTCCGTACCTGGTGGGCAGTGAAGAAACCGGAAGTAAGATACCACTTGTTCTTCTCATCATTTTCCTCGAAATACTAAATACTGTCTCTTACTACTATATTTGCAGTCTATGCCGGGTGGCTTTCATGCTCCATGTATCCATCTGTGACATCTGCAGCCGATGTCCGCAGGTCCAGCACAGAATCCGCCTCCAGCAGCCTGGCATCATAAATCAGATGCTTCTTGGTGTCATCTCCCATAATCTGCGCCTGCAGAAGCTTCACACTCGATTCCACCATCTGCTCTACCGGCTGCACCATCGTGGTCAGGGAAGGATACAGATAACGGCCGAGTTCGATTCCGTCAAATCCGACCACGGAGATATCTTCCGGAATCCTTTTTCCTGAATCATAGATCGCCTTATAGGCGCCCGTTGCCATTCTGTCGGCGATGACAAAGACAGCTGTACACTTCCTGCCGGATTCCAGAAGCCGTTTCATCGTGACATAACCATTCGCCTCCGTGTATTCCGGAATGCTGTCATCCTGATAGCATACAAGGTCCGGGTCCAGTCCATAGTCCTGCATGGCTCTGCGGTAACCGGCAACACGCAGGTACGCGACCGCATGGTCATGCTTTTTTCCTGCAATCATGGCAATATCCCGGTGTCCCTTGGAGATCAGGTACTGTACTACCTTGTAGGCTTCCTTCTCATCATCGATGGACACGGAGGACACGTTCATATTATGCATATTTGCGCTGACAGCGCTTGCCACGGAACACAGCACAAAGGGTATCTGGATATTACCAAGCACGGCTTCCGGATAATCCAGCCGGCCTCCGAGAAAAATGATGCCCTTGAGCCGCTTTTCCTTTGCGATCTCCTCTGCCTCATAGCCCTCGTCTACATCCTCTGAGACTGAATGCAGCAGAAATTCATAATGATATTTTTCCAGCTCCTGCTGAAAGTAAGGGAACATTCCCTGGAAGAAGGGGTTGTTCAGTCCCTTGATCATCAGGGCAATCGTATTCGATTCTGCCATCTTCAGATTCCGGGCACTGTTGTTCGGCACGTAACCGAACTGCTTCACGACCTGCAGCACACGCTCACGTGTCTGGGGATTGATTCCATGATCATTGTTAATTGCTCTGGATACCGTACTGATGCTTACATTACAGATTTTTGCAATGTCCTTGATTGTCAAACCAGCCAATTTCTCACCTCTGTTCCATTTATTTTGAAACAGGAAACTTTTTATTTGTACAGACAATAGAAAACGTTTCCATTCACGATTCTGAAAAAACCCGCATCGGTCCTGATGACGACGCGGGTCAATCAACCGTTAATAATGGCTTATTTCATTTCTTCTGTCAAGTATCTGGCGCCAGGTCCTCAGGTACGTCCGTATGTCCGGGTAATCCTGTGTATCCTGTCCGCAAGCTGGTCATCAAGCTGATCCTCCTGCAGTCTCCACACCCAGTTTTCTCCTGTCGTGCTCGGATGATTGATGCGTGCCTCATTGCCAAGTCCAAGCCAGTCCTGAATCGGGACCACACATAAATCTGCAACGCTGCTCTCAATCAGCCGGATTGTCCGGGCGACCAGCTCCTGATCATCCTCTGTATCGGTTCCCAGATACTCCTTCAGTTCCTGCCTCTCCTCCGGAAGAATATCTCCAAGCCATCCGAGAAGCGTCTCATTGTCGTGTGTGCCGGTATAAGCGACGCAGTTTCTGTAGTAGTTATACGGGAAATATGCGGTATGGTCACTGGAATCCCTGGAATCAAAGGCAAATTCGATAACCTTCATGTTGGGATAACCAGTATCCTTTACCATCTTCCGGACCGTATCTGTGATATAGCCCAGGTCCTCCGCAATAATCTGAATATCTCCGATATTTCTGCGTATCGCATCAAACAGGTCCGTATTCGGGCCCTTGCACCAGTGTCCGTTAATCGCGTTTGTGCTTCCGGCGGGAATGGAATAGTACTCATCAAAACCGCGGAAATGATCAATCCGGATCACATCGTAGAGCTGAACGCATTTCCGGATCCGGCGCATCCACCAGCTGTATCCTGTCTTCTTATGATAATCCCAGTCATACAGCGGATTCCCCCAAAGCTGTCCATCCGCGGAAAAACCGTCCGGCGGACAGCCGGCAACGCTTGACGGACGATTCTGCGCATCCGTCTGAAAAAGCTCCGGATGGGCCCAGAAATCCGCACTGTCCGGGGACACGTAGATCGGAATATCGCCGATGATCCGGATTCCGTTGTCATTTACATATTTTTTCAGTTTCGCCCATTCCCGGTCGAACTCATATTGAACGAATTCGTAATACCGGATCTGATCTGCAAGTGTCTTTCTCGCAGCATCCAGGGCCTCAGACTTCCGGAAACGGATGTCTTCGTCCCACTCGAAAAAGCTCTTGCCGCCATGGCTGTCCTTTTCCGCCATGAAAAGCGCATAGTCCTCGATCCAGTAGCTGTTCTGGGCCATGAAGGTATCAAAATCCGGATGCGCCTGTGCCTTCCAGGTCTGAAAAGCTTTATATAGTATCTTATGTCTTGTGTTATACAGCCACCCGTAATCGACCCTGTCTTCCCTTGCTTTCTCCGGAAGCTCCGGAAGATCTTCCCTGATAATCAGTCCCTGTCTGCAAAGTTCATCCAGACTGATAAAATAGGGATTGCCCGCAAAGGTAGAAAAGGACTGATAGGGTGAATCGCCATATCCTGTTGGTCCAAGCGGCAGAATCTGCCAGTACTTCTGACCGGCCTTCTTCAGAAAGTCTGCGAACCGGTAAGCCTCTTCCGAAAAGCATCCGATTCCGTATCTGCCGGGAAGACTGAAAACAGGCATCAGTATTCCACTTGCCCTCATCTGTATGCTTCCTTTCATTACTTAATTCAGCAGAGCCGGAACCTGTGGCCCCGGTCCCGGTCTGCATTATGCCAGTATCAGCCCTTGACAGCTCCGGCAACAACACCCTCTATGATATACTTCTGCACTGCCATGTAGAAAATAACAATCGGGACAATTGCAAGTACAAGGACTGCCATCATTGCACCCCAGTCTACCTGACCATGAGACTGCTTCAGATACTGAACCGCGATCTGAATGGTCTTGTACTTGTTTACATTCAGTACCAGAGAAGGCAGAAGGTAGTCATTCCAGATCCACATTGCATCCAGAATGGAAACCGTGATCAGTGTCGGCTTCATAACCGGCAGAATGACCTGGAAATAGCACTGAACCGGTGTAGCGCCGTCAATCATGGCTGCTTCTTCCAGCTCAATCGGGATCTGCTTTACAAATCCGGTAAACATGAAGATTGCAAGTCCTGCGCCGAATCCCAGATATACTACGCAGATACCCAGCGGGTTGGACAGATGAAGGATGTTTGCAAACTTTGACAGTGTGAACATAACCATCTGGAACGGTACGATCATGGAGAACATGCAGAGAAGATAAATAGTCTTGGTTGCTGCATTCTTCACACGGATGATGTACCACGCAGTCATGGAGCAGAGCATAACAATCAGCGCAACGGAAAGCACTGTAATGAATACGGAGTATCCGAAGCAGCGGAAGAAGTCTGTCTTCTTGATTGCGGTTGCATAGTTCGTCAGACCTACAAAGGTCTTGCGGATACCTGCGCGCCAGCGGTCAAATCCCTGAGAAAGAGTTACATTACTGATTCCAAACGGGTTTTTGAAGATATATGCTTTTCTCTTAAAGGAGTTTAATACGACAATAAGAATCGGCAGAATCCACAGAAACGAGAGAATCGCAAAGAATACCGTCAGGGCTGTCCCGTGCTTGGACTTTCTGGCTGCAGATACTTCATTATCACTGCGTTTTTTAATTTTCTTCGTATTTGCCTGTGCCATTATGCCTCAACCTCCTTGCTTGTGGTCAGCTTATGCTGAATCAGTGCAATCACCGCTACCAATATGAAGAAGATGACGGCCTTTGCCTGTCCAACACCCTGCCATCCGGTTGTACCGTACATGGTATCGTAGATATTCAGTGCAAGCAGCTCTGACATCTTGCCAGGATTACCACCGGTCAATGCAAGGTTCTGATCGAAGAGCTTGAATCCGTTTGTCAGTGTAAGGAATGTGCAGGTTGCAATAGTCGGACGAAGCATCGGAATGATAACGCCCTTCATCAGCTGCCAGTTGTTGGCGCCATCAATCTTTGCGGCTTCCAGAAGATCAGCGGAAATATTCTGCAGTCCTGCGACATAAATGATCATCATATATCCGATCTGCTGCCAGCAGACGACGATAACCAGGCCCCAGAAGGCTGTCCACTGTGTGGAGACGATCGTCTTGGAATATTTTGCAAGAACAGCGTTGAAGATCATCAACCAGATATAGGAAAGAATGATTCCTCCGATCAGGTTCGGAAGGAAGAAGGATGTACGGAAAAGGTTCGTACCCTTGATTCCCTTTGTAAGTGCAAGTGCGATAAAAAATGCCGCAACGTTGATAATCAGAACGGTTACGACCGTAAACAGGCTGGTATACCAGAGTGAATGAATAAAGGTGGTATCCAGTTTCCCATCTACGAAGAAAATTCTTGTGTAGTTACGGAGTCCGACAATCTTCCAGTCTGTAACTGTGGTGAACTTGCAGAAGGAAAGAAATACACCGTAAACAAAAGGTACGATAAATCCGATTACAAATGCCGCCATGGTCGGAAGCACGAAGAGCGGCCAATATTTCTTTAAAGGCTTTGACATATATATTCCCTCTTTTTTATTACAATACAGCAGAAAACCTTCCAGACGCTCTGTGGTTTATCATCCCTGGTCAGAATAGGGGGCTGCCGCAATATCCACATTTGTGATTTTTTGCGGCAGCCCCCATCTTTCCGGGTGTCAACCCATCATGATATCCAGTTCAAAAGATCCGCCGTCCGGATCCTTCCGGTTCATTCTATTTCTGTAATGCGAACCGATTATTCAGAAGCTGAGCTTTCCTTAAGCTTCCACTGCTTAGCCCATCCATCAACGAATGCGCTCTTTACAGCATCCCAGTCGCCTGTGCCATCTGTGTAAGCGGTAAGTGCTGCTACGACATCAGCTCTCCAGTCATCTACATTCGGTGTAGCATTGAATGCCCATGCGATAGATGTCTTGCCTTCCTTGTTGAGTTCTGCTGCTGTTGCACCAAACTCGTTGGTCGGAGCATAGTCGCCGGTGAATGTATCAAACGGGCAGGAAAGACCCATGGTGTTGGTCAGCGCATCACGGCCCTCGTCAGAGGTGATTACCCAGTTCAGGAAATCAAGAGAAGCCTTGATATCTGCATCAGAAGCCTTGCTGTTGATTGCCCAGTGGTTCTCAGTACCTACGCAGAGGCCCTCGTCCTTGTCATCAACGCCAAAGTAGATCGGGATCATTGCAAGATCATCATCTGCTGTAAGGTATCCGTTTGTTCCATCATCATCCTTCAGAGCACTGTACTCCCAGTCACCGTTCTGATAGAAGACTGCCTCTTCCATACCGAACTCCTGCTCAGCGTTGTAGGTGCCGCCTGCCAGTGTCTTCGGATCAGCGCCGGAATCAGATACGTACATATCCCAAACGTTCTTGTAGTTGTCAAGGTATGTGCCCTTGATGGTAGCCTCACCGGCTGTCGGATCCTCAAGTCCGTCATCCTTGAACTCATAGTACAGAGGCATATTTGCCAGATGTCCGGAGAATCTCCAGGAAGAGCTGTCATCCAGACCTGCGGATGTGAAGGCACCTGTCAGGGAATATCCGCCAGCCTGATTGATCTCATCGATACGGCTCTGGATATCATCTGCAACCTTCTTCAGTGTATCGAAGCTGTCGATGTCATCGATAGATTTGATTACTGCATTGTCCAGTCCGCAGTATGTATCAAGGATGGTCTTGTTTACGATGATGCCGTATGCTTCGTAGCAGTTAGCAATTCCGGCAACCTTGCCATTGTAAACAACGTCCAGGCTGTGATCGCTGTCATGGTTGTAAAGATCGGAATCCTTCAGATCATATGTGTAATCATCCCATGTCTGGGCATCTGTGGAAGAACCGATGTTGAAGATGGTCGGTGCTTCGGATTTAGCCATTTCAGACTGAAGTGTTGTTGCGTACTGTCCGTCGGCAGCTGTCAGTACGTTAACCTTTACACCGGTCTCATCTGTGTACTTCTTTGCAAGATCCTGCCAGGCAGGATCTGTCTCCGGCTTGAAGTTCAGCATGTAGACGCTGCCGTCTCCGGATGCTGTGCTTGCTGTTGCGCTGCTGGAATCAACATTCTCTGTTGTTCCTGTGGAAGCGGTGTTAACGCTGTCCGTTGCTGCTGCACTGCTGGATGAAGCATCTGCTGAGCTGGTGGCGCTGGTGCTTGTGCTGCTTGAAGAGCCGCATCCAGCGAACATTGAAGCAACCATTGCTGTTCCAAGTACGAGGCTGAGAACTTTCTTTTTCATGTGTTTATCCTCCTTTAGATTACACATTTTTCTTTGGGGAAACCCTTGATCTCCCGCGTTTTTAGATAACGTTTTCATCCATCTCCCGAAGAACCAGACCCTTGCAGTAATCCCTTTATTTATAAGGGTCTCAAGGCTTTCTGATTTTTCTTGGAAACGTTTTCTATGATTAGAGAATAGCACTGGTTGGAAACGTTTTCAATAGGGAATTAACTTTTCGTTAATACTGGCAAATTGATATGCTACCCCCAAGTAGGACATTGAAATATAAAACCTACTTGGGGGTATTTCTATGTCCAGAAAAAGTAAGATTGAGCCTGCCGAAAAGGTAAAGATCATTGAGCGGGTACTGGCAGATGA
>Ga0214925_100178_pt1 | contig 50882 bp, 49 predicted proteins | sample Stichaenrichment_FD_168299 | JGI IMG/M metagenome (GOLD analysis project Ga0214925, IMG submission 168299) | Xylose enriched microbial communities from anaerobic bioreactor in Madison, Wisconsin, United States - 63SRT | ecosystem: Engineered > Bioreactor > Anaerobic > Unclassified | place: USA... | reverse complement strand
AGACGACGTGCCTGCTGCCGCTCCCTGATTAGGTCGTTCTCATATTTATTTTTCAAAGACCCTTTGAGGGTTTGTTTGCTATGCCCTCTACACGGTTTCTAACCGCCCGCCTCTTTTTTCAAACTTCCTCCTTTTTGTACCCGGTTCAGCACTTAAAGCCATCTAAACAGCCCCCAATTTTTTATGGCAGCATACCAGGTACCTTGTCGCATTTTCAGTCTGTATAGCATAATAGAAATATTATCGATTATCACTATGCACTGCTGTCATTCACATCAAACTGCTCGCCGGAATTTTCATTGATCAAAAGGCTTAGGAGACGACTCCACTGTCCGCTATTCTTATACTCCTGCACCTCTGCGTTATTATAAGGCATGCTGCCGTTTTATTCAAACTGATACCAAGATTGTATTCAACCTTTTTCTCTGTTTAGTGCAGCAACTAAAGTTTTCAGATATCATTTTCTCTCGAAGTAAAGGGTGTCAGTCTGCAAATAAAAAGTCAAAAACGAAGGTATCTGTGAACTGAAATCAGCTGATGAAGAAACGCGATGAGCTTCACAACAAGGAACTGCTTCAGGCAATCGAGAGTTAATTTTTAATGTAAAAGGTGTCAGGTTGTGCGCCCAGCTAAGGGTGTGTAATCCGGCAGGTGGAAATCTTGTCAAGAAAGCCGCTAGCCACGGCACTTGAAGCGAGTCTTGGCGTCTGCGGCGGCAACACCGCGGGAGAAGCGTAGACAGCAAAACAATAGGGACAGCTATTGAGCGTCGAAATACCCAATTCGGGTGTCTACCCTGTAACCTGAGGGGAAGACCATACGTGAGTTTATCGATAAGGCGAGATTTCACACGGCCCGGCAGCGTCGGAGAACTATTTTTCCCTAAAATAGAGCTTGATTGTCTACGTTATTGGGCATTGGGAAACGGAATTTCTAATGGCAATAAATAGTTCGTAATGTTAAAATAAACAAAGAACTTGTAATGGTGTTGCGAGGTTTGATGTGGCTGCTTCATATATAATAGAACAATTCAAAAATCTTAATGCTCCTGAAAATATGATACTGACACAGCATAGTAGAAAGCGTTTTTCTGAAAGAGGAATTAAGATAGCAGACATTATTAATGCTATATCGTCGGGAGAGATTATTGAACAATATCCGGAGGACTTTCCTGTACCCAGTTGTTTAATTCTTGGCAGCAGTGGCAGTAAGAAACTTCATATTGTAGCAAGCATTAAGGATAATATGATTTGGTTGATCACAGCGTATATACCGGATGATGGTCTATGGGATGAAAGTTTCAGGATAAGAAAGAAGAGATCAGAGGATTCACAATCTGATGGAAAGGAGGAGTCATAAATGAAATGTATTAAATGTGGAAGTGATCTGTTCGAGAGCACTACGACAGAAGCAATTGAGCTTGGAAATGGGCTCCTTATTATTAGAAATATTCCATGTTATAAATGTAAGGAATGTGATGAGATTTTTTATACCGGAGATGTGGCGCAGAGAATAGAAGAAATTACGGACCAGGTAAAGAAGACGTTATCAAATCTTACGATTATTGACTTCAGACAGACTACAGCCGCATAGGATAATTGGCCATTGTCTACAAATACAATATCATTAAGCTGGATGTACGACTCCCTGTTCGAGAGAAATTATTCACCCTTTCGGGTCTGGCTTTTTGAAGAAAATGGTGTTTTCCTCTGAATTTGTGCATGGCGGACAGGCATGCCTGCACACGGGGTGTAAGATGGAATTTTCCGTTCGTTTTATGTTTCTGCCGAAGGCGGGTGATTTTATATCGATAAGGGGGGATGAGGAGTGGCGATGGGTCTGGAGAATGCAGTTGAAGCGAATCTGATATCAGAGACGGATCTGGCCGTTATTCGGATTAAGCTTGGGAAAAGTCATAGGTCGAAGAAGGATTGGAATCTGATTACTAAATGATATGAATAACCAAAGAGAATACCTGGAATTAATACATAAACGACTCGCCGATTATCAGGAACGGGTTTCTGTCAAATGCAGGCAAAAAGTGGAAGATATTGTTCAGGCTCTTGTAGACGAGAGAAAGAGGCAGGGACTGTCCCAGAATGATATAGCCGACATGACGGGTATGAGAGCACCGAACATCGCAAGGATAGAGAATTTTAAATCAAGAGCATCTCTGGAGACATTATTGAGATATGCCGATGCCCTTGGTCTGGAGATGAACCTTCAGCTTACTGATAAAATCAGCGGGGCACAGTGATGTCCTGGAGTAAGTGACATCATAAAGTATTCGGTCAGCGGGAGGAGTGGTGCTTCATTACAAGAAAACTGAGGGAATGGTATCCGGGCGCCATATACCACATCATGCACAGGGGTATCCGGAGAAAAAGAATTTTTTTACACGAAGAGGATTATCTGACTTTTCTGTCATTTCTGGGGAGAGAGCTGCAGAGATATCACTGTACGCTCCATGCATATTGTCTTATGACCAATCATTTCCATATCCTGGTCGAAACATCACATGATGAAATCTGGAAATTAATGAAGAATCTGGCGCATAATTATGCGGCATATTACAACAGCAGAAATGACTACACCGGAAATGTCCGAAGCTGAATCTCTGGAAGTCACCAAAATCTACAGTATTTCCGGCTTTCTGTCCGATGGACATGCTCTTATAAAATCCAGGCCGTTCCGTGCGCCACACCATAATGCTTCCTTGAACGCTTTGATTGGCGGTGGTGCAAATGCGATGCCAGGAGAGGTTTCGCTTGCACACAACGGAGTATTGTTCCTGGACGAGCTGGCGAAATTTCCGAATCGGACACTGGATGCACTGCGTCAGCCCGTGGAGGATAAGAAGGTGTGTATTTCAAGAGTCAATGGGACGCATACCTTTCCTTCCAATTTTATGTTTGTCACGGCAATGAACCCTTGCCCGTGCGGTTATTTCCCGGGTAGGAAATGCACCTGTACGGATTACGAGATAATAAAGTACAGGAATCGGATTTCGGGTCCTATCATGGATCGGATCGATATTCAGAAATCGGTGCATCCGGTTAATTTTTTTGAAGCTTCCAAGGGTGAGACGAAAAGACGGACATCTGCTGAACTAAGGGCTGTTGTAGAGCGCGCAAGGAAGATTCAGCAGGAACGTTATAGGAATGAAGAAGCGGTCTATTGTAATGCCCAGATGACAACCTCACTGATGCAGCAATACTGCGGACTTGATCATGCTTCACTGGAGCTTTTGAAAACCACCTGTGAAGCATTTGGATACAGTGCAAGGACGATTCATAAACTGCTTCGTCTTGCACGGACCTCTGCAGACATAGACGGCGTCCCTGAAATACGAAGCATTGATATACAAAAAGTCCTCCGGCTTCGGGATCTGGATAAGAGCAACAGCAGTCTTCTTGTCGTGAAAAGTGCTAGGATGCAGGATCAACGAGAGTGTCAGGTACCTGTGAACTGCAATCAGCTGATGAAGAAACGCGATGAGCTTCACAACAAGGAACTGCTTCAAACAATCGAGCATAGCAGCCGATCATTTGAGGAGATCATGGATTTCCTCACCGCCGATGACTCTCAGGAATGACCATGGGAGCCATCGAGAGTTAATTTTGAGGAAGATCACAATTAGTGCCTGCTGAATAACTGCACATAATAGCCATAAACTTTATGCAGTAGAGCTTGCCTATCTGCATATGACATGGTAATATTTAATGCAGAAAGGAGAGGCTTATGCACCAATTCGATTACAGTTTTCTGGACAATGGTCTGCTTCCCGCAGGACTTTTCAATATTACAGCAGACATTTATTCCCTTCGGGCGATGTCGCTTGAACGTAATGACCAATACAATGACGTGTACACAGCTCTGGAGGAAATCGCAAAGATCCAGTCAGTCAAGAGTTCTAATGAGATTGAAGGCATTGTTACAACGGATGAACGTATCCGGGAGATCGTTAATGAGAACAGTGCACCCCTGAATCACAGTGAGCAGGAAATCGCTGGCTATAGAGATGCGCTTGCGCAGATCCATACCGGTTATCGGGACATAGACTTTACAGAAAGCGATATCAAACGACTTCATGCCATTATGCTGAATATTGCGGGCTATAACTTTGCCGGACAATATAAGACCGTTGATAACGACATTATTGAAGAGGATAAAAGCGGCAGAAGATGGATCCGGTTTCATCCGACTTCAGCTGCGGATACTAAAGATGCAATGCAGCAGCTCTCACTCGCATATCAGGTGGCGAGGGATAACCCGAATATCAACCAGCTTCTCCTGATTCCATGCGTGATTCTGGATTTTCTCTGTATTCATCCATTCCGAGATGGAAACGGCAGAATTTCCAGACTGCTGTCTCTGCTGCTTCTTTACAAAAACGGATTTGATGCAGGAAAATACATTTCCTTTGAGGAGCAGATCAATAAGAGAAAAGGAAATTACTACGATGCATTAGGAAAGTCATCGCAGGGATGGCATGAGAACGAATGCGACTATTCGGCCTTCATCATGGAATTTCTGACTACGGTTTACATGTGCTACAAAGAGCTGGACAAGCGGTTCGCAGTAGTTGGAAGTAAGCGGGTTACCAAGCAGGCAAGGGTGGAAGCAACCGTTTTGAACAGTCTTACTCCGGTATCAAAGGCAGATATTGTGAAAATCCTGCCCGATGTAAGCGCGACCACAGTTGAGGCAGTGCTTGGAAGAATGGTGAGAGTGGGAGCAGTTCGGAAGATTGGATCCGGACGAGGAACAAGGTACATTAAGAACTGAGTTCCGCTAAGTGCTATGATATCATCCGGGGACGCGCCGCATTCACTACGAGACTATTGCAGAAAGACACCGAAAATGGTATGATCTGTGAATTGAAAAAGCCGGACTTTATCAAAGAATCATTCTGGCAAAATTCGGGAGATACAAATGAAAAAAATAAAAGAATTATACATCAGGTACAGGGAAATTGTCAGCTATCTGATTGTCGGCGGTCTGACCACGGTTGTAAGCCTTGGCGTGTATTACGGATCGGTCCTGACATTTCTGAACCCAAGAAATCCTGTCCAGCTGCAGATCGCGAATGTGATTTCCTGGATCGCCGCGGTTACCTTCGCGTATTTTACCAACCGGAAGTATGTATTCCGCAGCGAGAATAAGAACATCGGCCGCGAGGCGTTTTCCTTCTATTGTTCCAGACTGGGCACGCTCCTGATGGATATGGGCATCATGTTTCTTCTCGTGACCATGATGGGAATGAGTGATAAGATTGCCAAACTCATCGTACAGGTTGTTGTGACCATAGCGAATTATCTGTTCAGCAAGCTGTTTGTCTTTCGCAAACATGAAGAGTCTTGAGAATATTCATTTCTATAAATATATAAGCACCACATCATGATCAGAGGTATCGTGTATACGATCGGATACAGATATCTTCTCCCTTCGTTCTGGTACGATAAGGGTGCCAGCCAGCACCCGAGGAATAACGCAAACAGCGTTGGCCAGATCGCGATCCAGTATTTTGTCTTTTTGTTTTTCCATTTCCGATAGACAGTGCATGCTGCGAAAGCAGGAAGCAATGCGGCATAGATCCCATAAGACAGGAGAAATTGAATAAAAGGTATCTTATACAGGTTGTGAACCATTTCCTGATATGCGTTGGCCGTTCCTGCGGAGATCCCTCTGACGGCCACCCAGTCCGGGATCAAGGAGGTATCCTGCTGACTTCGCCAGTCATCATTCATAAGCGGAGCATATTCGACCCAGGAAAACCATCCTGAGAGCATCGCATTTACGGCATCAAGGTAGATGACGGGGTGCCGTAATCCCTGTTTAAACCATACGCCGATGTATTTCAGGTAATAATTTTCCGGTGCCTTCTGTTGATATTCCTTGACCGGATCTGCATTTGTCGGGTCGTATCGGTCCGCCAGCGTATCCATGGTAAGGACCTTATCCAGAATTTCGTACTCCTCATCCGTAACATCATCACCATAATACTTGACATAGCGCGCAGTCATCTGGAACGGCAGGGAAAACATTTCCTGCTTTCCGCCGGGAGATACATGTAAGCCGGTCTTCACGATCGGCATAATGCCATTCATCAGAATGATTGCTGCAGCAATCGGAATGACCAGATATTTTCTGTTGTTCTTCTGGAACAGGAGGACGACGATCAGCGACAGCAGCACTACATAGAATCCTACCTTTTTTGTCAGACAGCAGTAAGCAGTGATCAGGCACAGTTTCAGCAGAAATTTCTTGTCTTTCATGACCTGACCATTTGTCCTTACGATTTCAATGTAGAAAAGAACGAAGAAGACAAAACCCCAGCTGTGCAGGGCATCCTTTGAAACCGTCTGCACCGCAGCAGGGAAAAATGGAAAAATACAGTAGACAAGCAACAATATGCCCGAAATTTTTGCGCCAAGCCTGAGCTTGCTGTATGTGTATGTTATTGTGCTCGCAAATGCCAGACTTGTAAGCGCAGCCTGGATCAGCACATAAATGAAGATCATTACATGCCAGTGCCCTGTAAGCTGGGAGAGGGGAACGATAATGATGCTCATCACCAATGTATCAAAAATCGGATGGTGGTCTGAAAAAGCCAGTGACCCTTTGGAATAGGAAATAAACTGCTGCAGCTGGCTCCAGGTATCGTTGATAAAGGTTCCGGGATACAGGAAGCAGAGGGGAATGATCCAGACTGCACAGATGATCAGCGCAATGATTAATGTGGCCTTCGGCCGTGATAAGATCTGCTCAAAGGATGTCAGCACCCTGCATGTGCTTTTTTTGTCCCAGTCGTATTTGCGCAGATAGCTTCTCAGGATATAAGCTGCGGCCAGGAAAATGACATAAGTCGCAAGCGCGGACAGGAAAAAGCCACCTGTGATCCTGCAATCACCGTCATTCATGTAATAGGGAGCGGCTGTAAATGCCAAAGCAAGAAAAAATGTCAGCACATAGTCAATAATAGACAGGGTCTTTGTTTTCATTCTCCATCCTCTCCAAAGACAAAACTGCGGAAATATCTGCTTTACCATCACTGATAACAGGATAATTAATGATTACATTGAAAGCATCCTGATCAATGATTACATCGAAAGGATCCTGATCAATGATTATATCGAAAGCATCCGCCTCATTCTATCACAAAGACGGACCTGTTCCAAGATTCAAAGAAGTTCTGAATGCTTGCAGTGCCTGTGGACAGAATCATCTGGAAATTCAGCGCTGTGAGCATACCGAAGGCAGACCAGGGGTTTAAGGAATCCGCAATTTTCATGCCCAGGATCCAGCTGAACAGGAGGATCAGTACGAATATCACGTATTTGATTTTGGAGAGAACTTTTTCCACTCCCTCAGGCACCTTAATCTGCGGAATGTGCAGCCTGACTGCCAGGAAGTGAAGCAGATCTCCCATCGCTCCGAAGGAGCAGAGATAACCGCAGAAGAAGCGGCCCCAGATGACGGTGATCGGGAAGATTGCGATCAGCAGCAGGATCTGGCTGCTCTGCGCCTGCAGAGAAAATGTTCCGGAAACGGCTGCTTTTACAATATCTCCCAGAGCGGTAAAGACAGAGATGAACAGCCCTGGGAACAGGAAAAAAGCGAGAAGCTGTACGCCGTGGCGGATGTATTGGGTGACAGGGGATTTTTTTCTGGTTGTTCTGGCAGATTTTCTGGTTTCACTCATATAGGTACTCCATTTCTAAAGTGGGGATGCTTATCGTTGTAACTTGTACAGGAATTAATTTGTCTCCGGTTTATTACTGAGGACGCTATAGCGGAATATATTGTCTCCGGTTTATTGCTGAGGATGCTATAGCGGAATATTGTCTCCGGTTTATTGCTGAGGATGCTATAGCGGAGTATATTGCCTCCGGTTTATTGCCGGGGACTATATCGCGAAATATGCTGCCTCATAGCCGGGGGTTCTGTACGGAAAACAGTCCGAAGTCCCGGGGTATAAAGAACCGCTCCGTCCGTCCGTATAAAAACAGCCTCCACACCTCTTCCCTGCAGAATCGGCAGGGACTTCTGGATACCCAGTACCATGCATCCGGTGGCGAGTGCGTCCAGTTCCGTGGCATTGGTCCCGACCAGCGTGACAGAGCAGAGGTCAGAGGCGGAGGGATAGCCTGTTCCCGGATCGATGATGTGGTGATATGTTTTTCCGTCAATGACCCAGTGCTGCTCTCCGGCGCTGCTGGTCACCACGGCTTGGTTCCGGATGCGCAGTTTCCCGATGATCTGTTCTCCTGCAGTTCTGTGAAAAAACGGGTTCTGAATGCCGATTTCCTTTTCGGCTCCAATAGCAAAAATCGTCCCACCAAAATTGATCAGCGCATCGGGGATTCCGGCGTTGCGTATCATTTCCACAGCCAGGCCGGCAGCGTACCCTTTGGCGATTCCGCCGAGATCGGCGATCATTCCCTTCTTTTTCAGGAAGATACGGAAGCTGCCGGCATCTATGTCCCCGATCAGAAGAACATTCTGGTAATTCGTATGGCGCAGGGCGGAACAGACCTCGAGGCGGCCGGGAATTTTCTGCCTGGAGAGATTTTCCTTCCAGAGCAGGCTGAGACTTACGGCTGTGATGTCGAAGGCCCTATCGGTCAGCTCAGAATATGCGACAGCATCCTGAAAGATGCGGAAGGTGTCTGCACTGACCGCACAGGCGTGCATCCCGGCGGCATGATTCAGCTGTGAGATTTCGGAATCCGGTTTGTAAAGGGAAAGCATATCGTCAAGGCGCGTGACTTTGTCCTGGATCTTTTTCAGCAGGGCAGAGGAAGCCTCTATCTCTTCGGCCTGTCCGCGAAGCACAATCGAGTTCAAGGTGCCCAGGGCAGGAAAAATTTTTTCTGTCGTCTGGTAGTGCATAATCTGTTCCTCATAAAATGTAATAAAATTTAAAATATGATAAAAATTATTATTATCATCATAAGCGGGATTGAAGGGCGAATCGTGAACAATACGTGAAAAAAGGATGACGTTTGGTTAGTGTGTATGAATTTCTAGTATAATTCTCAAACAAGATTATTGGCTCTCATGGAAGAGGGAGGCATTATAATATAGCTGACCAGAGAGAATGCAGCAGTGCATATAACTGGCCAGGGTAAATGCAGCCGTTCATATGACTGGCCAGAGTGATGTGTTATGAGAAAAGGAGGCAGAGGGAATCTGCCGGATGGCAAATATGTGATTTCTGTGTGTATACCATGTCCTTCTTGCTTCTAAGGATTGTGAAGCATCAGAGAACGCGGTATGATACAAATAAATCATCAGTGAAAGAATTGTGCCAGCAGCAGATGAAGTGAATCAGCATCAGAGAATAAATATCCTCAGCAGAGAGTAGTAAACGGGTAGCGAAAGATGGGCAGAAATGTAATAAGACATTCATATATAGAACAGATCGTGCAGGGGATCCTTCTGTCTGTACTGATCTGTCTGCTGATTGTCACCTTCTATGTTTTCGGGAAGATCAGCGGGACATCAAGGGTGATCAATTATTCCGGCATCGTAAGAGGATGTACGCAGCGGGTTGTGAAGCTGGAACTGCAGGGACGGGAATCAGATGATCTGATTGAATATCTGGATGATATTCTCGATGAGCTCCAGCATGGAGGGGAACAGTACAATCTGATTGCACTGCCGGACTCTGATTTTCAGGAGAAGCTTTCTGCACAGCAGGGCCAGTGGATGAAATTAAAGAAGGAGATCACTCTGCTGCGTTCTGATCCGACAGAGGCGGAGAAGGTGTCTGTGCTGGATGCCAGCGAGACGTACTATACACTCTGCGACAAGACAGTGTCCATGGCGGAGGCTTATGCGGAGAATCTGCTGGCTGTCATGAAACATCTGGAGGCAGCCATCGTTGTTTTTCTTGCGGGACTCGCTTTGATCACCGGATACCGGTCCTGGCAGGCGGCCCGTGCGATGCGGAGAAGCAGGGACATGGAAGGCAAGGTATACATGGATGCGATGACCGGCATGAAGAACCGCCGGTACTATGTCGATATCCTGTCGCACGCTGATCTGGCAGGCCCATACAGCGTAGTCTTTGTCGACATGGATCATTTGAAAGATGTAAATGATACGTTTGGGCATGAGGCAGGCGATTTGTATATCCGGAAAACATCAGAAATCATCCGGGACAGGTTCCGTTCTACGGATACCCTGATCCGTATGGGCGGAGATGAATTTCTGCTGTTCCTCCCGGGATGCTCGGAAATGGTGGCGGAAAGGCTGATCCGAAAGGCGAGAGACCTTGTAAAGACCGATACCTCCACCGGATGCGCAGAAAGCTTCAGCTATGGAATCTGCTATGTGGAACACGCCGAAGCGCGGACGCTGCAGAGCGCAGTTGATGAGGCGGACCAGAAGATGTACGCCTTCAAGAAGGAGCACCGCGCACAGCGCTGCTGACCGCAGTTATGGATGCATGCAGCCTTGAACGACACCATCCGCCTTTTCAGGATCCGATCCGCCTGCATGGAGCAAAGGAAATCTGCCGGATGGCAGCTGTCAGAACCCACGGGCCTGCCCATGGAAGCGGTCAATTACTTTCTGATGTACTGCTGGAAAATGATATAACGGAAGAGGAATCAACAGGCAGTTCATTCAGGTTCACCGGGTATTCATTTGAAAGCAGGGTTTTATCGTCGTCATAGTGCAGTACAAACCATACGTGTATTTCCCGGCCAAAGGATGCCGGTATCCTGACAGCAGTTTTGAATCCGTTTGCAATTTCGTCGTTATTAACTGACTCCATCTCTGTTGTAATTGCGCGTGAGGAATTGCTGTCTGCATCTGGAGAGCAGATGACATGTACGCTGTCAGCGGGAAAATCTATATTTCCCAGTGTTACATTCAGTGTATTCGATTTATCACTGATCAGAAATTCCGTCTGAAGATCATTTCTTGTCCTATCCTCCAGAGCATCTGTCAGCGTGACATTTGCTTTTTGCTGAAGAAACTTGGAGTGATTCGCCATTTCATCTTCCATTTTCTCCTGTCCATAAGATTCCGTGAGTGTCTCGCGTGCGGAAAACAGATTAACGCCGAGACCAAGTTTATCTCCGGGAATCTGAACACCAAGTGCTGCCAGTGTCGTTGGAAACATATCCAGCGTTGAGAATACGCGTTCTTCTTCCGGCTGCGCCACTTCTGCCGCGGGGTTTATGATGCAGACATAGGTTTTTCGCTGGTAATCCGGATCGATGTCATCACAAAAATCGGAGTCCATGGTTGTGTGGTCACCGCTGATAATGATCGTAGTATTCTCGTAGAAGTCCTGCTGCTGAATCCAGTGGATAAAGTTTGCTACCTGGCGGCTCGAACAGGCGATCACGTTAGCATACTGGTTGTCACCAAAGGTATCCCCGCACAGGTCACAGACGTATCCATCTTCAAAGTGCGTATCAACTGTCAGCATGGTCAGGTTGAATGGCTGATCACCTGCAGCGAGTTCCTTTAAGGTATCCTTTGCATAGCTAAACAGCTTTTCATCCTCAAAACCCCAGAAACGAAAGTAGTCTGCAGGGATCAGACCCTGATCTACTGCCCAGTTATAATCACGGATTTCGTAGTCTCCGTGATCCTGCATATATAGCTTTCTTCCGCCGAAGTTTGCATCGGATCCGATCTGGAAGACCTGGCGATATCCTTCTTTTTCGAGAATATCTCCCAATGTCGTGATTCCCGGGAAGAAGCTGTCCTGCGTATCCATATTGTTGTAGAGCGATGTCTGAAGCGGGAGACCTGATGTCTGCCCAAATATAGCCCCCATGGTGTAGCCGGAATTCGGATAGACAATACCGCCATTCAGCTTCCCTGAATCTCCGGAAAAACAAGTGTTTTCTTCTGCCAGCTCTGTCAGTTCCGGGATTACATTTTCCGTAAAAGCACCCCCATCCTTCTGGTCTGCGTACGTCATCTCCATGGATTCAAGATAGATGTAGATCAGGTTTCTCTTCTTTTCCGGAAATTTCAGCGCAGCAGTCTCAGGGTCTGTATAATTGTTTTCAATAAAATCCGAATCCGACTGCTGTGCAGCGACATATGCCGTGAGATCTGTTTCTTTGCAGAATGTGATAACGGAGAACACAATCATGAGGCAGGCTGCGATGGATTCCAGGGGAAGTACGATACGCAGGGTTTGTGGGCGTTTCTTCCGCAACAGTACCGCGGCTGTTACAGCTCCTGCTTCTATGCATACAGCAGGAAGTATTACCTGCAGCGCGAGTGACTGAAAGATGCCGCTGCCTGTTCCCTCTATAGGTCTGGTCAGATGAAATACCATTTCGTCCATGGTGAGCCCGGGCCAGGTACGGTGCTCCCACAGCTTTGCAAAAAGGACCAGCAGACCAAGACCGAACAGAACGAGCGTAATAACTACGAAAATCAGTTTTGTGGCTCTCGGGCTTCCTTTTTCCTTGGCGTTCCCCTTCTCTTTGGCACCTTCTGTCTTTTTGGTTTTTGTTTTCTGTTTCTGAAGCAGCTTGTTGATAAAATTTGCCACCATAGATGCCGATCTCCATGAAAAATAAGGTATAGTTAACAAAAAAATAACTCAAATATTATATCATATTGGGCGGATTTCACGTGAGATTTTATTATTGGTTTTAATGAGCTGTACGCTCCCTTGGCAGGCGGATTCGACATCATGAAAATCATGCCTGTCTCCCTCACAGAGAGAATCCATGAAATTGGAATCCGAAAGACAATTTGCATGTCTTATCATTTTTCATATGCTATAATTATTGAATAAAATCATTTGCAGGAGATTATTATGAGCAACGAAAAGAAAAGAATTGAATCTTTGGACCTGTTACGTTCACTTGCTATTATTTCAGTAGTGATTTGTCATAGTACCGAGACTGGTTTTCAGCTGTATGACAGTTCAGTAAATTTTTCTGTGATGGGCAGAATTGCAGGACTATGTTTATACACGATTGGCAGGATTGGTGTGCCGATTTTCTTTTTTTTGACAGGTTTTCTGCTGCTGGATCGCGACTATAGCATACCGGGGGGTATCGCAATTCTATAAGCGGCATCTATATCCGCTTGTCATAACATGTTCATTGTGGGGTATCATTTATTATGTGTATGGAGTTTTATCAGGTGCACATTCATTTTCTGTAAAGGCATTATTATATGAGCTGTTCTTCCTTCAGCATTATGAGGGGGTACAATTTTGGTGTATTCCAAATATTATAGGAATTTACATCTTTTTACCGTTTGTTGCGATGGCTCTAAAACATATCAGATTGAAAGACCTGCGGATTCCCGCAGCAGCTTGTTTAATATATCTCTTTCTGCTTCCATCAGCTATCATTGTGCATTGCGCATTTACCGGGAATAATCCGGATATTAATACAAATGCTTATTTAAATCTTTCCTTTTCTGGCGGAATTTACGGAATCCTGGTAATAATGGGATATTTTTCGAAGACAAATCCGTCAAAAATAAAACGTTCTGGATGGTTAGTGATCAGCGTACTTTCATTTCTTCTTTTAGTGGCTTATCAGTATGTTATTTTGACTATTGGACGCAGACATGGATACGATGGCGGTTTTGTCTGGTACGATAACATTATTCTGGTTCTGCTTTCATTTTCAGTGTTCCAGTTCTTCCTGCCAATGAGAAGAGTGCGCGGAAGCAGATGTTTCAAGTGGATAAGCGAAGCGTCATTTGGAATTTATCTGGCACATAATTTATTTATAGGATTATTTAATAATATCATTACAATAAATTCACACCTGATAAAGACAGGCATACTATTTGCAATTGCATTTGGATTAAGTTCCTTTCTGGTATGGATTTTGGGAATCAATAAACGGGTAGGCAGAATATTGGTATATACGCGTTAACAGCCCCTGCCATACGTGATGACTTGACCTCAGGACGGTTACCATGCCCCATAAGCCTTACGCTTATGGGGTATTTTTATGCCCACAGAATCACAGACTTTTCACAGATATAGCCTTTCTTATTTAAAGTTGATTTAGGTTTGCCCGCTAGGATAATGACAGTTCAATAATAACAGCTCAATTCCATAGCATCATGGCAGTCCGATAATAACAGTTCAGTTCCATAGCATCATGGCAGACGGATGTGTTTTGCCGGCGTTTTCCGGCGGGCAGGAAACGGAAAGGATTTTTTTATGAAAAGCTTCTGGAAAAAGAAAAATACGAATGATTTCGGAGATTCTTCTGTGAAAAAGCGTATATCCCCGATGGACCACAAGCGGAAAAAGCGTCTGATCACCGGAATCAGCGTGATCACGGCAGCGGCACTTGGCGGCACGCTTTTCTATGTGAATGGTAAGCGGCAGAGTGTGCGCGGGGATGATTCTTCTGAGGCGCAGACCGCGACGGCACAGACGGGCACGGTGGAGAATACGATCACAGGCAGTGGCACACTGCAGAGCAGCACGGGTTCTTCGATTACAGTGCCTTCGGGTCTTACCTATGAAGAGGTACTGGTCTCGAGCGGTGACAGTGTGAAGGCAGGGGACACGCTGGCAAAGGTTAGCCATTCGTCTGTGCTGACCGCCATGCAGAAGGTGCAGTCAGCGATCGATACCCTGGATGACGAGCTTGTCACGCTTTCCACGGGTGAGACATCGACGGTCACCTCCAGCGTTGCAGGAACCGTAACCGCGGTCAACGGTGCAGCCGGTGATTCCGTATCCGACATCATGGAAAGCTCCGGTGCGGTTCTTACCATTGCGGTGGGCGGTGACACCAGCAATACCATTGATGTGACGGCGGCAGACGGAACGATTGGCACGATGTCTGTCTCTGTGGGCAGTACGGTTTCGGTTGGGACGACTCTGTTCACGGTGACAGTCGGTACAGGTTCCACAGAGTATGCAGAAAAAATAGCCGAGCGCCAGGAGCTGACTGAGGTTCTGCAGAAGCTGACAAAAATTTCCGCAACAGATACGATTACCGCGGATGAGGATGGCACCATCGGCAACGTCTATATTTCCACATCCTCAACAGGATCTTCTTCAACCGGAACCTCTTCATCAGGCACCTCCTCAACCGGGTCCGCATCGGGTGGAACAACAGCGACTGGTGCAACAGCAACCGGCACATCGGCATCCTTGACGGACACTTCTTCCACTGCGGTGCTGGCGAGTCTGTCATCAGTACATACGTCAACTTCAGAAAGTACTGCATCATCCTCATCGGAATCCTCCGGCTCAGACAGCAGTATCAGCCTCAGCTTTGATATTGGGAGCTCTCTCACGGCGCCTTCTGCCGGGGCTTCCGCAGACACCAAGCTTGCGAAGAGCGATTCCTATACCTCAGAGGTTGTATGGACGACAACGGCTGATCTGCAGGATGGCGATGACAGCAACAACAAGGAAATCACAGAATTTTCCGCAGGAACTGCCTATAGTGCCAGCATTAAGCTTACAGCAAAGAATGACGCCTCCTTCGCAGATGTTTCGTTTACAAACGTACCGGAAGGTGTGACCTACCAGTATGTGGTCAAGGGGTCTTCCTGCATCATTACGGTTAACTACCCTGCGACAGAAAAGAACAGCTCCTCCGGCAGCAGTTCGTCTTCCTCCGAAAGCAATGCATCCGGGAACAATACTTCCTCTGGAAGCGGCAACGCATCCTCTTCCGGCAGTAATGGCACCTCGGGCAGCGGATCATCCTCCGGGAATGCCAGTAGCGGATTATCCTCCGGTAACAGTGGTTCTGCTTCGGGCAGTGGTTCTGCGTCTGGCAGCGGTTCTTCGTCCGGAAGTGGTTCTGCATCTGGCAGCGGTTCTGCTTCAGGCCTGGATAGTGTATCCGTGTCCGGCAGTGGCTCCTCATCTGCATCAGGTGATACTGCAGGTACTTCATCAGGATCCGGCGGCAGCTCAGATTCTGCGGGCGGTACGTCTTCGGGAAGCTCGACAGATACCTCCAGTTCCTCATCCGGTACAACGTCAGATTCTTCCTCCACGACATCCAGCAGCTCATCTGATTATGAAGAAAATGCATTCACCATGGTGGATGAGTCCACGATGACCATGTCTGTCAGTGTAGACGAACTGGATATCAACGAAGTGAGCACAGGGCAGGAGGCGCAGGTAACTGTCGATGCGATCGATGGAAAAACCTTTACCGGAACGGTCCAGTCTGTGAGCAATACAGCAAGCTCATCCGGAAATGGAAGCGCCAAGTACACGGTGCAGATCTCCATTTCGAAGGAAGATGGCATGAAGGCGGGTATGAGCGCTTCTGCTACCATCGTTGTGGATTCCAGCGAGAATGTCGTGACTATTCCGGTCAATGCGCTTCAGGAGAAGGGAAGCGAAACCTACGTTTATACCAGCGTTGATTCTGATGGAAATCTTTCCGGTGAGACAGAGGTGGAAACCGGCCTTTCAGATGGCGATACGGTAGAGATCACAAGCGGCCTGTCCGATGGCGATACCGTATACTATGAGAAGACCGGAAATGTATCCTCCTCCGGCTCCGGATCCGGCGATTCGATGGGCGGCGGAACACCTTCTGGTGATGGTGGCGGCATGCCATCCGGTGATGGCGGCGGTATGCCATCAGGTGGCGGAAACGCACCTTCAGGCGGCAATGATTCCGGGAATGCGCCATCGGGTGGCGGTCCATCCGGAAACTAATCCTAAATTAGAATACTTTTGAACGAAAGTGATCTTTCCTTATTATTAAAAACTTTTGAACGAAAGAGAGCTCTCATCATTTTTAAAAATACAGCGTCTACGGAAGTATCAGGAGAAAAAACATGATCAGACTGGACCACGTATCAAAAATTTATCATATGGGTGAGGAAAAAGTCATGGCCCTGGATGATGTCTCCCTGTCGATCGAAGACGGAGAGTTTGTCAGCATCATCGGACCATCTGGCAGCGGAAAATCCACCATGATGAATATCATCGGCTGCCTGGATACGGCAGATGAGGGGAGTTATATACTGGATGACCAGCCGATAGAGACCTATTCAGAGCGACAGCTGGCCAGAATTCGCAACCGGAAAATCGGTTTTATTTTTCAGAACTTCAACCTGCTTCCGAGGCTGACAGCTGAAGAAAATGTAGAGCTTCCGCTGATTTATCAGCATGTTCCTGCCGGGGAGCGGCGGGAGCGCGTGGAGGAGGCGCTGGAGCAGGTCGGCCTGTCGCACCGGCGGAAGCATCACCCGTCCGAAATGTCAGGAGGACAGCAGCAGCGTGTGGCGATTGCACGGGCCCTTGTCACACACCCGTCCCTTTTTCTTGCGGATGAACCCTCCGGAAATCTTGATACCGCAACGGGAGATGAGATCATGGAGCTGTTCCATAAACTGCACAGTGAAGGCAACACGATTGTCCTGATCACACATAACGACAAGATTGCAGAGGAAGCACAGCGGAAGGTGCGCATCCAGGATGGCCGGCTTTCAGTGTAAAAATATACAGAAATCTTATAAATAAGGCTGTGAACTGTCTGTTCGCAGATTCATCAATTCCTTAAGGCTGGATGACATATGGATGAAAGGGCAGACTTTTTAGAAGAAGTATGCAGGCAGCAGAAAGAAGAGAGGCGGAAAAAAATAAATGCAGACGATAAAAATGGCGTGGAATGCCATCCGTGCAAATAAACTACGAACCTTCCTGACAATGCTCGGCATCCTGATCGGTGTCACTGCGTTGATCGTGCTGGTTGCCATCGGTGACGGTGCGTCTACCTCGGTTTCCGCGGAAATTGCTTCAATGGGGACGGATTACATCAGCGTACAGATCTCCGATGATAAAGACAATCCCATCCGTATAGGGGAATTTTCCTCCCTGTTCCAGGATTCATCCGCCATTAAGAATATGGCGCCGATTGCACAGACCAGTGGCACCGCGAAGAGCAGCTATTCCAGTGGCACGATTCAGATGTATGGAACGACCGGGGGATATTTTTCGATTATGGGCGATGAAATTGCCTATGGACGTGCCTTGAAGCAGACAGACATTGACAATCACTCCTATGTGCTGGTACTAAGCTATACTACTGCGGTGGAGCTGTTCGGGCATGCGGACGCGGTGGGGGAAATTCTCGAGATTGACGGCCTTCCCTTTGAGGTGGTCGGCGTTCTCTCCAAGGACAGTACAACGCCGGGAAGCGAGATGAGTATCAACAGCAGTGATGGAAGCTCGGATAGTGATGGCAGTTCAGACAGCAATGACAGCACGGATTCAAATGAAAGTTCTTCTGTGACACTGGAGGCCTTTATTCCCTTTTCAACCATGAGCCGGATTGCTGACAATGTGCTGGATATTGACCAGTTTTATGTCTCGGCTTCTGATGAGAATTCTATCAGTGCAGCGGAAATGGCAGTACAGCAGATTCTGCTGAAGAGATTTGATAATGATGAAGATGCTTTTTCTCTGACGACCCAGAGCGAAATTCTCGAAGCACAGACATCTGTGAGCAATACAATGTCACTGATGCTGGGCGGCATTGCGGCGATTTCCCTCCTCGTGGGAGGCATCGGAATAATGAACATCATGCTTGTCTCCGTCACGGAGCGGACCCGGGAAATCGGAATACGAAAGGCGATCGGAGCGAGCGAGGGCAGTATCCTGCTGCAGTTCCTGCTGGAGGCACTGATGGTCAGCCTTGCGGGCTGCGCGGCAGGAATCGGTATTGCCGAGGTGCTGCTGATTCTGATCAATCACTTCCAGAGCAGTATGGTGCTTGTCATGAATCCGAAGGTGGCACTGGCAGCTGTTCTGTTCTCCGCTATCATCGGTGTCGTTTTTGGCCTGTACCCGGCACGCAAGGCGGCGAAGATGAAGCCGATTGATGCGCTGCGGTACGCGTGATAAAAGCGGATGGATGCAGTGCAATACGTATCATAATATGACCGTCCTTGAAAATGAGCACACAAGGATCAGTACGACTTTCCGTATAAATGAAATAACATCGGTGTAATACTTTATGCCATTCATAATCACAAAGCATTGCAGGCAGAGGGCCCGACGCAGTTAGTCATGACCACCATTCATATTGAAAAACAAAGTGTGGTATGGTACATTAATTAACTGTATCGGGCTCTTTTTATGTCTGTAAGACGGGAAAGGAGCAATTGTGGGAACTGGTCTGAATGGAAAAAGTTTAAGCAAGGGAATTACCCAATTTCAGGATGGACGATACAAAACCGGATTTGTTAATGAAATTACATCCAGTGATTACAAAAATGGTGTAAAAATGGTGTTTCCGCATTTCATCAAATGCCGCAAAACCGCATAAATAAAGGAGATATAGAGAAAAATGAAACTTGGCATTGTAGGACTTCCGAACGTTGGAAAAAGCACACTGTTTAATGCGCTGACACAGGCTGGTGCAGAGATGGCAAATTATCCGTTCTGTACCATCGACCCGAATGTTGGCGTGGTTCCGGTTCCGGATGAGAGACTGAAACTGCTTGGGGATTTCTTTCATTCCAAGAAGGTTACACCGGCGGTTGTGGAATTCGTGGATATTGCAGGTCTTGTAAAGGGAGCGTCCAAGGGTGAAGGCCTGGGAAACCAGTTCCTCGCCAATATCCGTGAGTGCGATGCCATTGTTCATGTGGTTCGCTGCTTTGAAGATCCCAATGTCATTCATGTGGATGGCAGCGTAGATCCGAAGCGCGATATCGAGACGATCAATCTGGAGCTGATTTTTGCGGATCTCGAGGTTCTGGAACGGAGACTTTCAAAGACAACGAAAGCTGCCCGGATCGGTGACAAGTCCGTGAAGATGGAGCTTGAGATGGAGACAGCCTTAAAGGACTGGCTGGAGAATGGAAATGACGCCATCACCTTTGATCTTTCTCCCTACAAGGATGACGAGAGCGTACAGCAGGCATTCTATGAGCTGAACCTGCTGACAGCGAAGCCGGTGATCTATGCGGCAAATGTAGCAGAGGATGATCTGGCAAATGACGGAGCGGACAACCCGCATGTGCAGGCGGTACGTGCGTATGCTGCAGAACATCACAGCGAGGTGTTTGTGGTAAGTGCGGAGATTGAGGCAGAGATGTCTGAGATGAGCGATGAGGACAAGCAGATGTTCCTCGAGGATCTCGGAGTGAAATCTTCCGGCATGGATAAGCTGATCCAGGCCTCCTATCGTACACTTGGGCTGATGAGCTTCCTGACAGGCGGAGAGGATGAGACCCGCGCCTGGACCATCAAGATCGGCACCAAGGCACCGCAGGCGGCCGGCAAGATTCACAGCGACTTTGAGCGCGGCTTTATCAAAGCAGAGGTTATCAATTATAAGGAGCTTCTGGATTGCGGCTCCTATCCGGCAGCCCGTGAAAAAGGACTGGTCCGGATGGAAGGCAAGGATTACGTGGTACAGGATGGAGATGTCATTATCTTCAGATTTAACGTTTAATGCTATAGAGTGCATGCATAGCAGCATACAGCTAAAAAAGGACGGAACTGTCGCAGCCAACGACAGTTCCGTCCTTTTTCTCTGTCCGCTTTCACAGCAGAATATTGCATCTTTCGCAGTACAACATGGAATTTTTCACAGTACAACATGGAATGAAATATCCGGCTTCGCATAGGTGACATATATTTTCCCATGGTTGTTTTCCACAATCTGGCTTGCCATGGACAGTCCTATGCCATAGCCGGATTTTTTGCTGTTGTGTGAGGTGTCCTCCCGATAAAAACGGTCGAAGAAGCGATCGTAATTAACGGAACTTCCTTCTGCATAAGTATTCGTGACAGTCAGATGCATGCCTTTTCCTCTGCCCTTTGGCTTCAGACTGATGGTCACGGTCCCATTCTCATCACAGTATTTCGTGGCATTGTCCACCAGTATATTGATCAGCTCCGGCAGAGCCATCGGATCCCCCATCACGTGCAGGTTCTCGGCGATATTTGTTTCCAGATGCTTGCCCTTCTGCTCGATGATAGTGCGATAGGAGTCTGCGGTTTCCTTTGCCGCAGCAGAAATATTCACATCGGATGGCTTGTCCAGGGATGTCTCCTGCATCTTCGCAAGGCGGATCAGGTTGTTTACCAGCCCGGTCAGGCGTACAACCTGATTGCGTATGCTGGTCGTCCATTCGTTCTTGCCCTCCATCATTTCGAGCACCTCTGCGTTGGCGGAGATGACAGCCAGCGGCGTTTTCAGCTCATGACCTGCATTGGTGATGAACTGCTTCTGACTTTCAATATTTTTTGCGATCGGCTGCACAACCTTTCTGGATATCAGGGTTACGATGATCAGGAAGGCGATGGTGCAGATAATACCAAAGATAAATGAATAATTTGCAAATGCACTGAGACTGCGGAATGCAGAGGTGGTATCCATAAATACAATGATGGTACCTCCATCTGAGGTCGCCTGCCGGTAAAAGGAGTAATACATTCCGTTGTTGACGAGAACCCCGTCTGTTCGAAGTGCCTTGATGGTTCTGGAAGCCATTGATCTGATTTCATCCTCGGTAAGAGAAGAAATGTGATCGCTCTTCAGAGAAGTGATATTGTCATCCTCGTCAAAAATGACGGAAAAATACCGCAGCTGGTAATTGCTCTCCGGGGTCAGATCAAGGTTCTGCTCTTCATTACTTCCGGATTTGCCGCTGAGCTTCTGCAGGAAGATTTTGATCCGAAAAATCAGGTCCGCTGAGGCAGAAGAACTTTCAGAGCTGGATCCGGATCCAGCGTTCTTTGCTGTACCATCTTTTCCACTCGTGTTTGTGGACCCGGAGGATGGATCCTTCTCTGAAGTGGAGGCCCCGGACTGGTCTGAGGCAGTGCCAGACTGACCAGATGACGCTCCAGACTGGACGGAGGCTGTGTCAGACTGACCAGAAGCAGCTCCGGACTGGTCTGAGACTGCCCCGGATTGCTCAGAGGAACTTCCCAGGCCGGATACAGCATAACTGCTGGAAGAAGAAACAGAAGAGCTGCTTTTGTCCTGCAGATTTTTGAGGTAGTCCTCAAGAGAGACATGCGGAAGCTCTCCATCGTTGTTCGCGATATACTTCAGTTCATTCTGAATTTCGTTCTTCTCCGAGATATAATTCACTGCGTTTATCGGTATGAGAAGCAGAGCCATCAGAATGATGACTGCCAGTGTTGCGTAAAAAATAAACTGTCTCTGCAGCTTTTGTATCATAGAATTATTTCCTTCCAGAGATCATCACTATCAATTTTCGGGGGTATACATATTCAGTGCATACATATTCAGTGCATACATATTCGGGGTATACATATTCAGTGCATACATATTCAGGGCATACATATTCAGGGCATACATATTCAGAGTATACATATTCAGGCAGATTCAAATTTGTATATCATACATGTTTAGGCACGGAGCGCATTCTTAAGAGCATTTCTTAAGGCGATAGCTGCCGCCCTTCTCCCCCGCGATTTCCACATCTGCCTGAATTGCCGCCAGTTTATTGCGCAGGTAGGAGACATACATCCACACCAGTGCAATGTCAGCATCCGGCGTGTCCTTCCATACATGTTCGAAAAGCTCCTCTGTCGTAAGATCCTTATCAGGATTGAGCATAAAAAATTCCATCATTTTGGTCTCTTTGCCTGCCAGCCGGATGGAGTTCCTGCTTGAGAGCTCCTGCTCGGAGGTGTTCAGACTGACAGAGCCGATCTGGAGCTGTTTCGGGGTGTAAGATTCATTGCGGCGGGTCAGGGAGCGGATTCTTGCAAGCAGTTCTCCCATGGCAAAAGGCTTTGTCAGATAATCGTCCGCGCCGGCATCCAGACCTGTAATACGGTCGTCGATTTCTGATTTTGCGGTGAGCATAATCACTGGTGAGACATTTCCATGACTGCGAATCTGCTTCAAGGCCTCAATCCCATCCAGCTTCGGCATCATGATGTCGAAAATCATACAGTCATAAGGATTCTGCAGTGCTTTTTCCACAGCCGCCTCCCCGTCAAAAACAGCATCAGTTTCATATCCGGAATGTGTCAGGATCGCCACAAGCGCCCTGGACATGTCCTCTTCATCTTCAGCAAGTAATATTTTCATAAAAAATCCCTTCATTATAAAATTAAAAATCAATACAATATCATCAATGAAAATATTATTATTGTAATGACATTGCCGTCAAAATACAGGTGTAAAGCTGTCATTGTTCTGCCATCAAAATACCGATGTTACGCTGTCATGGTTCAGTTATCAAAACACTGGTATTGCTTCGTAATGTTATTGTGCTTTACTGCTGTCACACTGCGCCGCTTCACGGTTCCCCTCTCGAATCAGCGTTCGTATGGTCTGCATTGAAATATCGCAGGAAGCGAGCTCATCGGCAGAACGCTTCAGCTCGGATGTGATGATTTTCTCATTCGCGATATTGTGCTTATATTTCAGCTGATGCTCCAGACTTGCCCACATGTCCATCGCGATGGTCCGCAGCTGAATTTCCACATAGTATTGTCCCGGATTATTTCCGTGAATATCCTCATAGGGGACAGTAACCTCCAGAATGAGATGATAGCTTCTGTATCCGTTCGGCTTAGCGTGTCTGATATAATCCTTCTCCTTTACAATCCGCAGATCCGGGAAGGACTTCAGATAATTGACAATAGAATAGATATCGTCGACAAAGCGGGTCACGATCCGCAGGCCGATGGAATCGGTAATATCAGCAAGAGCGGATTCCGGTGTCTGAGGCAGTCCCTTCCGGTCGCATTTTTCACGCATGCTCTGTTCGCCTTTGACACGGGACTCCAGATGCTCATAAATACCATCCCCTGTCTTTTCGCGGACCTGTGCATTGTGAACAGAAATTCTGCGCACGATTTCATTCATGACCAGCGGAAGCGTATCCCTGTACTTGCCGTAAATCGAGGCAGACGTGTCTGCTGCATCAGCTGCAGCTGCCAGCTGGTTTGTGCTGTCATTACCGGTGTCTGCTGCATCAGCGGCAGCTTCAGTTGCAAATGCCAGCTGGTTTGTGCTGTCAATGCCTGTGCCAGTTGCAGCAGCTGTTGGAATATTCGCCAGTTTACCGTTTACTGGCGTATTTACAGAAGGTCCTGTGCCAGCAGCACTTGAAACAGCCAGCGTTTCTGCGGATGTGTCTCCGCCATTGTTTGTGTTTCCGGTATCATCCGTTGACGCGGCATCAGGATCAATCTTGCCTGGTTTTCTCGTCTGCACCCAGTAAGCCCCCATGCTCTGCCCGGGTTTTCCGGTCACCTCATCATTCAGATATTCAGCCAGTCCGACATCTGCGGGACTCCAGTTATGAGCTGCTTCTACAGTAGGGTATTCAACCTCTGCGTACCAGAATTCGGTGGGCTGCCCCTCATCCACATGGTTGACCTCCAGGTGGCTGCCATCCGGAAGGAGATACGTCCGTCTGACCTTTGGAATCAGCGGGAGACCAATCAGGTCCTCCAGCTGATGAAAAATGCTCTCCTCAACTGGCATTTCGATTTCTTTTCTTGCCAGACCGCCTGCTGATTTAAAACAAAGAATAAATGCCGTTGTGCCATCAGCCGCGGCCTCCTCACGAATGCGGACCGTCGGAACGACAGACACATATCCCTGCCGCATATGATGCTCTATCAAAATGGGAAAATCCTGCTCCGGCCACCCCTGAACCATCCACTTTCTTTCGATTTCCATTTAAACTCTCCATTATTATGAATTATGAATTCGTCAGGCTGACTTGTGACAGCACGGCCGTCCCGGGCAGTCTGACATTTTGGAAATATCTTAACATATTATTGTAGTAATTTTGTGACGAATTTGAAAGTCTGTCCTCGCCGCTGCCTTGCGCGTTGTATCCTCGCCGCTGCCTTGCGCGTCCTGATTTCCGAATGCTTTATGATCAGCAGCGCTGGTACGACTGTCCGCGCCGCAAACCTTGCACAGACACGGAAGCTCTGCCTTGAATATAGCATGTCCATGTGCTATTGTAAAATCGTTTTCACTCTTAATAGGAAAAATAAACATAATTTAAGGAAGAATTCATATGTCAAATATGGTAAAAACCATGCTTGCGGTCGGTGCCTGCAAAGCGTCAAGAACTGCTCTGCGTCTGTTACACCGGGGCGGTACAACAACTCCCGGAAGACTGGCCATGAAGATGGATCAAAATATTCTGGAGACCGTTTCCCGCGGCATGGAGATCATCGTGGTGACCGGAACAAACGGAAAGACCACGACATCAAATATGATTGAACATGCTCTTTCTGGTTCCGGAAGAGACGTACTGGCAAACAAATCCGGAGCAAACCTGCTCCCGGGTGTGACCGCTGAGTTCACTTCCAATGCCACAGCAACAGGAAAGCCCAAGAAACACTATGCAGTCATAGAGTGCGATGAGGGCGCCCTGAAACAGGTAGTCCCGAAAATCCATCCCAAGGTCATAGTGGTAACGAACCTGTTCCGCGACCAGTTGGACCGGTACGGAGAGGTCATGCACACACTGGAGGAAATCCGAAAAGGCATCAGGCTGGTTCCGGATGCGATACTCTGCCTGAATGCAGACGATTCCCTCACAGCTTCACTCGCACTTGGCGTACCGAATCCTGTCACCTACTTCGGAATAGACTGCCCGGTCGGCGAACAGGAAAATCTGGAAATCTCAGATGCCCGGTACTGCATCCGATGCGGTACGGAATACGTCTATGACTACCATACCTATGCACATCTCGGAGGCTTCCGCTGCCCGAAATGCGGCTATAGAAGAATCCATCCCGCTGTTGCCGTAACAGAGATCGAGCGGGTATCGTCTTCGGGAAGCACCGTCCGCATTAAATTTGGGGTGGACGAAAAAGTATCCTGGAATGACAACGGCTCTGATATCGGCAAAAATATCGATGCAAATCAAACATCGGTGGCAGGACAGACAACAGCTCCGACATCCCAGAATTTAACCGCAGGCAATACGGCGGAAACTGACCAGGAAGTCTCCATCGGACTTCCGGCTGTCTACAATATCTACAACGGTGTGGCAGCCATTGCAGCGTACCAGGCTGCCGGCTTCGACCGCAATGAGGTGATTTCGTCCCTCGCCGATGTGCACAGCAGCTTCGGACGCATGGAAACCTTCCGGCTCGGGGAAGTTCCGCTGCAGATGATTCTGGTAAAAAATCCCGCAGGCTGCAACCAGGCACTATCCTATCTGTCAGGTCTGAATGAAGATTACCAGGCAGTATTCTGTCTGAACGACCGCACGGCAGACGGACACGATATTTCATGGATCTGGGACGCTGATTTTGAAAAGGTATGCAGGGATCCCCATATGAAGCACGCGTTTGTAGTCGGTGACCGCGCGGATGACATGCAGCTGCGCCTCAAGTACGCAGGTGCTTCGGAGAAGACGATCGAAGAAATGCCAGACAATTCCGCACTGATTGAGAAGCTGAAACAGAGCAGCCTGCCGGTATTCATACTTCCAAACTACACGTCCATGCTGTCCCTGCGGGCAGCTCTTGGCACAATCACAGGCAAACAGGCATTCTGGAAAGGCTGACAGGGAGGATATATCATGAGTGAATTGAAAATCTGCCACCTCTATCCGGAGGTGCTGAATCTATACGGCGACCGTGGAAACATCTGCTGCCTGCAGAAACGCTTGGAGTGGAGAGGCATTGATGTACAAGTGGCAAGAGTAGGTCTGGGAGACCAGGAGGATCTCTCGGGTTATGACCTTTTCTTTATCGGAGGAGGACAGGACTTCGAGCAGGAAGTCCTGCTTGAAGATCTGAAGTCCGGAAAAGCAGATGCAATCCGGTCTGCCATTGAGGACGGCAAAACATTTCTGTGCATCTGCGGTGGTTATCAGATGCTTGGTCATTACTACGAGACCGCAGACGGCGTCAGGTGTGAATTCCTTGGCGCGGTAGACTTTTATACAAAGGGCGGAAGCACAAGAATGATAGACAACTATGCTTTCAGGCTTGGTCAGGAATCCGGCGGAAGCACAGTAGTGGGATTTGAAAACCACAGCGGCAGAACTTATCTGGGAAAAGGCGTAAAGCCACTCGGAACCATTCTGAAAGGCTGTGGCAACAACGGAGAGGACCAGACAGAGGGTGTCCGCTACCGGAACGTATTCGGATCCTACAGCCACGGCCCGATCCTTCCGAAAAATCCTGAGTTCTGTGATTTTCTGCTCAAAACCGCACTGGAGCGCAAATACGGCAGCTTCGACCTGGAACCGCTGGACGACGGATTCGAAAAACAGGCACATGACAGCGTCCTGGCCCATGTGCTTGCAGGCACAGCCGGCAAGGAAGACTAAAAAATCACATCAATCCATAAAACATCGATGATCTATAAAACATCGACAATCCATTAAACATCGATATTCTTCATATACTATACAGACAGAACATTCGGCCAACGGAACATCCATCAGGCAGAGCATTCTATTATTGAAACATTCCATAAACAAGGCTTCTTAAATAAGGCTCAAAAAGGAAAGTAGAGACTCCTGTATGCAAGAGAAAAAACTAAAAATCGAAAAGCTTGCGATGCGCATATCTTTTCTTGGAACCGTAGGCTTCGCCGCTGCAGAGTTTCTGATCTTTCTGATTGCCGGATCCAGGGCGGTCCTGATGGACTTTGTCTTCGACTTTGTGGATGTAATCCTCATCGGTCCTCTGATGTTCCTGATACCATATCTGTACAAGCCGGAGTCAGAACGCCATCCATATGGGTACGGACAGGTGGAATCCCTGTTCATCATCATGAAATATCTTGCCTTGGTCGTCGTTGATGTTGTGCTGCTGTATGATAACGTGGTGACGATACTTCACGGTGGACATACGATCAACGCAGGAACAGTATTCCTGTATGAGATGATCTCCAGCATCGGCACGCTTACCATGTGCCTCGTACTGAAATATCTGAGCAGAAAATACGAATCTATGATCATCGAAGCAGAGATATTCTCCTGGAAGATTTATGTGTATACCAGTGCAGGTCTGGCACTGGCATTTCTGCTCGCAATACTTCTGAAAAAGACACCCTACGCCTTTCTGATCCCCTACATGGACCCGGTCATCGCATCGGTGATGGCTGTTGTCCTGATCATCCGGCCCATCCGGGAAATCATCGCCAACACAAGAAACCTTCTTCTGTTCTCGGCACCACCGGAAACTGTAGAAGAAGTCCGGAAGGTCGCAGAAGAGGAGCTGAAAAAATACTCCTGCCGCATCAAATTCCTCGAGGTGATCCAGACCGGCAGAAAAACCTGGGTGGAGATCTATATCGATAGCGAATCCGATGTGGTTGTTCTCCATCACCTCCGACTGGTCCGGGATGCCATCCGCACACGGCTTGGGAAGGATTTTGATCAGCTCTACGTCGAATTGATCCCCGACCTTCCCGGGTGAGACATTTGCCGCCTTGCATGCCGATTTGAAAAATCCCCTGACACCAACCTTCCCGGATGAGACCGTTCATCTGACGTACTCCCCGATCTGGAAACTATGTAAGGCTGCAGTATACATTATCTGTTACCGCTCTACATGTACACAGGGATTCAGAAGAGTATCTCAAACTCTCAAATGACAGCTGTCAGGAAAGCATCTCAGAATTCGCAAGTGGCAGATATCGAAAATGGATCTCAGAATTTGTAAACGACAGATACCAGGAAAGCATCACAGAATCCCCAAAAAATAAATATCGAGATATTACGGCCCCGCTCAGGGGCCTGTTTTTTTTTGCGGCCAGCCCCGGGCGAGGGGTTCTGCAGCAGGCAATAGGAAGTCGTTCGAAATTTCACATCGAACCTGCCGCCCGGAGATGGCGACACGGTTTTTGAAGCCTCGAAGGGCGTGCAGATGGTTCGATGTGAAATGAGATAAGACGACGTGCCTGCGCAGAACCCCTCGACCGGGGCGTCCGTCTGTCACATCACCTCCACTTTTTTTTCACACAATTTTCTCTGAAAAGCTGTTGATTTTTATAGGACGTAACGCTAAAATGAAACCATAAGTGGTGAAATGTGGTGGATTGTGGTGGGAAATGGGGCGAAAATCCCCGTTCGTGCGAAAAGTGGGAGCGCACAGCCAGAATCAAATCACGGGCGAGGTTAATGATTCTATGTTTATGGGAGAGTACAGTCATACAATCGATAGCAAGGGAAGACTGATCATCCCGTCCAAATTCAGGGAAGAGCTGGGGGAGAGCTTTGTCCTGACAAGAGGACTGGACGGATGCCTGTCCATCTATCCGGCTGCATCCTGGAAAGCCTTTGAGGAGAAGCTTGCCAAGCTGCCACTTACAAGTAAAGATGCAAGAACCTTCACCCGTTTCTTTGTCAGTGGAGCAACAGGCTGCGAACTGGACAAGCAGGGGAGAATTCTCGTGCCGGGAACGCTGCGGGAATATGCTGGTCTGGAGAAAGATGTGATTCTGGCCGGGAACCTGGATCGCATAGAGGTCTGGAGCAAAGATCGATGGGCGGATAACAATGACTTTGAGGACATGAATGCCATCGCGAAGGGACTGCAGGATATTGGAGTGTCCATCTGAATCTGACGCAGGAGCTTTGAGTATGGAATTCAGTCACAAATCAGTACTGTTAAACGAAACCATAGATTATCTGAACATAAAGCCAGACGGAATTTACGTGGACGGCACATTAGGGGGTGGCGGCCACGCACTGGAAGTTTGCAGGCATCTTACAGAGGGAGGAAGAATCATCGGGATCGATCAGGATGCGGACGCGATAGAAGCAGCAGGGAACCGGCTTATGGAATATAAGGACCGCGTAACGATTCTCCGGGGCAACTATCACGACATGAAGAGCATGCTGGCCGACTGCGGAATCACCGGCGTAGACGGTATTCTGCTGGATCTCGGCGTATCTTCGCACCAGCTGGATGATTCAAGCCGTGGCTTTACCTACCGGGCAGACGCTCCTCTGGACATGCGAATGGACCAGAGGCAGGAGCTTTCTGCTTACACGGTCGTAAATACCTACAGCAAAGAGCAGTTGTATCATGTGATTCGTGATTATGGCGAAGAGAAATTTGCGGAGAATATCGCAAAGCACATCTGTCAGGAACGTGAAAAAAAGCCGATCAGGACAACAGGAGAGCTGGCCGGCATCATCAAAGCCTCCATCCCTGCAAAAATGAGAGCGGGCGGAGGACATCCGGCGAAGCGCACATTCCAGGCAATACGGATCGAGGTAAACGGGGAGCTGGATGTACTCAGAGATTCCCTGGACAGTATGATCGGGCTTCTGAATGAAGGCGGCAGAATCTGCGTGATCACCTTTCATTCACTGGAGGACCGTATTGTAAAGAACCATTTCAAAAAGAATGAAAATCCCTGCATCTGTCCACCGCAGTTTCCGGTTTGCGTCTGCGGGAGAAAGTCAAAGGGATTTGTTGTTACACGAAAGCCGATCGTTCCAACGGCAGAGGAAATGGAAGAAAATCCGCGTTCAAAGAGCGCAAAGCTCAGAGTCTTTGAAAAAAGAAGCGCGAAGTGATATTCTAAAAAGATAATCCCGTAAAAGACAGGGTGGATTGATGGCCAGAAGAAGTTCGAAAACATATACAAGTGCAAAAAGAAGGGTAAATTCGATAAGATCGGGTTCGGTAAAGTATTACAGACTGCAGGAATCATACGAGGATGGTAATGCGGTCCGGAGTCTGGAGGAAGAGACTGCGGAGGACATTATCGAGAAGGCAAAGCCTAAAGTGAGCAGACGCACAAGGATCAATCGTGCCAGAGCCAGGAACATGAGCGCGGGTTATGTATTGTTTTTATCTGTTGTCTGCATTGCTACGGTTTTCCTCTGCATCCACTATCTGCAGCTGCGCTCTGATCTGACCAATCAGACAGAGACGATTGCTTCCATGGAGAATACGCTCAGTCAGCTGAAAGCAGACAATGATGCCTATTACAAGGAAACGATGGCATCTGTATCCATGGATGATGTGCGGGATACAGCTCTGAACAAGTTGGGCATGCACTATGCGACAGAATCTCAGATCCGGTACTACAATACAGAAGATGAGAGCTATGTGCGCCAGTATCAGAGCGTTTCTGATGACGGACAGTGACCTGAAAGGCTGTTGGAATACCGGAGGAATCAGGAAGACTGTCAACAGGTATGCGACAAGCTGAAATGATTGTGTTATAATTTCAGAACCATGTGAATTGATCTGAGAAGACGCGCCATGATGGACGTGTTTGCGGCTTTTCAGATTAGTTCATATGGTTCTGATCTTTTTACTGCATAAATACTGTGAAGACTTATGCAGTTTATGCTGTTTTTTTGACTTATGCAGTTTATTCTGTTTTTTTATAGAAGGAGATTCTGCCTTGACAAAAAGAACATCCCAACATGAGTCTGATGAAAATAGAAGGATGCGCCGTATGCGCCAGAGACGCATCAGTTCAAAGACCAGCAAGAAGCTGGCCGTACTTTTTCTGGCTGTGGTTGTCTGCCTGGTGGGGCTTGCAGTCCGGATTACCCTGATCAATGCCTCCAATGGCGAGCAGTATGAGCGCATCGTGCAGACACAGGCGCAGCAGCAGTATTCCAGTACGACCATACCGTATCGCAGAGGCGACATTACAGACCGGAACGGGACGCTTCTGGCAACCAGTGAAAAGGTCTACAATGTTATTCTGGACTGCAAGGTTGTGAACACAGAGGTGAGCGGTCTCGATGGCACAACGAGTCAGGCTTACCTGGAGCCGACGATCAAGGCACTGGTAGACGTTCTGGGTCTTGATGAGACAACGCTGCGGAAACTTCTGACTGACGAAGCCACGCAGAACAGCCAGTACCAGATCCTGAAAAAAGGTCTTTCAATTTCCGACAAGCAGAAATTCGAAAATTACATTGATGTTACCAGCGATGAAAATAAAAATCTCTCGGAGAGTGAAAAGGAAGAACGGGAAAATGTAAAGGGTGTCTGGTTTGAGGAGGATTATGTCAGAGAGTATCCTCTGGATTCGCTGGCCTGCGACACCATCGGTTTCACCTATGATGGAACTACGGCGGACTGGGGCATTGAGGGATATTATTCGGATATTCTGAATGGGACGGATGGACGCCGTTACGGTTATTACACTGATGATGCGGATGTGCAGCAGACAACGATTGCTGCAAAAGACGGATACAATGTTGTATCCACCATAGATGTCAATGTTCAGCAGATTATCCGGAACGCCCTCGAGCAGTTTGAAAACGAGCTGGCGGATAACGACAACAAGAATAACGGTGCGCAGAATATCGGCGTTGTAGTCATGAATCCGAACAACGGAGAGGTTCTGGGGATGGATTCGGATAAATGGTATGATCTGAACAATCCGAGAGACCTGACCCCCTTCTATTCGCAGAAGAAGATCAGCGCGATGAGCAACGACGACATGATGGATGCGCTTAGCGAACTGTGGCAGAATTTTACAATTTCGAATGCCTATGAGCCGGGTTCTGTTTTTAAGCCGATTACTGTTGCAGAAGGATACTCTACCGGTGTTTTGAATGACAACTCCACCTTTTACTGCGATGGCGGGCAGCAGGTAGCTGATAAGTATATTGCATGTGAGGGTGCGCATGGTCAGGTCACGGTAGATGAAGCGGTTAAATATTCCTGCAATGACGCCCTGATGCAGATCGGGGCACTGATCGGGGAGACGAATTTCCTGAAGTATGACAATGTGTTCAACTTCGGCATGAAAACCGGTATTGATCTCCCCGGGGAGAGCTCCGGTCTGGTCTTTGATCAGGACACGCTCGGTGAAGTGGAGCTGGCAACATCCTCCTTTGGACAGGGATTTACCATCACAATGATACAGGAGGCGGCAGCGATTTCCGCAGCCATTAACGGCGGCTATTATTACAAGCCGCATGTCGTAAAGCAGATTACGGATGAAAATGGCGCAGTTGTGCAGACCATCGATCCTGTTCTTGAGAGAGGGACCAATTCAGAGGAAGTCAGCGCAAAGGTCCGGGAGGCCATGGGCAGTGTTATGGAATATGGCGGAACCGGTTATGTGGCGAAGATTCCCGGATACAGCATGGGAGGCAAGACGGGAACCGCAGAGAAGCTTCCCCGTGGCAACAACAAATACATCCTTTCCTTTATCGGCTTTGCACCCCTGGATGACCCGCAGGTGGTGGTCTATGTGACGGTGGATGAGCCGAATACGGACAACCAGGAATCCTCCGCCTATGCGGAAAGCATTGCGCGCAATATCTTCACAGAGCTGCTGCCTTACATGAATATTTTCCCGGATGAGAGCGGATATTCAGAATCCGATATTGATACATCCTTCGTCACAAGCAGCCAGATGATCGACAAGGAATATTCGGTCGGAGATAACGGCCCCATTTATGCATCCTCCGGTACCGGAACAACAGGAAGCACAGACAGTACAGATGGCACGACGGGCACTGGCACCTCCACTACTACGACAGGGGACGGGACGACGGGTACTGGTACTGGCACCTCCACTGCTACGACAGGGGATGGGACGACAGCATCTGATACACAGCAGGACACGTCCGGCAATGATACAACGGTCGGCACGGCCCAGGACGGATCGGATCTTCCGACCGTTGACATCGGCTCAGAGGATACCTCGACAGGCAATGATTACTTTACCGACGGTGTAAGCAATGAAGATCTGTCGACTTATATTGAAAATGGGCAGAACGGGTAGTGCGGGGCACAAATCCTGATACAGGACACTTCCGGTGTATGCAGGAAGCCTCATATGACCGCCGGCATATGCAGGGACTTTGTGTGGAGCAAGGCGGATATTGACACAGAGCAGGAAGTATGTCATAACTTTTAACTGACCGGCCATATGCACCGGTCAGTTTTTGACAGATATTTTTTAAGTGGGAGACAGGATATGAAGTGGATTGATTTTTTGCCGGTTTTTATTGCGTTCGTGATTACAGCGGTCTGTACAGGCCTTCTGATACCGTTTCTTAACAGAAAGAAGGTTGACCAGACGGAGCGCAAGGAGGGCGTGGCGTCTCATCTTAAAAAGGCGGGTACACCGACGATGGGAGGCATCGCGATTCTGATCGGCATCCTTGTGGTGGGACTTTTGTACTTCCGCAGCAACCCTGCAATTGTTCCGATCCTGATCCTCACACTTGGATTTGGACTGGTGGGTTTTCTGGATGACTTTCTGAAGGTGGTCCTGCACCGCTCGGACGGGCTGATTGCATGGCAGAAGCTGATTCTGGAGTTCATCGTGACAGCCATTTTCCTGTATCTGATGGTCCGCGTGTACGGCGTTTCACTGTCTATGCTTGTACCCTTCAACACCAGTGCGTCTGTTGATTTCGGGGTGTTCAGTATTCCCTTTGCCTTTATCGTCATTCTGGCAACGGTCAATGGCGTGAATTTCACAGATGGTCTGGACGGTCTGGCATCCACTGTGACGATTGTCGTCGCACTGTTTTTCTCGGTCTCCTCCACACTGCTCTCCGGAGGCATCACACCGATTACCTATGCGGTGGTCGGCGCGCTGATGGGCTTTCTGCTCTTCAATGCATACCCTGCAAAAATCTTTATGGGTGACACAGGATCACTGGCACTTGGCGGTTTTGTGGCAGGTTCTGCCTATATGATGAAGATGCCGCTTTACATCCCGGTTGTGGGATTTATCTATGCGCTTGAGCTTGTATCTGTTGTGCTTCAGGTAAGCTATTTCAAGCTGACCCATGGGAAACGGATTTTCAGGATGACGCCGATTCATCATCATTTTGAATTGTGCGGATGGTCCGAGACCAGAATTGTGGCAACCTTTTCTATTATTACAGCGCTGCTGAGTCTTGCGGCGATGAAATGATTTCTGATACTGCGGTGATGAGAAATACTGCGTTTGAAAGGACAGGGACAAGATGAAGGATTTTGAACTGAAGGACAAGAAGGTTCTGGTATTTGGTTCCGGAAAGAGCGGCATCGGGGCAGCCCGTCTGCTTCTGGCAAAGGGTGCGGTGCCGATTATCTATGATGGCAATACCAGTGCAGACCAGGAGGCAGTCCGGCAGAAGATCGGCCAGGCGGTTGATGTGATTCTCGGAGAGCTTCCTGCTGAGATTGAGGATCAGCTTGATCTTGTGGTGATGAGTCCGGGTGTGCCCTGTGATATTCCTGTTGTAAAGAGCTTTTATGACCGCGGCATTCCGGTCTGGGGAGAGGTGGAGCTTGCCTGGAGAATCGGAAAGGGCAAGGTGCTTGCAGTCACCGGAACAAACGGAAAGACGACGACGGTTACACTTCTGGGTGAGATCATGAAGAATTACTACCCGGAGGTCTATGTGGTTGGAAATATCGGAACACCCTATACCGACGTGGTTCTGCAGCAGAGCGACAAGGCGTGGACAGTGGCTGAGGTCAGCAGCTTCCAGATGGAAACCATTGATCAGTTTCATCCTGCTGCCTCAGCAATCACCAATATCACGGAGGACCATCTGAACCGGCATCATACGATGGAGGAGTACATCCGGTGCAAGGAAAGAATTGCGGAGAACCAGACAGCGGATGATATCTGTGTGCTCAATTATGAGGACCCGGTACTTCGGGATTTCGGCGGACGTGTGAAGGCACGTGTTGTGTATTTCTCCAGTCACCGCGTTCTGGATGAGGGAATCTATCTGGAGGATGGTACCATCAGGATTGCAAAGGGAGGTCAGGTTCTTCCTGTCGTGCGGACAGATGAGCTTCAGATTCTCGGTCTGCATAATTTTGAAAATGTCATGGTGGCAGTTGCGATGGCTTACCATGCAGGAGTTCCGCTGGAGAGCATCCGCAAGACCGTCTGTGCCTTCCAGGGTGTGGAGCACAGGATCGAATTTGTGACAGAGATCAATGGCGTACGGTATTACAACGATTCCAAGGGAACGAATCCGGATGCCGCGATCAAGGGAATCCAGGCGATGAATCGTCCGACCTGCCTGATCGGCGGCGGATTTGACAAGCAGCTGGCATTCGATGACTGGATCCGGGCTTTTGACGGCAAGGTGAAGTTCTTTGCACTGATCGGACAGACGCGGGAGACGATTGCGGAAACAGCAGTACGGCTCGGCTTCCCGAAGGAGAAGATTGCCTTTTTCGACAATCTTGAGGAGGCTACGAAGGCATGTGCCGCCCATGCGGTGCCTGGCGATGCCGTGCTTCTGTCCCCCGCCTGCGCTAGCTGGGGCCAGTTTGATAATTATGAACAGCGCGGAGAAATGTTTAAGCAGTATGTGCGGGAGCTTGGGCGTCAGTGACAGAAGAGAAAAAACCAATGCATCTGGAAAAAAGGAAGCGGGAGCGGATTCGAAGGCGCCGGCTGCGCACGCTGCTGATTGCAGTGGGAATTATTCTTGTCTGTCTGGTGCTGTTTATCGGTATTTTCTATGTTCCGGACAATAACGTGGAGATTACTGGCAATACGCGATATTCCGACAAGGAGATCAGGGAAATGGTTTTTTCCGGTTTTCAGGACCGGAACACCATTTATCTGTGCTACATCAAGAAGAACGTTATACCGGAAAATGCTCCCTTTATTTCCTCTATCGAGGCAGAATACACCGGACACAACAGCGTCCGGCTTGTCGTGAATGAAAACGCACCGATCGGCTATGTTCAGCAGGATGGGACGGATTATTACTTTGATGCCTCAGGCATTGTGCTTGAGGCGGTTAAGGACGCAAATCCGACACCCGACGAGGAGGAGTCTGTATCGTCGGACAGCGCAGTTTCATCCGATTCTTCCGTGTCATCGGATTCTTCTGTTTCAAGCTCTTCCGTATCGTCCTCGTCGACTTCCACGAAAGACTATGCTTCGCTCGGACTTACAACGACCCTTGTAGATCTGAATGATGACGGGGTTCCGGAAACTGATGCGGATGGAAACTGGCTGGTCGATACAGACGGAGACGGGGTCGTAGACCAGACAACCGCCGGTGTTGGACTGATTGACATAAACGGTGACAATATCCCTGATATCACGCAGACCGATTACGACAATGCAAAGGCTGCGAAGGAACAGGAGGAGAAGGCACAGGCGGCCGCTGCTGCGGCTGCGGCAAATAAGACTGCAGCTTCTGCCACCTCTGTTTCGGCAGAGGGCGTGACGGCATCCTCTCTGAGCAGCTCCAGTCAGAGCATTTCCAATGCGGAGTACCATGCGGCACTGACAGATGTCACAAGAATTACGGGTCTGACGGATGAGAAGCTGGCTGTGGGCCAGAAGGTCCCGGCAGCCGACGACAGCGTTTTTTCCACGATACAGGCGCTGAGCCGGCTGACCAGCAAGTTTGACATCAAGCCGGACAAGATCGCGGTGGATCAGGACCTGAATTTTACACTCTATTATAATGACGGGGATGTGCGGGTCCTGCTTGGCAAGGATACGCTGCTTGAGGACAAGATGACGAAGGCGGCGGCGATTCTTCCACAGCTTTCCGGGATGAAGGGCGATCTGCATCTTGAAAGCTACACGGAAGACACGGTGAATATCGTTTTTGACAAGGCTTCATAGCAGGCCTTGTGGGTACCTCCCTTTTTTTGAAAAAGTGTTGAATATTTTTGGCGGAAATTATATTATAAGAAATGTGTTATTTTCAGGATAAGTGAAAATGAGGGAAGATAAATAACTGGCGGCCTGCTTGTTGCGGGACATAAGCCTGATAAAGGAGGAAATATTTTGTTAGAGATTATGACGAATGAAGCTGAGTCTTCAGCGAAAATTGTTGTGATTGGTGTCGGGGGCGCCGGCAACAATGCAGTGAACAGAATGGTAGATGAGTCCATCGGAGGCGTTGAATTCGTTGGAATTAATACTGATAAGCAGGCTTTAACCCTTTGCAAGGCACCGACGGTGCTTCAGATCGGCGAGAAGGTCACAAAGGGACTTGGCGCAGGTGCCAAGCCAGAGGTTGGACAGAAGGCCGCTGAGGAGAGCGCGGATGAGATCAAGAAGCTGGTAGAGGGTGCCGACATGGTCTTTGTCACCTGTGGTATGGGCGGCGGAACCGGTACCGGAGCAGCTCCTGTGGTTGCAGGACTGGCGAAGGAGGCCGGATGCCTGACTGTTGGTGTCGTTACAAAGCCGTTCCGCTTTGAGGCAAGACAGCGTATGACCAATGCCCTTGCAGGTATTGACCGTCTGAAACAGAACGTTGATACACTGATTGTCATTCCGAACGACAAGCTTCTGGAGATTGTAGACCGCCGCACAACGATGCCGGAGGCATTGAAAAAGGCGGATGAGGTTCTGCAGGAGGCTGTTCAGGGTATTACAGACCTGATCAATGTACCTGCTCTGATCAACCTTGACTTTGCGGATGTGCAGACCGTTATGAAGGATAAGGGTATGGCTCATATCGGTATCGGTGCTTCCAAGGGTGACGACAAGGCACTGGAGGCAGTGCAGGAGGCTGTACAGTCTCCGCTGCTTGAGACAACGATTGAGGGCGCTTCCAATGTCATCATCAATATCTCCGGAGATATCAGCCTGATGGATGCCAATGATGCAGCCAGCTATGTTCAGAATCTTGCCGGTGAGGATGCGAATATTATCTTTGGTGCGATGTATGATGATTCCACTCCGGATTCCTGCAAGATCACGGTAATCGCCACCGGACTTGATGATGCTTCCGCAAGAGTTGCGAATGTGAAGGACGCAGAGGATGCAGAGAAGGCAAAGACAGAGCCTACGATTCTTGGTTCGACATCCAGCCATCACAGCACCGCTTCAACAAAGAGCGCATCACAGTCTTTCTCGATGCCGAGCTTTACCATTCCGAAGCAGAATATTGCTCCGACGACATCCAGACCGACGGCGCCGAGAACACAGAAGAAGGACATTCAGATTCCGGATTTTCTGCAGAAGCATTGATTGTTCTGTTCTGGAACCTGATCAGGATACAGGCAGGAAGAAGTATATTTTTTTGTAATGCAAGATGACAGCAAAAAGCCCGGATTCTATCCGGGCTTTTTCAATGAGTGAATATTTTGTTTTAGAGTGCATTTTTTATTTTCCGGAGATTCAGCTGCAGAGCGGGATACAGCTGCAGTACAGAAATGCGGCAATCACTGAAAATGTATTTTCAAAGAGAGAGAGAAAGAGGTACCCATATGTGGTTATTCAGGCGAAGAAGAAGAAACAAACATAAGGTTGATGCGACACCGGCGAAGCAGACGCAGAAGGCAGATACTTCGGAGACAACAGAAGAGACGGAACCGGCAGCAGCTGCGACAACGGAAGCAGCGGAACTGGCAGCAACCGCGACAACGGAAGCTATGGACCCGGCGGGAACGGCGCCAACGCAGAATACCGGGACGAATATTCCGGAAGCATTGGAACAAGAGGCGGCACAGGAACACAAAAAGCAGAAAACCCTGTACACCTGGCACAGGGATAAGCATAATCATGTGTCCGGTCAGAGTGGAGAACCAGCGGGCAGGGTGACGCTGAAAAACGGTGTTGTGATCGGAGAAGGCGTACCGAAGATCTGTGTACCGATTACCGGTGAAGATCGAGAGGCGATTCTGGCACAGGCGAAGGAAGTGGCCCTTGCAGAGCCCGATCTGGCGGAATGGCGCGCAGACTATTATGCGGATATCCGGGACCGGGAGAAAATGGCTGGGCTTCTGCTCCAGCTGCAGGAGGTCCTGGGCGATATTCCGATTCTCTTTACCTGCCGTACCGTACGGGAGGGAGGCAGGGGACAGTTGCCTGCAGAAGATTATCGCTCCCTGCTGCTCTGGGCGGCCGGGCGTCCGGAAATTTCTCTTCTGGATGTGGAGGGAATGAATCCGGAGGTGAATACCGGCATTCTGATTTCCCAGATCCGTGAGCTGGGTATGCCTGTAATTGCATCCTATCATAATTTCAGCAGGACACCGAAGAAGGCCGATCTGGAACTGATTTTTCAGCGGCTGGAGCAGACCGGCGCAGATATCCTGAAGGTGGCCGTGATGCCAAAGAAGCCGAAGGATGTCATGCGTCTGATGAATGTGACAGCACAGATGCACGCTGATCTGCCATGCCCGGTCATCACCATGTCCATGGGCGATATGGGAAAACTCAGCCGGATCAGTGGCAGCATCACCGGCTCCGCCGTGACCTTCGGAACCTGCGGCGAGGCATCCGCTCCGGGACAGATGCCTGTATCAGAGCTGAAGAAAATGCTTGCCGAATTTTAGACTGCAGCTTTCATCTGACATGTAAAATCAGCAAGGCACATATTTCGGGCTTTCCTGATAAAAGCAGGATTGAATCTGGCGTGGCAGAAATACCTGCGGGTACAGGGCGAATGCAGCATGGTTGTATAATCTTGCGAACTGATGTAAAATAACTCTGGCTGTCTTTTGGAGAGGGGCGAGATACAGCTGAATTTATTCGGACAGAGGATGTAGTATGAGGGATTTTTTAATCAATTCAGAAGAATTGCTCGATACGAAAGCCCTTGCTTTCATAAATGGGCAGGGCGCTGATTTCGGGTTGTTTCCCTGCTTCTGGATTCATTACAATGAACGGGTAAAACTGGCTTTTTTCCCGGATGGATATAAAACTCTCGGGCAGGTGTCCCAGGATATGGATCTCAACGAGGTGACGAAGACGGCGCAGGCGCTTCTTGGCAGGGTCAGTGCGCTGGCGGATCATGAGGAGATTTCTCTCGAGAACGTCATCTGGGATACGGACAGTATCTATCTGGATGACCAGGGCAGTGTTTTTTTGATCTGTCTTCCAGCAACAATTCCGGAAGAATCGAAGCAGAGCGGCATCTACATAAAGAGAATTTATGCAATGATCGAGGACCTGGTATCTGACCGTGATGGCGGTGAATTTGTCTGCCGGCAGATTTCTTATCAGAAGCAGAAGAATTTCGGGGACTGGAGCAGTCTGTCCACGGCACTTGCGCAGAGATCGCCTGCAGAGGTGGACAACAATACGCTCACGTTGAAAAGTATCAATACGCCGCGCCCGCTTACCTTTGTGATCCGGCAGGAGAAATTCCGGATTGGAACGGATCCGGGAGAGGCGGACGGACTGATTACCGGTGTGGATACGGTAAGCCCTGTGCATGCGATTATCGGATGGAACGGGATCAATTATTATGTCAGCGATCAGAACAGTGAGAATGGCACCTATATAAACGATCAGAGGATTGCTCCGAATACAGAGATCCCGATCGGAGAGGGTACTGTACTTCGTTTTGCGGATTATACGTTTAATGTGGAATGAGGGCGGGTTGGAATGATGAATGAAAAGAAACCACAGCTGGTGATCATTGACACTGTCTCCGGTTTTTTCAAGGACATGGAGGCAGAGGCGATTCAGCATTACTCCACAGATGCAGACGTACAGGTGATAACGGATCCGGGGTATGAGGATGCTTTTTTCTCCATGGAACAGGAGATAGATGTTCTGATGATTGACCAGGCTTCCTATGGAGATGGGAGCCGGTTCGCCGGACACCCGATCCGGAGAATTTTTCTGCTTGTGCCTGAGGTGGCAATGGCCGGGAAGTACCCGGACAATGTGACGGTCATGGTGTCGTTTGTGCCGAAGGAAGAGATTTTCCACAAGGTGGATGCGGTGCTCTGGCAGAAGGAGACGGAGGAGCCCGGAGATGAGGCGGAGGATGAAAAGCCCGCGGAGAAACAGACGAGAGTCGTGGGCGTTTATTCACCGATCGGGGGCTGCGGCAAGAGTCTGGTATGCGTGGCGCTGGCCAGGAAGCTTAAGAAGCTTGACCAGAAGGTCCTGCTGATTGGCTGCGATGATTCCCAGAGTATTTCGGTTTATCTTCCCGGGAACCATTATGCCTCACCTGACCTGGCGGAGAAGCTGATCCATCCGGATGACGATACCTACTGGACCATTCTGCAGAACATCAAGACAGATGTGGTATCCTATCTGCTTCCCTTTGAAAAATCACTGAGCTCGATGGGGATCGGGATGCAGGAGATGGACACGCTGATCACGACGCTCGTGGAAAAGCGGGATTTCGATTTTATTGTGCTGGACCTGGGCGGCTATGTCGATAAGGAAATTGCGGAAAAGCTGAATTCTCTGCATGCTCTGGTTCTGCTTACTGAGGCAAATGTGCTTGCCAACCGCAAGATGCAGAAGCTTCTGAAAAACGGCGAGCTTCTCCCGAAGTGTCAGTGCATGATTGTGGCGAATGAATATAACGCGGATGACATCAGAGTGCCAAGAGACAAGGTTTTTGGAACAATTTCTCCCTATACGACCTGGGAAAAGGCGCTGGAGGACCCGGTGTTCTACCGGCTGGCACTGGCGCTGGAGGAGTAATCAGATCGGGCTGCGTCATCTGAGGGTTTTCATATGCAGATTAAGATTGATCTTATTACCGGGCTTCTGGGGTCCGGAAAGACGACATTTATCATCAATTATGTCCGGGAATTTATCAGGTCTGGAAAGCGGATCTGTATTCTGGCGAATGATTACGGCGCAATCAGTGTCGATCGTGCACTTCTGACCGAGGCTCTGGGAGATGACTGTGATGTGGAAATGGTCACCGCGGGTGACTGGGACTGCTACCGCAGGCGTTTTCGCACAAAGCTGATTTCGATGGGCATGCTCGGTTATGACCGTGTCATTGTGGAACCATCGGGTGTGTTTGACACGGATGATTTTTTTCAGATCCTTAATGACAGCCCGATTGACAGATGGTATACCCTGGGCAATATCATCTGCATGGTGGATGCGCATCTTCCTGCAGATCCGGACGAGACCCAGCGCTATCTTTTTACCTCGGAGGCGGTCAACGCAGGCCTGCTGGTCGTATCCAGGGCGCAGGAGATACCGGGTTTTCCCTCAGAGACGGCAGTTCAGGACATGAAGGACCGCATCCTTTCTGTTCTGCGCTCTGGTGCGGCGAAATATCACTGCAGCCGCGCGTTTTCGGCGGAGGATATTCTGGTTGCGGACTGGAGAACCTTTACGGATGAAATCCGGAAGAGAATCCTGAATGCGGGATATCGCCGTGGAGACATGCAGAAGCTGCCGGTGGCTGAAGACGGAAGCTACATGACGCTGTTCTATTATCATATTTCACAGCCGCTGTCTGTGGTGGAGAATATTGTAAGGGACCTGCTTGGACATCCGGAAAAATATGGAAAGGTGTTTCGCGTGAAGGGCTTTTTCCGTACTTCTGATGCAGATACCTGGTATGAGATGAACGCGACCGCAGAGCATCTGGAGATCAAGCCTACAGTCTTCCGCAAAGAAGTCATACTGGTGGTAGGCGAGCATCTTAACAGCAGGACAGTAGGGCTGGCTTTCGGAGAGAGCAGAAGTGTCACGGACTATCAGGTCTGAAATACTTGCAATTTGGCTATAGAGAAATCGAAACGTAGAGAAATCAAAATATAGAGAAATAAAAACACAGAGAGACAATATCACAGAAAAAAATTGAGACCGCATGGAGAGATCCATGCGGTCTTTCGAGCTGTTAAAAAATAAAAAATAAAAAAGGTTTCCGACGAATCGGAAACCTTTACGCGTGTGATAGAGGATTCGAACCCCCGGCCTTTTGGTCCGTAGCCAAACGCTCTATCCAGCTGAGCTAATCACACATTGTTGATCTGCAATCAACGATGTATATAATAGTGCAGTTTCGGATCTTTGTCAAGCCACAAATGAAAAAAGTTGTTTGGTACAGTACGTGTATTTGCTGAAGGATTACAGTTGTTCACATTTCGGATGGCGTGTGCTATACTGAATGCATTGATTACGAATTAATTCCGGCGTAAAGTATGACAGAATAACTGGAGGACACATTATGGCAAATAAGATAAAGAAAGCGGTGGGAATTTGTATCGGCACGCTGGCTGCCTGGACTTTCGCGGTAAAACCGAGGGTCTGGAACAAGCCCGATCTGAGTGAGATCCGCCGCTATGATTATGCCCTGAGAGGCTTCAGGGGAACGGATGGCAAAATTCCGGAGAACAGCATGGCTTCTATCAAGGCAGCAATTGACCATGGCTATGGACTGAATCTGGATGTCCGCCTCACAAGGGACGGTGTGCCGGTTATTTTTGCGGACGCAAGACTGGAGCGCATGACTGGCAATGAAGGCTCTGTGGAGAACAGTGTGATGCACGAGCTGGAGGAGCTGAAGCTCGGGGATTCCGAGGAGAAGATTCCGACGCTTGAGGAGGCGCTCAAGGAGATCAACGGCCAGGTTCCGGTGATTTTGAATCTCCATACAGAAGAGGACAACTACAATGTCATCTCTGATCAGGTGTGTGAGATCATAGACGGATATGAAGGCGTGTTTGCCATTGAATCCATCGATGTCCGTGTACTCAGATGGTTCCGCAAGCAGAGAGGAGAGTACATTCGCGGGCAGATTTCCGATTTCAACCATCGCAGCGGTTCCTCATTTATGAACCTTCTTCTCGATGTTCTGACCGGATGTCTGCTTATGAATTTCCTGACAGCGCCGGATTATATTTCAACAAATATTGACACGCGCAACAATCCGAGCCTCTGGCTCTGCAGACTGGTCTACAGGGTTCCGAGGATGGACCGGGTGGTCCGCTCCCTGGAGGATTATGAGCTTGTGAAGACAGACGGTTCCACTGTGGTCTTTGATGAGATTGAGCCATGATGTGTGGTGAATTGTATCGTGAAATGCATTGAGAAAAAGGCTGCCGCACCGCCAGAGGATCTCTGACGATGCGGCAGCCTTTTGTTTTCTGGAACGCATTGACTTTTATATCCGGAATAAGGTATCTTTAACCTGTACAAATGCTCAGAGGAGCGACCGGTTTCGTTCTATGGTCTCCGTAATGATTTCCCTGGTACGTGCACCGATATGTTTTTTTTCATCACGGGACAGGGAGCCGGTTTCAATGGGCTTTCCAAATTCGATGATGACGTGTACCGGTTTCAGCCATGGAAAGTGCTTCTCAAAAATCTGAATGGAGTTGCTGATGGAGACGGGAATAATCGGTGCACCGGTTTTTGTGGCGACCCGGAAGCTTCCCTCGTGGAACTCCAGAAGGGGCAGATCATCCTCTCCTTTATTCCGTGTACCCTCCGGGAAGATAAAGACGAATTTTCCTGTTTTTACCTGTGCTATGGCATCAAGGATGACCTGCATGCCCTGCTTCAGGTCTGAACGGTTCAGGAAGAAGCAGTAGATATAACGCATCCAGACACGGAGGATCGGGATTTTTTCGATGGAATCCTTGGCAATGTATCCTCCCTGTGTTTTCATATAGGTATAGGTCATGATAACGTCATAGATACTGCGGTGATTGCCGATGAATACAGCACCCCGGTTGTCTGGAATGTTTTCCTCTCCGATGGTGGTGATCCGGATTCCGGCGAGCACGATCAGCACACGGAATGCCCAGCGGACCATGGCCTGGGATATTCTGCCGGCGCGGTCGGGGTTCTTTCTCCGGATCAGAGCGATGATACCGAGTACAGGCAGGGTCAGAACCAGATATAGAAACGCAAATATGATAGATATTAACGAACGCAGCATAAAGCCCTCCCTCGTTCTGTATTGGCACGAACACGCACAGCGCTGTACGGTGCGTGCAGGATGCATAATGATTATAAATTCGAAGGGGCGTATCTGCAAGCGATAATACAGGATTAACGCAGAGCGCGGCAATACAGGATTAACGCAGAGCACGGCAATGCAGGATTAACGCAGAGATTCCGGGAGCGGATTCTGCAAGGGCAGGCACATGCGCTGCATGGAAAATACATGTATCTGATATGAGGTGAAAAATAAAATATGAAGGTTATCGCAAGAGCGAAGATTAATCTGAGCCTGGATGTCACGGGCAGGCGGCCGGATGGCTATCATCTGGTCAGGATGGTCATGCAGACAGTGGACGTCTGTGATACACTGATTTTAGAAAAAAAAGATACAGAGGGGATAGAGCTGCAATGCGATGCACCCGGGATTCCAACTGACTGCGGGAATCTGGCCTGGAAGGCGGCAGACCTTCTGATGCGCGAATTCCATCTTGGCAGCGGCGTCCGGATCAGACTGCAGAAGAGGATTCCTTCGGCTGCCGGTCTTGCGGGAGGAAGCGCAGATGCGGCTGCGGTACTGCGGGGGATGAACCGTCTCTTTGCGCTGGGACTGTCGGAGGAGGGGCTCTGCAGCAGGGCCGTGCAGCTTGGTGCGGATGTGCCTTATTGTGTGATGGGAGGCACAGCACTCTCTGAGGGAATCGGTGAGGTGCTGACAAAGCTTCCGCCGCTTCCGGACTGTTACATAGTGCTTGCAAAGCCGGAGGACGCGGTTTCCACAAAGCAGGTCTATACAGATCTGGATCATCTGCCGGCATTTCATCATCCGGATGTGTACGGACAGGTGCAGGCAATCCGTGCCGGTGATCTGGAGGGAGTTGTAAGCAGAATGGAGAATGTGCTGGAGCTTGTGACAGTTCCGGATCACCCGGCGACAGCCTCTCTCATACAGATGATGAAGGACTGCGGGGCAGCCGGCTCTATGATGAGTGGCAGCGGCCCCACTGTATTTGGCATATTTTTTCGGGAGAAGGATGCCGGGAAGGCATACAGCGAACTTGAGAAGAGCCCACTGGCAAAGGATGTTTTTCTTACAAGGCCTTGTCCGGATGCGGGCTTCGTGCAGGAGGATACTATATGACAACAGATAAGCTCGCGCAGACGATGAGTGAATATGAGGGAATGCCGCTCCGCGATGTCGTTTTTCAGACACTGCGAAAGGGGATTCTCAGGGGTGATCTGAAGCCGGGGGAGCGGCTGATGGAGATTCAGCTTGCCAACAGACTCGGTGTCAGCAGAACACCTATCCGTGAGGCGATACGGATGCTGGAACTGGAGGGACTGGTATACAATATACCGCGCAGAGGCGCACAGGTGGCCAGTATCACGGAGCAGGACCTTCATGATGTGCTGGAGGTCCGCCTTGGCCTGGAGGAGATGGCGGTTGACCTGGCACTTGACCGGATCACGCCGGAGGAGCTGGACCAGCTTTATCAGGCGAGCCGGAAATTCGAAAAAATGGTCGGCAGGGCCGGGCTTACGGAGCTGGCGGAGGCTGACGAGGAGTTTCATGCCATCATTTACAAGTCCACCGGCAATCGCAGACTTGTACAGTTGATCAACAATCTGCGGGAGCAGATGTACCGCTACCGTGTGGAATACCTGAAGGATGAGGACAACCGGAATTCACTGATCAGGGAGCATGATGAGCTGTGGAAGAGCCTGAAGGACAAGGACAGAGAGGCGGCCAAGAAGTATATGCGCCGGCATATTGAGCGGCAGATGGAGACGATCCAGAGCAATATAAATTGAGCTCCGGCTGCACCATTTTATATCTCAATTGTCTTTGTTGTGCTTGCAATTCGTTTAACATGGGTATAATATAGAACTTGGTTTTTGAAAGGGGCATTAGCGCAGTTGGGAGCGCGCCACATTCGCATTGTGGAGGTCGTCGGTTCGAATCCGATATGCTCCAGAAACGACTGTCACATAGATCTGTGTGGCAGTCTTTTTTTCTGTACAGATCGATTTCAACATGGTATCATATCAGATTAGTTGGGGGTCAGAGCCCCGTTCTGTATTTCTGTTCTTTTCAGGTCTTTTAGGTCTGATGTTCTGATCGGGCGATTGCCCGGGTTCTGCTACTGGTTAAAGAACCGGTGCGGTATGTTTGCGAGGTTATCCATTTGAAGCATTTTGTTATCAGGTACCAGTATGGTCCGAAGGAAGTTGAAGAGTGTATGAGCGCATGGTGGCGGAAGAAATATAAGGCGCCGCTGATTGCGCTTCTTGCGATGTTCTGCGTATTTGGCGTGATAGCGGCCGTGAACAGGAATGCCATATGGATGGTGCCATCCGTCACGGGTGTCTTTGGTTTTCTGATGTTTGTCGTCCGGGAGCGGAATGCTGTTGGACGGGAGAAGGAGAGCATTGAGGGAACCTACCATGTCAAGGATCCTTTCATGCGCGTTGAGATTGACCATGAAATCCGCACAACGGTGAGTAATACCAAAAATTCCATCCCGCTGGCCGGTGTGGAAGGGGTGACTGTCACAAAGAACATGATCGTACTGCTTCTTGCTCACGACATGTCACTGGGTCTGAAGAAGGATTCCTTCGAGAGAGGGACCGCAGAGGAGTGTCTTGCGTTCATGAAGGAGCAGGTGGAGAAAAACCGCAGGGACAGGAAGAAGTTCTCCAGGAGAAAAAAGTAGAAACGATTTTCGATCTAAGTGAGAGCAAGAAGAAAGCCGGTTTTCCGATCTAAGAGAGAACAAAAAAGAAAATCTGTCTTGCGATTGAAGTGAAGAATAACGGGAATACAGTAACCAAGATGAGGAGGAGAAACTGATGAAACTGGTATACGATGTTGAGGAGAGACCGCCGTTTCGGAAGAACCTGATTTATGCATTTCAGCAGCTGCTGGCGATCATTGCCGCGACGCTTCTGGTTCCAACGCTTGTAAATCTTGGCACCAAGGGTGCAACAGAGGTAACCATGAGCCAGCCGGCGGCATTGTTTGGCGCAGGTGTCGGAACGCTGATCTATGTGCTCTGCACGCAGAAGAAGAGCCCGATATTCCTCGGAAGCTCCTTTGCCTTTATCAATCCGCTGATTGGCGCCTGCACCTTCGGCTATCTGGGTATTTTCCTGGGGGCTGTTTTTGCAGGTCTTGTATATGTCGTGATTGCGCTGATCATCGCAAAGGTCGGCACCAGCTGGGTAGATCGTCTCATGCCGCCTGTCATTATCGGACCCACAGTTGCTCTGATCGGATTATCCCTGTGCGGCTCGGCCGTCAGCAACCTGCAGAGTAATGCTGCCGGAGATTACAATCTGATTGCGATCGTCTGCGGACTGTTCGCATTCCTTACGACTATTGTCGTATCTGTCCGTGGCGGAAAAGCAGTCCGGATGATTCCCTTTATCATCGGCATTCTGGCAGGATATGTGCTGGCTTCTGTTTTTACGGCGATCGGTTATGCGACGGGCTGCGATTATCTGAAGATCATTGACTATACCCCGCTTGTGAAGAACTTCAGCCCGTTTACTGTCAAGAGTCTGTTTGCGGTCCCGGACTTCACCTTCCTTGGTATTTTTGCACATGGTACGGATGCACTGAACGGTATAGCCGGCGTGCTGCAGGTGCTGCTGCTGTTCGGCCCGGTTGCCCTTGTCGTTTTTGCTGAGCATATCGCCGATCATGAGAATCTCGGATCTGTCATTCGCAGAGATCTTATCCGGAATCCCGGACTGCACCGGACGCTGATGGGAGACGGCCTTGGAACAATTGTAGGATCTTTCTTTGGCGGCTGCCCGAACACAAGCTACGGTGAGGCGATCGGCTGTGTCGCGATTTCCGGTGATGCCTCCATCTCCACGATTATCCTGACAGCCTGCCTGGCAATGATTTTTTCATTCTTTTCACCGTTTGTTGCCTTTGTCAACACCATTCCGGTCTGCGTCATCGGCGGAATCTGCATCGCCCTCTATGGATTCATTTCCGTCAGCGGTCTTCGCATGATTCAGACGGTAGACCTGAACGACAACCGGAACCTCTATGTGGTCAGCGTCATTCTGGTGCTGGGCATCGGCGGCCTTACACTGAATCTGAAGTATGTGCAGATTACGAGCATTGCGACCGCACTGATCATGGGTATTATCGTAAATCTTCTGATGCACAAGGGTAAGAGCCCTGAGGAAGAGGAGGAAGAGCAGGAGAAGAAGTACGCCTGCGACAAGGACGAAAAACTGTTCTGATGTTTTTCAGATAAGGCTGCGTCTCCGGATGTTTCCGGCACTGCAGCCTTGTTTTTAAAATGAATCAGATTATTCAGTCAGATAATTTCAGTCAGATTATTTCAGGAGGCATATATGAAGCTGGCGGTTGTTTTTCCGGGCATCGGATATCATTGTGACAAACCGTTGCTCTATTATTCTTCAAAAATGGCAAAGAGTCTGGATTACAAGATCTGCAAGGTTCCATTTCATGATCTGTCAGGCAAAAAGGACCTGATTGGGAACCCGAAGAGGATGCGGGAGGTATTTGAAAAGGCCAGGGCGCAGGCAGAGGAGATGCTGTCGGATATCAGATGGAAGCAGGTGGAGGACATACTGTTCCTCTCCAAGAGTGTCGGAACAGCCGTTGCTGCGTCCTATGCAGCAGACCATGACCTGCAGGTAAGACATATATATTACACACCGGTGGAGGAGACCTTTCGCTTTATGCAGGAAGGGTCGGGAATCGTATTTCACGGCACCGCCGATCCCTGGGTAGAGACCAGAATTGTACAGAACGGATGTCGGGAGAAGATGGTGCCGCTGTATATTACGGAGCAGGCGAATCACTCACTGGAAACCGGGGTTGTTCTTGCCGACCTGAAAAATCTGCAGCGGATCATGGAGCAGACCTGGTCCTATATGGCCTGCGAAGAAGCTGTATACACAATCCGCAAAATCGAGGAGGCGGATTACGGCTGCGAGGAGCTCCCGGAGGGCGCTTCTGTACAGGCTGCGGTTACTCTCGGGGATGCGCAGGGAAGAGAGATGACGATATCGGCGGAGGATGAGGACCTTTATCGAAAGAATCTGGTACCTGGTGACCGTGTGGTCGTCCGCGCACATGCATTGTTCCGCGCATAAGCAGGGAAAATTTCAGGCAGGGAATCCGGAACCGTTCTGTGGGTGCTGCACAGGACCACGGAATCCCTGCCTGATTTGCGCTTTACGTGTCGGGTTTCTGCATGTTTTTCTTCAGTGGAGAGGAGTAAGTTTGAAAAAAGAGGCGGGCGGTTAGAAACCGTGTAGAGGGCATAGCAAACAAACCCTCAAAGGGTCTTTGAAAAATAAATATGAGAACGACCTAATCAGGGAGCGGCAGCAGGCACGTCGTCT